>RCNB010000531.1_pt1 | contig 25226 bp, 22 predicted proteins | sample 2041321 | NCBI WGS metagenome assembly RCNB01 (sample SAMN09708232, study PRJNA481090) | Marine sediment metagenome, whole genome shotgun sequencing project. | reverse complement strand
CTACTAGCAAATGAAAAATTAAAAGTGTCGCATCTTAAGGGCTTGTTACCCAAATCCGTTTTTGAGCATTTCATAGAAAATATTCATTGTTTCAGGCAAGAAGAAAAGCTTTAATCCCTGGGAAAGATTGGCTATAGAAGTTTGGTTGCAAATTTGATACAATAAAAAAAGGAGGTTAAACCAATGAAGGCCATTTGCATCTCCTTTAAGCAAATGCTGTTGCCAGCCCCCGCATGCATGAGCGTTATTAAAAGGAAAACTATACACATTACAAAAACACTCATTCGTTTCATTTGAAAACCCTCTCATTGTTTAAGTTCAAAGCCTGTATTCACACATCTTATGTGGCATATCTCAAATCTTTAAAAGAACGATATTGATAGTACCCATATAACAAAAATTACTTATCGTATGAACGAAAGATTTATTTAATTTCGTTGACAGACAAGAGGTTATTTCTTATGCTAATTTTCCTAAAAAAAACAAGTTTTTTAGGGAGTTAATAAACTTAAACAGAGTAATTTTTTACAAAGGAGGAGATTATGAATAAACGATTATACCAACTTCCTTTAATTATTATGGTGTGTGTTACGTTAGGCATGATGATGGGCTGTGGGGCAAAAGTCAAACATTCCGGCTTCTTGAAGGATTACCCTGATTTTAAACCGGGTCCTGAAGGCGGTCTTAACTGGGTCTATCTAAAGAAGGATGTCGATTTTGGCAAATACAATAAGGTCATGATCGATTTTGTCCAGTTCTGGTTTAAAGATGGTACGAATTATAAGGGCATCCATATCCAAGAACTGAACGAACTGGCAGATGCCTTCAACAAGGCAATGACAGATGCCCTCGAAGATGCATATCCATTGGTGGATGAACCTGGCCCTGACGTATTGCGAATTCGGTTTGCCGTTACGGATGTGGTCCCGAGCAGACCAGCGTTGAATACCATAACCGCCATTACACCAGCAGGTCTTGCGGTCAGTACCGTAAAGAAAGGGGTAAGGTGCACCCATACCTTTGTGGGGGAGGCCTCTATGGAAGCGGAAGTCCTCGATTCTCAGACTAGTGCACGACTAGGAGCGGCCATAGACAGAAAGGCGGCTGCGAAATATAAGGTGGTTAAGGGAATGAGCAAATGGGGGCAAGCAGAAGACGTCTTCAACTTTTGGGCAAAACGGCTGCGGAAATGGCTAGATGAAGTGCATGGCAAGTAGCGGTACTTATGTGAAGTCCCGCGCCCAACTCTGCCCACTGACCGTACAGAAATCGGTTCGGGACGGGCGCTTTCTGTGAGATTTGCCAGGCCATCATTTGGTCCGGAGGTACTTCCCAGCCGACGCAGGCCATACGTTCACCTGCCCCCCTTTATATTCATTGACGTATCTAAGTATTTCTATATATTAATTATTGATCGGGTACAGGACACATATAAATATTTTATGGAGGTCACATGAAAAACATTTGGATTGTTGTGATCCTACTTTTTTGTTTTCCTCAACGTGCGCCATGTGACATGTTTGGAACAGCAGCACCTGATTTTTCTTTAAAAGATTTAGAGGGTAATATCGTCTCCCTGTCTCAATTTTCTGGTAAACCGGTACTGCTTATTCACCTGAATACATACTGTCATACATGCCGAGAAGAAGTCCCACTCTTTAACAAAATATACCGCGAGCACAAAGATATACAGGTTATTGCTATTTTTATTGGCAACGATAACGAAGAGACCCGAACATTTAAAAAGAGTTTCAAGGCAGAATTTATGTTGCTCCCAGATCCTCAACAAGAAGTCTACAAAAAATATTTTGTTCACAGGGTACCGCTCGTCGATGTTATCGATAAAACAGGAACCATCAGGTACCGGGGGAAAATTGGTGTTTATGCAGAGTTTGCATCTGTTATGGAAAAGATAATAAAAGAAAAAGAGGTTGTTGGTGCAAGCCTCTGGAATAAACCCCCAGACTTTACCCTTGTTTCAACCGAAGGGGAATCTTTCCATCTCTATGATAGTATTGGAGAAAAAACTATTTTAGTCACCTTCCTGTCGGTACGTGATATATTTACACGGCAGATTATTGAAGTTATGAAATCTGTATACAGCAGATACAAACGGGAAGACATAGAAATACTGCGCATCGCCGTCAAAAACAACCGTGAAGAAATAACGAAATTTAAAAAAGACTATTATGTCAAATTTCCCATTTTAGTGGATGAGCGGGGTGACGTTGCAAAGCTCTACAATGTCACCGAAATTCCAACGACCTTTGTAATAAATAAAAAGGGTAAGATTAGATATGTGAACACGAAGACATCACTGGATACCTTAAACGCTGTTTTAACGAAGCTTAAGAGTTACTTCCGGGAAGATCTGCCAAAGGAATTATTAATGAACTATCTCGGGAAAGTTGCCCCCGGTGTGAAAAAGTTTAAGAAAATTATTATAGGTGACAACCAGGTTATATACGTAGGCACCTCAGAAGACAATACAAAGATTTTAATTCGTGAGGTTTTTAAGGATGTTTTGTGTGATGTCTGTACAAATGTCCATTTCTTATACTCTTTTGATCCGAAAGGTCAGATAAAAAACATTGTCTTAATTGAATCAATTGATCTCTATGGAGAGCCCATTGATGCAGAGAATTTTATTCAGAGAGTCATTAAGAAAGCACATCAAAAACTACCCTTGAAATTGAGAAAAGATATAGACGCTTTAACAGGAGCAACACAATCATGTAAGTTAATCTTAGAAGGATTGAATGAAACACCAAAGATACTGGAGTCTCTGGGAGAATATAGAGCGGTTTTAGATGAGATGCCTCAATAAGGAGGGGTCGGGGTCGTGAGAATGCTTTAGTAAGTCCTAAGATACCTAGGGGACATCCAGAAAGAAGACAATCGGAGAGTTGAGAGAGAAGTTGATTTTTACAACCTCGATGTCATCATTTCTGTTGGTTACCGGGTCAAATCACAGCGGGGCACCCAATTCCGCAACTGTAGTAAACAACGTGTTTTTCTTCCTCTTGAAATCCGCAAACAAAATGATTTTACAATTGTTTGCGGATTTAATCTTTAAGATTTACATGAATCCTCTTTGTGGTGTGATGAGTATAGAAAAATTTGGGGTCAGGCAAATGCAATAAGGGATAAGGTTGTCTTTTTATGCATAAACAAACAAACGTCTCGATGGAACCGCCCAGATATTTGGTTCTGACATTTTTTATTTCATCCCCCAGATAAACAACCAGCCGGCCACGCCATTCATTGCCAATAAGGGAAGAAACTTCCTTCATTACCGGATATCTGATGGGACAAGCCTCTGGCGGCTTTTTGTTTCCATGAAAACAATACCAAATATCAAGGGGTTTGGTGGGTCAAGAGAAAATGAGACTTCAATATGGATTACAAGGAAGAATTGAAAGAAAGATATTCATTTCATTGGACCTCGAGAGCGGGGAATATTTCCCCAGCGGGGATGTTTTCCCCAAAAACTGAAGGGGTCAAAGCGTGAGATATTCTGAAGGGCTAAATCGATAAAGATAAAACAGTTTTTATATTCGCCACCGTTATTTTTTTATAATTGTTGGTAAAAAAAGAAAAAAATTGGATGCAAATATTATTAGCTGAACTCACTTTGGTTATTTTAAACTTTAGGTACTTTAGTTCACCCAAGTTGTTGGGTATATTTCCCCCATTTTCACCTCTCTCTTTACCTACTCGATTTCTCACCTCTGCTTGAAATTTTATCCACTAACAAATTGCTTTTACTTGTCTTTTTATTGCTGTGGGATATTTTAGGTGTGGCGATTATCTTTTGGTATGTATTTTGTAGATAATCAGCTTTATGGAAAGCGAAAAAAGAATTCTCGTAGTTGAACCGAATCAAGAGATAGCGAAAAAACTGTATCAGGTTTTTCGAAAAGAGAGGTATGTGGTTAATGTGACCGAAAAGGCATCAGAAGCCATAAGAAATATTCAACAAGAGCATGTCTCAGTTTTGGTCCTGGATGTGGGGGTTAAGGATATGGCCTGGAATGAGGTGGTTCCTATAATTAAGGGGTTTGCCCCGACATTGCCAATTATTATGACTTCAGACCTTAACACACCGGAACTCGAAGCCAGCATCCTTCACCATAAAGCCTTCTACTACCATGTGAAATCGTTTGGAGTTGATGAATTGCTGCTGGCAGTTCGAAATGCTGTTGAGAAGCCAGTGACCAACACACAAAAATTCCCAAGACAAGAGGAGGCACCATGAGTTTCCAAGAACTTTTAGATAAAGACCAGTTTTTAATCATTGCTGAACTGGAACCTCCTAAAGGAGTAGACACTTCTGACCTTTTGAAGCTCGCCGACAACTTGCGGGGACGGGCACATGCAGTGTTGGTCCCTGAGATGAGCGGAGCCATTATGAGAATGGGGTCTATTGGAGCTTCCTATCTTTTGAAGCAAAAAGGGATAGAAGCTATAGTGAGCATGAATTGCCGGGACCGCAATAGATTGGCGCTTCAGGCTGACATGCTGAGTATCTTTTCATTGGGATTAGAAAATTTGTCTGTAAGCGAGGGAGATGAGATCACCAGCGGCGATCACATAGAGGCTAAGCCGGTAAATGACCTGGATGTAGTTAGCATGTTGGAAGCCGTTAAAAAGTTGCAGAAGGGTATCGACCTGGCAGGAAATGACCTTTCAGGCATTCCTCAATTTTGTGTCGGATCTGAGGTGAATGCCGGTCTTACAGGTGGGGCTCTCGAAGTGGAAGTGATGGAGATGGAGAAAAAAATCAAGGCGGGGGCAAATTACTTTTTCACTCCTACCATGTATGACTTGAAAGCATTAGAAAATTTCGTGAAAAAAGTTGCTCCTTTTAAGGTTTCTGTCTTTCCACGGGTTACTATTCTTAATTCGGTGGGTATGGCCCGGTTTATGTGCCGACACATGGATGGAGTGCTGATCCCCGAAGAGGTGCTTAACAGGTTGGGCAAGGCTCCTGACAAAACAAAAGAGGGGATTGCCATTGCGGCTGAAACAATCCAAAAACTTCAGAATATATGCCAGGGGGTTCTTCTGGTTGCCATCGGTGGTCAGGAAAGACTGGCAGCGGTGGTGGATCAGGTGGGATCGTTAACTGCTTAAATCATTATGATTCTTAGAGGAGATTGCTTCACTCCGTAGGAAATGGCAGGATGTGGTTCTTTCAAGACTGTAGGATGAAGAGGTAAGGGATGGAACTGACAGGAGACAAGAATTTCAGGGATGTTGTGGTTGATGCGGTTGGAGAGGAGATCTTCACCTGTTACCAGTGTTATAAATGTTCTGCCGGATGTCCGGTTTCCTTTGCAATGGATATGCTTCCCCATCAGGTTATACGATCGGTGCTGTTTAATCAGAAGGAGAGAGTTTTATCTTCCAGGACGATTTGGGTCTGCGCAGCGTGTGAGACCTGTACGACTCGTTGTCCCAATGAAATAGAGATTGCCAAAGTGATGGATGTCTTAAGGCAGATTCAGCAAGAAAGTGGTAAGCAAGCAAAAGAACAGAAAGTTCCCATCTTCCATAAGGCATTTCTCGATTCCATCAAGAGGACAGGTAGGGTCCATGAATTGACCATGATTAGAAATTATACTCAAAAGAGTGGTGAATTGAGGGAAAAGCTCAAAACAGGGGAATGGAAAAACGATGTAAAATTGGGAATAAAAATGTTTTTGCGTGGCAAGCTTAAAATTATGCCTCCTAAATGTGGTGGGGTTAAGGAAGTGAAAAAAATATTTGAACAGGCAAAGGAGCATAAAAAAGCATGAAGATTTCCTTCTTCCCTGGCTGTTCACTTGAAGGAACTGCCCGGGAATACGGTGAATCAATCGAAGCGGTCTGCAAAAGTCTCGACATAGAATTGCAGGAGTTATCAGACTGGAGCTGCTGTGGTGCAAGCTCTGCACATTCTACCAATGAGTTTCTTTCAGTCGCACTTCCAGCCCGAAATTTGTCTATAGCAGAAAGAAAGGGGCAGGATTTGGTGACGCCCTGTGCTGCCTGCTTCAGTCGTCTTAAGGCAGCGGAGAAAGCCTTAACCTGCGAATCAAAAGTCGATGTGGGAATCCCTTTTCAGGGAAAAATAAACATTCTCCACATGCTGGAATTTCTCTGCCGGGAAGAGTTCTCAGAGAGCATTAAGAAACAGATTAAAAGACCACTAAAAAACTTAAGAACAGTGAGTTATTACGGTTGCCTGCTGGTTCGCCCCCCCAGGGTGACTGATGCCGGGCACTGGGAAGATCCCCAGGCAATGGATATTCTTATTTCCCGGCTTGGAGGGGAAAGTGTTTTTTGGCCATATAAAACGGAGTGCTGTGGAGGAAGTCTGGTTTTGACCAGAGTGGATATTATACACAGGTTGAACGGCAGGTTATTGGATATGGCCCGCGAGGCAGAGGCTGACTGTATCGTTACAGCCTGCCCCTTATGTCAGGCCAATCTGGATACCAGGCAGGAAGAGATAGGTGTCGAAAAAGGGACAAGGTATGATATCCCGATTTTCTATTTTACCGAACTTATGGGACTGGCCTTCGGCAGTAAAGAGATCGGGAAATGGTTTTCTCGTCACTTTGTGGACCCAAGGCCACTGCTTGAGTCAAAGGGACTGATTTGATGAAAAGATTAAGGAATTGTGGACCTTCTCGTTTCGGATTGCTGATTTCAGATTGCGGAGTTTAAATCCAAAATCCCAAATCTGAAATCTAAAATGCTAGTGCTGGGTGTTGGATAAGACAATTTAGGAATTCAGGAATTGTGGATCGAGAATCAAAAGGTTGTCTTTAATCCCTGAATTCCCGAATCCCTCAATTCCTAAATTAAACAATGGAGTTATTGATGAACTCTACTGAAGAACAAGATAATAAAAAAAGCAATTCACCGCCCGTTGGAGCCGTAATGGTTGTAGGAGCTGGGATTGGAGGTATCCAGGCCTCTCTGGATTTGGCAAACAGTGGATTTAAGGTCTATTTGGTTGAGAAAGAACCCACCATCGGTGGAAGGATGGCCCAGCTGGACAAGACATTTCCCACCAATGACTGCTCCATGTGTATCATTTCTCCCAAGCTGGTGGAGTGTGGGGGGCATCCCAATATTGAGAACCTCACCTATTCAGACCTCATTGATCTAAAGGGAGAGCCGGGTAATTTTAAGGCATCTATCAGAAGGAGGGCAAGGTCGGTCGATGAGTCGCTCTGTACGGGTTGCGGTGAGTGTATCAACCAATGTCTGGTAAGAAACAGGGTGTATCTTGATGTTAAGGTGGTTGAACCGGTCTTGCCGGAAGACGAGCGGATGGCGGTTGATGAAATTCTGGATAAACACAAAAAAAGCAGGAGCCCCTTAATCCCCGTCCTTCAGGACATAAACAGCCACTTCAAATATTTGCCGCCGCCCGTTCTTAAATATGTCGCGTACAAACTGAATGTCTCACTTGCCCACATCTTAAGGGTTGCTACGTTCTATGCCTTCTTTAGCCTGGAGCCTCGTGGGAAGCACATAATCAGTGTCTGTATGGGTACGGCATGCCACGTACGGGGCGGGGAGAGGATTTTAGAGAAACTGGAAGATGAATTGGGCATCAAGCACGGCCAAACCACCGAGGATAAAAAATTTAGCCTGGATATGGTACGTTGTATTGGGTGTTGTGCCCTGAGCCCTGTCATCCGGGTGGACGAGCGCGTCTATTCCCGGGTACGTTATAACACGGTTATGGATGTTGTTTCGAAGCACGGATGAGGAGAAACACGGATATGCCCCTTCTAACGAAAAAAGATCTGGATGAGATAAAGGAGAAAGGTCTTAAATCAAGTTATCCCGAAAGGACCAAGGTTGCCGTTGGCATGTCCACCTGCGGAAGGGCATCTGGCGCGGAAGAGGTGCTTCAAGCCATCGAAAAAGAGTCCCGTTCTCTTGGCCTTGACATCATGGTGACCTCTACCGGATGTATGGGGCTTTGTCAGAGAGAACCTCTGGTTGACGTCATAAAACCCGGATGGCCGAGAATCGTCTATCAACAGATGGACGTTAAGAAATCCAAAGAGATTGTTGCAGCACTTGCTGAGAATAAGATAATCCCCAAGTATGCACTTTGCAAAATTGAAGAAGAACCTCACCTGTTTGAAAATACGACCCATGCGTATAAACTTAACGGATTGCCTGAAGGTATGGGAAACGTTCCCCCTTATAAAGACGTTCCATTTTTTGGAAAACAAAAAAAGAGGGTGCTCCAGGGTTGTGGGACTCTAAACCCGGACAAGGTTGAGGACTACATCGCTTTTGGCGGATACACCGCCCTGTTTAAGGCATTAAAAGAGCTGGATCCGAAAATGGTTATTGATGAAGTTACGACATCCGGGTTAAGGGGTCGGGGGGGAGCGGGATTTCCCACCGGAAGGAAATGGGATTTCTGTCGAGAGGCAAAGGGGGAGCCAAAGTATGTGATATGCAATGCCGACGAAGGTGACCCTGGTGCCTATATGGACCGTAGCATTCTTGAGGGCAGTCCCCACCAGGTGATTGAGGGAATGATAATCGGGGCCTATGCGATTGGTGCCAGACATGGGGTCGTGTATGCCCGGGCCGAGTATCCCCTTGCCATAGAGAAACTCACCCTTGCCCTGGAACAGGCGCGCGGGCTTGGATTGCTGGGAAATGATATCCTTCATTCTGGCTTCGATTTTGATGTTTCTATAGAACGTGGATCGGGGGCATTTGTGTGCGGTGAGGAAACGGCCCTGATCGCCTCTATCGAAGGTACGACGGGTGAGCCCAGACAACGACCCCCTTTCCCCGCCCAAAAGGGGCTCTGGGGAAAACCCACCAACATCAATAACGTTAAAACCTGGGCAAATATTCCCCTTATCATTGCCCGTGGCGCGGATTGGTTCAAAGAGATTGGGACGGAGAAGAGCAGGGGAACGATGATCTTCTCCATGGTGGGGAAGGTTAAGATGAATGGTTTGGTAGAAGTCCCTATGGGAATGACCCTTAGGGAACTGGTTTTCGATGTCGGGGGAGGAGTACCGGATAAGAGGGCGTTTAAGGCGGTACAGACAGGTGGACCTTCTGGAGGTTGCATACCGGATTCTCTCATGGATTTGCCCGTTGACTATGACAAGCTGGCAGAGGTGGGTTCTATTATGGGTTCAGGTGGCATGGTGGTAATGGATGAGACTGCCTGTATGGTTAATGTTGCCAAATACTTTCTTGCCTTCACCAAAGACGAGTCCTGCGGGAAGTGTACACCCTGCCGCGAAGGGACCAAAAGGATGCTCGACATACTGATCGATATTACCGAAGGCCGCGGGAGAGAGGGCGACATTGAACTCCTGGAGGATATGGGCAGGATCATTATCGATTCCGCCCTGTGTGCCCTGGGAGGAACCGCACCCAACCCTGCCTTGACTACCATCCGCTACTTCAGGGATGAGTATGAAGAGCATATCAAAAACAAGAGGTGTCCGGCGGGTGTCTGCAAAGGGTTATTTGAATTTTTCATCGACCCGGAAACGTGTATTGGTTGTGGCCGATGCCTTAGAGATTGTCCAAGCAATGCCATTACCGGTGAGAAAAAGAAAGCACACACGTTGGATGCTGCCAAGTGTATCCAGTGTGGCATATGCAGGGAGACTTGCCCATCCAATGCTGTGAGGGTTAAATAGATGGTTTCAGGTAGTAAAGAGGGAGCGTAAGGTCAATGGTTAATCTAACAATTGATGGTAGAAAGGTTGAGGTAGAAGAGGGCACCACAGTCCTTAAAGCGGCGGAAAAGCTGGGTATTAAGATACCAACTCTTTGCTATTTTGAGGCACTCACTCCTCAGGGTGCCTGCCGGCTCTGTGTAGTTGAAATCGTGGGCGGTGCGAGAAGGGGACTGTCCGCATCCTGCGCCTATGTGGTGGAGGAAGGACTTGAGGTAAGGACGGATTCAAAGCGGGTCATTGAAGCAAGAAAACTGGTTATCGAACTACTCCTCTTGCGCTGTCCGGATGTACCAAAGATACGGGAGTTGGCCGAAGAGATTGGAATCGATCGGGCAAGGTATGAGCGATTTAAACCGGAGGAAGAAAAATGCATCTTATGTGGACTCTGTGTACGTGTATGTCAGGAACTGATGAAGGTCGGTGCAATCAACTTTGTCAACCGTGGCTCCAGCCGAAAGGTATCCCCACCATTTGATGAATACTCGAGCGTGTGTGTTACCTGTGGGGCATGTGAGGTGGTCTGCCCTACAGGGGCTATTAATCTTGATGAAATCACCAAAAATATACCGAGGCCAATAGAAGCCGATTTCGATGAGCGATTGGCCACAAGGCCTTCTATCTATCTGCCATTTCCTCAGGCCGTTCCCAAAGTGCCGGTTATCGATCGGCAAACATGTATGCACTTCTTAAATGATGCATGTGGGGCGTGTGAGAGCTTTTGTGGACCCAAGGCCATTAAATATGACCAGGAAGATGAGGTGCGCGAGCTTGATGTGGGGTCTGTTATACTCTCCCCTGGCTTTGATGTGACAGATCCTTCGATACGAGAGGAATACGGGTATGAACTTTACCCCAATGTGGTAACCAGCATGGAGTTTGAGAGGATTCTTTCCGCATCCGGCCCCTATCAGGGACACATCCAACGTCCCTCCGATAACTCAGATCCTGAGAAGGTCGCCTGGATTCAGTGTGTGGGATCCCGGGATAACTCCTGCAATAAGGGGTACTGCTCTTCCGTCTGCTGCATGTACGCCACCAAAGAGGCCATCATTGCCAAGGAACACAGCCCTGATATCAAACCAACAATCTTCTATATGGATATCCGGGCACACGGAAAAGGCTTTGATCAGTATTATGAAAGAGCCAGGGATGATTATGGTGTTCGTTATATTCAATGTCAGGTTTCAAAGATCGTGGAGAAACCGAAATCGAAGAATTTGATGATTGCCTTCATTGATAAAGAAGGGAAGGTGGTGGAAGAAGAATTTGATCTGGTGGTGCTCTCACTGGGGATGACCCCGTCCACGTCTTCCCGCGAACTGGCTGAAAAACTGGGTATCGAAACGGATTCCTACGGTTTCTGTCAGACGGATTCATTAAACCCCGTAAAAACTTCGCGGCCGGGAGTTTTTGTGTGTGGGGCCTTTGAGGCGCCCAAGGATATTCCGGAGACCGTATCACAGGCCAGTGGATCGGCGGCATTTGCCTCAGAGCTTATTTCTGAAGCAAGGGGAACGTTGATACGTGAAGAAGAATTTTCCCCCGAGAGGGATATAAGCGGTGAAGAACCCAAGATCGGCGTTTTTGTTTGCCACTGCGGAATCAATATCGGCGGAGTGGTTGATGTGCCTGCGGTGAAAGAGTATGCCAAGAGCTTGCCTCACGTGGCCTATGTGGATGAAAACCTTTATACCTGTTCTCAGGATACCCAGACCAAGATTAAAGAGGTAATAAAAGAGAATAACCTTAATCGGGTGGTGGTTGCCTCCTGCACGCCCCGTACCCATGAGCCCCTCTTCCAGAAAACCATACGGGAGGCAGGGCTAAATAAATACCTCTTTGAGATGGCAAATATTCGGGACCAGTGTTCCTGGGTTCATATGGATAAGAAGGAAGAGGCTACAAAAAAGGCAAAGGATTTGGTGCGTATGGCAATAGCTGCAGCCGGCTATGTGGAACCCCTTCAGGAGCAAGAGCTGAGTGTAACCAAAAGAGCTCTGGTGGTTGGAGGAGGAGCCTCCGGAATGGCTGCTGCACTGGGCCTTGCGGATCAGGGGTTTGAGGTTGTTCTGGTGGAAAGAGAAAAGAAGCTGGGTGGAAACATGCATCATTTGTATTACACAATTAAGGGAAATGATATTCAGGAATATTTACACTCTGTAATTGAGCGGGTTAAAAACCACCCATTAATTTTGGTGATTACAGATGGGGTGATCGTTGATTTCACCGGGTTCAAAGGAAATTTCAAGACCGGCATCATGGCAGGCCCCGGTATGGCCTATCGTCAGATTGAACATGGAGTAGCCATCATCGCCACCGGTGGAGAGGAATATAAGCCGGAAGAATATCTTTATGGTCAGGATAAACGGGTGATGACCCAGCAGGAATTGGAGGGTAAGATTGTTCGGGATGAGATTAACCTGGGACATGTAAATGAAGTGGTCATGATTCAGTGTGTCGGCTCCAGGATCCCGGAGAGACCCTATTGCAGCAGGCTTTGCTGCAGTGCAGCCATTAAAAATGCCCTTAAGATAAAAGAGAAGAATCCCCAGTCGAGGGTGTTCATTCTGTATCGAGACATTCGCACGTATGGACTTTTGGAAGATTATTATACCCAGGCACGCAAGGCAGGAATAATGTTTATCCGCTATGATCTGGAAAACAAACCGCAGGTAGTAATTGAAAAAGGAGCATTACAGGTTGAGGTTGATGATCCCGCACTTGGAGAAAGGGTTGTATTAAACCCCCAGCTGTTGGTTTTAAGCAGTGCCATTGTACCCAGAGAGAATGAAGAGCTTTCCACTTTAATGAAACTGCAGAGGACCCAGGAAGATTTTTTCATGGAGGCACACATGAAGCTGAGACCGGTGGATTTTGCTACGGAGGGCATCTATTTGTGTGGCCTGGCCCATTCACCTAAGCCTTTGGATGAGAGCCTTTCCCAGGCTGCGGCTGCGGTCTCCCGGGCTTGTACCCTCTTATCCCATGATACCGTGAGTGTGGGAGGGATTGTGGCGCGAGTGGATGAGGAAAATTGTGCAGCCTGCCTCACCTGCGTTCGTGTTTGTCCTTATGATGTACCCTTTATTAATGAGGAGGGCGTAGCCCAGATTGATGCTGCCAAATGTCAGGGCTGCGGAAGCTGTGCGGCTGAATGCCCCGGGAAGGCTATCCAGCTTCAGCACTATGAGGATAAACAGATTATTGCGAAATCTATCGCTCTCTTCAAAGTGGAGGCCGTATGAGTGAGTTTCAGCCTGAGATTGTAGCTTTTTGCTGTCAGTACTGAGCGTATTCGGCAGCGGACCTGGCAGGTTCGATGAGGCTTTCATATCCAACGAACATCAAAATCGTTAAGCTTCCCTGTACAGGCAAGGTGGATGTCATCTACTTGCTGAAAGCCTTCGAGAACGGTGCTGATGGTGTGTATGTGGCCGGGTGTATGGAGGGTGACTGCCACTATCTGACGGGAAACTTAAGGGCACGGAAACGGGTTGAATATACCAAAAAAATCCTGGATGAGGTGGGAATCGGGGGAGAGAGGCTTGCAATGTATAATATGTCTGCAGCTCAGGGGCCCCGCTTTGTGGAAGTAGCCAACGAGATGACGGAGCGCATTAAAGAACTTGGACCGAGCCCCATTAAAAAGAACAAAACTTCACCAAATAGTTCTGGCGGGGTGTGAACAGTTAGAATGCTGATATGAGTGAGAACTTATTAATGAGGGCATTAAATAGTTTACAGAAAACAAACTGTCATTGCGAACGAAGTGAAGCAATCTCGTTTTATAGTCGTGAGCAAGGATTGCAGATCCTGTCCCGAGCTTTTTCGGGAGATTGCTTCGTCACTACGTTCCTCGCAATGACATGTAAACTATTTTACGCTTAGTAATAAATCAGGAGGTATTAAGATGGTTATAGGTGAGGGGAAACCAATTAAGGATATTCTTTTTATGATTGAGAACTACTCAAAGATTATTCTGGCAGGATGCCGGGGATGCGTGACCGTGTGTTCCGCTGGTGGGGAGAAGGAGGTTGAGATTTTGTCATCGGCCCTCCGTCTAGCCCGACAGAATGAAGGGAAAGAAATCGAAATTAAAGAAGTGTCCTTGGAGCGGCAGTGTGACCCGGAATATCTGGAACAGATTCGAGGCATTGTGGACGATTACGAAGCCATTTTATCTATTGCCTGCGGTGCAGGTGTTCAGTTTCTGGCAGAGACCTATCGGAAAACCCCTATCTATCCAGGGATTAATACCAATTTCATCGGGGTTACTCAGGAGCAGGGGGTGTGGACAGAGCGGTGCCAGTCATGCGGAGACTGTAAGCTTCACTTAACAGGTGGGATTTGCCCGATTACCCGTTGTGCAAAGAGTCTTTTAAACGGTCCCTGCGGAGGTTCAACGGATGGAAAGTGTGAGGTGAATCCGGAGACAGACTGTGGCTGGCAAATGATTTACGACAGGCTAAAAGAGTTGGGAAAACTAGATCAAATGGAGGTCATCATCCCTATAAACGATTGGACTACCAGTCGTGATGGGGGGCCTCGGAAAATTATCAGAGAGGATTTGAAGCTATGACATCTGATAGTCGTCTGGAAAAAATATTGGAGAAAGGAGAATTTGCTGTTACTTCTGAGTGTGGTCCTCCGCGTGGAGCAGACCCGGAGGTGATCAAGAAAAAAGGTGAGCTGATAAAGGAATCGGTCGATGCGATAAACGTTACCGATAACCAGACCTCTGTGGTAAGAATGTCAAGCTTTTCCTCCTGTGTTCTTCTCAAGCAGATGGGTATTAATCCTGTTTTGCAGATGGTAACCCGTGACAGGAATAGAATCGCCATCCAGAGCGATATTCTAGGGGCGGCAGCCCTGGGACTCAACAACATCCTCTGTTTATCCGGGGACCATCAAAAATTTGGAGATCATTCCACCGCTAAAAATGTCTATGATATGGATTCCATTCACTTGATACAGACGGTGAAGAAGATGCGAGATGAAGGTAAGTTTTTGGGTGGGGAGGAATTGAAAGGAGTTCCCCGATTTTTTATAGGGGCAGCGGCTAATCCTTTTGCAGACCCGTTCGAAACTCGTGTAGTCCGCTTAGCTAAAAAGATAGCTGCCGGTGCCCAGTTTATTCAGACGCAGTGTATTTTTAACCTGGATCGTTTTGGCAAATGGATGCAGCAGGTTCGAGATCGGGGGCTCCATGAAAAAGTGCATATTTTAGGAGGTGTGACCCCCATGAAATCTGTGGGTATGGCCAATTATATGAAAAAGATGGTGCCAGGCATGGATGTTCCTGATGAATTGATTGCCCGGATAAAAGGGGTGGACAAGGAGAAAAGGTCGGAAGAAGGCATAAAGATAGCCATAGAAACTATACAGCAGCTAAAGGAAATAGAGGGTATACATGGTGTTCATATTATGGCCATCGAATGGGAGGAAATGGTTCCCAGGATTGCTAAGGAGGCAGGGCTTCTTCCCCGGCCCCAAGTTGAATGAAAAGATAAACCCAAACAATTAAAGAAAGGGGGTACCAAATGGCAAGAATATTGATAGTAGATGATGATCCAGATATAGTGGAGTCAGTAGGTATGATACTGAAAAAGAAGAATCATGAAGTAATTGAAGCATATGGGGGAAAAGAGGGTTTAGAGAAGGCAAAAAAGGAGAAGCCGGATGCTATTATTCTGGATGTGATGATGCCGGATAAGGATGGTTATGAGGTGTGCAAAGAATTGAAAGCAGACCCGGATTGTAGCAATATCCCCATATTGCTCTTGACGGCTGTAGTTTCACAGATTTCTAAAACAACTTATACCCATCGTATGGGGATGGAAACAGAGGCTGATGATTATGTTGATAAACCGGTAGAGCCAAGCGAGCTTGTTCGTCTGGTTGAGAGGTTACTTGAGAAATAGACCGCCGCGTGGATTTAAAATAGCTCTGCTGCAGTAGACTTGAGGAATTGATGACTTAAATAGATTGTTGCGAGTTGCGTGTTACGGGTTGCGCGTTGAGGGGGAGGATAGGGTTAAACACGCAGTCAGGCTTGAGGCATGTAACACTTAACGTCACTGTAAATTTTGTGAGCTCGAAGGATTGTAAAGAGCAGGTGAGGAATTCTTATGGCTATTCTTGAAGGAATGCATATTCTGGTAGTTGATGACGAAAAGATCATCCGTGAAGGTGCAGAGCGCATTCTTACAAAAGAGGGTTGGAAAACAACAATTGCCGAGAGCGGAGAGCGTGGACTGGAATTGATTAAAGGCACTGAATTCCAGATTCTAATGCTGGATCTCATGATGCCGGGCATAAGCGGAATGGAGGTTTTAAAGAATGTCCGGGAGATCCAACCCGACCTTCTGGTAATCGTAATTACCGGATACGCTACTATTGAAAATGCAGTGGAGGCAATGAGAAATGGTGCTTATGATTTTATTCCCAAACCCTTCACCCCTGATCAGCTGCGTATTGTTGTACGAAGAGCCATGGATAAAATAAGTCTTGAGCGAGAGGCAGAACGTCTCCGTATAGAGAGAGAAAAAAGCCTTCAGGATATTGCCAATGAGAAAAGTAAGACCCTCACCATTATTAACCACATGGCCGATGGAGTTTTAGTGACTGATCAGAATGGGTATATTGTTCTCAACAACCCGGCAGTGACCCGTATGTTAGGGTTAGAGGAAGAATCACCCCTTGGGAAACATCTTTCTGAATGGGCCGGGAGTGAAGATCTCACCCGGATGCTGGAAAAGGTGCTTGGCATGGAAAGCTCCCAAGATCAGGGGATTTCCCTGGAGCTGTCATGGGGAGAAGATCCTACCAAGAGCTTCTTTGTTGCCCACTCCGCTCCGGTCCGCAGCGATAAAGGTGAGATTTTCGGTTCGGTTACCGTCTTTAATGATGTGACATGGTTGAAAGAGTTTGACCGAATGAAATCTGAATTTGTGGACATGGTTTCACATGAGCTGCGTTCCCCCTTGAGTTCTATTCGGCAGAAGCTCTCTCTCATTGTTGATGGTCTCACAGGAGAAATAAATGAAGAACAGGGACAGATAGTGAGCAGAGTTCAGCACAGAATCGATGGGCTTATAGGCATGATAAGTAACCTGCTTGATCTCTCCCGAATTGAATCTGGCCGTCTTGTTCAGCAAAAAGAAAGAATATCCCTTCCAGAGATTATAGATGAAGCAATCGATTTAATGACCCAGGATGCAGAGAAAAAAGAGCTGAAATTTGAGGTAGCAATAGATGCGCAACTATTTCCCATTCATGCGGACCGGCAGAGCATGGAAACCGTTATTACTAATCTTTTAAGTAATGCAGTGAAATACAACCGGGAAGGTGGAAGAGTTTCCGTTGGTGCCCAGAACCGGGGAGAATTTATAGAGGTAAAGGTAGCAGATAATGGAGTAGGTATTTCAAAAGAAGACTTACCACGCATTTTCGATAAATTTTATCGCATCAGGAGCGAATATACGCGTAAGGTTATCGGAAGTGGTATAGGACTCCCCCTGGTAAAGGCTATTGTTGAAGCCCATTTTGGCACTATCACGGTAGAAAGCGAAACGGGAAAAGGAACAACCTTTACGGTTCTCCTCCCCCGAGGAATAGGCTAAATAGACTTCCTTAACCACAGAGCATAAAGAGAAAAGTTCTGTTTCAAAAACTAAGTGAATACTCTGTGGTGAGATATTAACAATAGGAGGATGCATGGTATCCATTGATGATTTAAAGGCAAGCAACTTCTTTAGAGATTTGGAAGAGGTGTATTTCTTAAGGATAGCGAAACTATGCAGGGAGGAGACGTTTAAGGCTCAGGATATTATTGTTAACGAAGGGGATGAAGCGAAGAAAATCTATGTCTTAATCGATGGTAGTATTGCTATTCAGGTTCATCTCAAAAAATACCAATATGTTATTATAAGTACCATAGAGGAGAAAGGAGAACTTTTTGGGTGGTCTGCATTAGTTGAGCCAAAGCGCTATAGTGCCACGGTGAAATGCTTGAGTGAAACGAGAGTTCTCTCTATTAGCGGTGAGGAACTTGATGAGCTATTTAAAAATGATCCAGTTATGGGCTTAACTTTCATGAAAAAAATTGCCAGCCTGATAGACCAGAGACTTATCACCATGAGAAGCCGTTTGGTAAGCAGTGTTTCTTAAGTCTTCCCTTTCTAAATCTTACCTTGTGGAATTTCAAAAGCTTCCTTTAAGATATCAATAGCATGAACAACCTCACAGGCAGGTATAACAAAAAAAGAGGTTGAAACCGTTGTGCTTATAGCCAGGACCTTCAACCCCTGAGCGGTCAGGGCATGGTGCATGGCATCAATGATACCAGGTTGCTCTGCGAAATGGGGACCATGAATGGCGACCATTCCAACCTCAGGGTTAATATGAACAGAGTCTTCATTTGAAGGGAGTTGTAAAAGTATTTTTTGAGTAGTTTTTAAATTGGTTTTTTCAACGCAAAAAGTGATATGTAAAATTCCATCCTTCCCCCGATGGGAAACGAGGAATTTGATTTTAACACCCATCTCCTCTAGTTGTTCAAACAGATCGTTAAGACAATTATTCTCTATCAGGGTTAGAGTAATCTGACAAAGGTGCTCATGATGTAGAATATCAAAAACTTTAAATCGTTGCATAATGTTTAATCAGGATAAACCGAATTCCTTACTTAAAAGACTGAGTGCATCTGGAACCTTTTCCTCTTCTATGACGCAGGAGATGGCAGAGATAGAACTTGCCATGGCAAGGAGCGGGATATTAGCAGCGGACAGGGTTTGAATAATGATGCCGGTGATTACAGCATGCTCTCGATGGGGAAACACGGAAAGAATGCCCACTTTATCTAATGGAAAAACATCCTGTGCTTTGATCGACGGTTTTATTTCTTCCAGGGATGCTAAAGTGGAGTGAATATCTTTGCTGTCCACGCAGAGGATAACACTGTTACAACCATTCTTGTGAGGGATTTGATTGATAAATTCTATGTTGATTCGATCCCGTGCCAAGCTTTGAAATATCTGTCCAACATTCCCACTCTCTGTAATGTATGAAATCATAAGGGCGTTTAGGTTAATCCTCTGTAGAACCCCGCTTATCAGACGTTTTTCCATGCCGGCACAGCATTCTTAAAAAGTGTAATCACTAAGACTTATAAATTCCCTCTTGATGTTATGTGTTTTTTAGCATAATTCTTCAATTACCGCAAAAGATTATTGAAGGTACGACGAAAGCAGGGCAGTTACTTAGGATATAGCATAGAAGTAGTAAGAGAGATTACTCCTTAGCCATTTGTAGCTATTGCTTATCCATAATCTCCTGCAGCTCCTCCTGTGAAACCATAAGGGAAGACGGTAGATTTTAAACCTGTTTTTTCCATGCCTTCCAATGACTCATTGAAAGCAGCTGTCACATGGTATGATGCCATTTCAATTGACACACAACTACACTTACTCTATACTATCTGCATTTGAAAACGAATTCTTAAGCAAGCCCAGCTAAGCTTGTGAGATCAAAGTAGTGAAAACAAAACGCAGTCTCCAGCATAGAGAAAAACCAGTATGCTCGATATCAATACCACCTGAATTCTTGTCACTTTTTCTAAGAAAGATTCCTCTAAAAAAGAATAGCTTTAACTAACCCAGTGACTTTTGCAGATAAGGCAAAATGAAAACTGGGAAATGATGTAATCGTTCTATGAACAGTGAGAACCTTCTAACGAACATTTCTATTATCCTTCTATCTGCCTTCTTTATTGGTCTAATTTTTCGTCGTTTTAATCAGTCAATTATCGTTGCCTATTTACTGAGTGGAATCGTCATTGGCCCCTATGGATTAGGTATCATCAACGCACCTGACCAAATAAACATCTTAAGCGAAATCGGGATAATTCTTCTGATGTTTATCCTCGGCCTTAGTTTTCCTCCCAAAAAAATCATCAAAATGGGCTCGAAAACTTTAATTGGTGGGATATTACAGGTATCGATTACTATTATTGGGGTCATGTGTTTTGCTTACCTCTCTGGCTGGAATTTGTTTACTGGTTTGCTGGTCGGAAGCTTATTTGCATTAAGCAGTACAGCAATTGTTATCAAAGTCCTGAATGACCTCGGTGCTATCGATTCTCTTCACGGTCGACTCATGGTGTCTTACCTGATTGTACAGGACATCGCTGCTATTCTTATGATCGCTATTTTGCCCAGCTTGGGAAAAGGAGCCGACAACCATGTCCTCCTGCCCGTGCTCGCCTCCTTGACTAAGGGGGTAGTTTTTTTGGGAGTGTTTTTGTTTTTGAACCGTAAGATTATTCCCCGCGCCCAGTATTGGATTGCTGCTGTTGGCGGCAAAGAATTGTTTTTGATCGGCACGATTATCTTTTGCCTGGGCATGGCTGTAATTAGCCAAGTGATCGGTTTATCTCTGGCCCTGGGAGCTTTTTTAGCAGGCTTTATCGTTAGTGAATCAGAATACAATTATCAGATGCTGGCTGGAATGATTCCATTTAGAGATGCTTTTTTGTGTATTTTTTTCGTAGCCATTGGCATGTTACTGGATCCACGTTTCATCTTCCATTACCCATGGGAGGTGCTTCTGCTTTTTACCTGCATTGTTTTAGGAAAGCTCTTTTTTACGGTCTTAGCAACCCGGTTCATCCGTTACTCTCTAAAGATCGCTGTATTAGTGGGTGCAGGATTGGCCCAGATGGGAGAATTTTCTTTTGTGATTCTTAAAATGGGTTTGCAGCATAATCTGGTAGGCGAACATTTTTTCAGCTTATATCTTACTTCATCCTTGCTTACCATGATGGTTACTCCATTTATGATTAAAAAATCACCCAAATTGATCGATTGGTTTAATCGAGTGGCGTTTTTGGAGAGATGGTTGCGAGGGAAAGAAGACCATGCGCTCGTGGAATTAGAAAAAAAACTAAGGCACCATGTAATTATCTGTGGCTATGGCCCTATCGGCATAATCCTTGGAAGAGTTTTGAGAGCCAAGAAAACACCCTTTGTTGCTCTGGATCTTAACGCTCAGACAGTGGTGAAAATGCGAGGATTGGGTTTGAACTGTTTTTATGGAGATGCTACCTCGCCTGAAGTCCTCAAAAAAGTTCATGTAGAACAAGCAATTTTGGTAGTTATTACCATACCTGATCCCATGAGCACCGAGGCAGTAGTAAAGAATGTTAAGGACCTTAACCCTGATTGCTTTGTCCTGGCTCGCTCCCGCTTTAGCAAAGAACTGGAAGATCTTTATGAATATGGAGCAGACGCGGTTGTCCAGGAAGAGTTTGAAGCTGGATTGGCAATTCTGGTACGGGCTTTGAAAGAATTGAAAGTAAACATCGGAGATATTAATAAAGAAGTGGAGACTATACGGATTGAGCGTGATGAGTTGACTAAAACTCGCTACTTTGGGCATTTTACTCTTTCCAGGCAAATTTCTCCCCAAAGAGTTGTCTTAAATCTGGTGTCTCGTACCAAAGAAGACGCTATTAGGGAACTGGTTCAGGCTGTTCCCTCTGCTCCCAAGATCCATGACAAAGAAGAATTAATTAAGCGGGTACTGGAACGAGAACAAATTGAAACTACAGGTATTGGAGAAGGAGTAGCTATTCCTCATGCCCGCACTGATGTCGTAGAAGGCATCAGTGTCTGTCTTGGTATTTCCCGTAAGGGTATTGACTATGGTTCAGTTGATGACAAGCCAGTACACATCCTTCTCTTGTTAGCTGCCAGTGAATCAGCCCATGAAGCCTACCTGAATACCCTTGCTTGTGCTGCTTCTCTGTTTAATGATAGAAAGTTTTGCCAGGATATTATCAGTTGTACAGAACCCACACAAGTTCTCCACTTGCTCATGGAACGAGAGAAAACCCTTCGAAACCAATATATTGAAAAGGGAAGATGACCATAATTAGTATTATTAAAACACGAGTTGAAACCTGGCCGTAAAGGCATCTTCTTTATCTTTCCACTTATCGTTTATTCTGATTTTTCCATCAAACTCTGAATAGATATAATCATCCTGTTTTATAGTCAGATGGGTTGATTTTCAGTTTTTTCATACGATACTGAAGTGTTGGTCTCTTTATTCCCAGTATTTTAGCCGCACCATTTACACCGCCGACTACCCCCCTGGTTTTTTTTAATACATTTTCTATGTGTCTCTTTTCTGCTTCATCCAGTGTAGAAACCTCTTTTTCAAATTCCACAAAAGCGTGAAGAATGGAGCTTACATCCTTTTCTCTAACGGACTGGTTTGACTTAAGGATGATTATCCTCTCTATGAAATTTTCCAGTTCTCTGATGTTTCCTGGCCAATGATACTGCATGAGAGTTTCTATCGCAGCCTTGTCAAAATGGGGGGACATGCGGTTCAGTCTTGAGCAGAATTTGGTTGTGAAATAATCGATAAGAAGAGGGATATCTTCCTTGCGTTCTCGAAGAGCCGGGACGTGAATGGGGAAAGTGCTTAAACGATAGAATAAATCATCTCTAAATTTTTTTTCTTTGACCAATCGATTAAGTTCTTGATTGCTCGCCGCAATGATCCTGACGTTGGTACTCAGGGTTTTTGTACCACCGACCCTTTCAAACTTATGCTCCTGCAACACCTGAAGAAGCTTGGCCTGGGTATTTAAAGGGAGCTCACTTATCTCATCCAGAAAAAGGGTGCTGTCGTTTGCTATTTCGAATCGACCGATCTTTCTGGAAGTGGCACCGGTAAAAGAGCCCTTTTCGTGTCCGAACAATTCACTTTCAATCAGGGTAGGAACCAGGGCGGCACAGTTTACCTTTATGAACGTGTTGTGTTTTCTTTCACTCAATTTGTGGATATTCCTGGCCACCAGGTCCTTGCCGGTTCCAGTCTCTCCTGTGATTAGAACGGTAGAATCGGTTGAAGCTACATTCATCGCATCAGCTATCAGCTGCCTTATTAAGGGGCTGGCATATATAATATCTTTTGGCTCTGCAAGCGTGTCTATCTCTTTTTTGAGGTAAGATTTCTCCTCAACCAGCTTATCTTTGAGACTTTCCAGTCTTTCGTAAGCCAGCATATTGTCAATTGCCAGGGCAAGCTGTTGAGAAACCTTTTCAAACAGGTCAATCTCATCCTTCGAAAGGGGGGTGCTGGTTTTGTATGAAAGCTGTACCGAACCGATTACCTGTCCTCTGTTAATTAAAGGTGTGCAAATCATCCAGGCCAGCCCTGCTTCGAGCAGGGATTGTCTCTCAGTCACTTGAATTTCTTTGGGGATGTCAACAATGATGGTCCTTTTCTCGCTCATTGCTCGATAGGGCACCGTTCCCTTTACAATAGGAAGTTTGTCGGTTGGCAGGCCTGGAATGGTAACCCCCCTGGCGGGAGAGAAGTAGGGGAAGCTGTCTTCGCCGGGCTGATTGATCAGAATACTGGTTCGATCGAAGTGAAAGACGGGTTCCAACACATTGGTGATTTCTCGAAATAATCCATCACGGGTTCTTTGATTAATGATGGCGTTATTTATTTTCAGTAGGATTTGATACTTTTCCAATTCTTTTAATGGCATGTTCCTTTGTCCTTGAAACGTTTTCTCATCGATTTTATATTTAATCACACCATATCCTATCAATCAAGACAAATATTCATCTCTACGATTAATAATCATCACATGAAATTCGCTGGTCAGGTCCCGATGATGAGAAAATACATTAAATTTCAAATGGTTGAGAAAATAAAATCCGGTGGTATGGTTGTTGCTGATTAAATAATCAGTTCCAAAAGTTGTCAGCACCTTCAACCATTCTAGAGGAGGTATGATGAAATTAACGCCTAGCCCTAGTTACAGTACGATTATCAGAGTTGAACTTAAGCGGGAACCTGGGATGCTGGGAAAGATAACCTCAGCTATTGGCAGGGCAGAAGGGGTTATCGGGGCTATTACAATTGTCAAACGGACAAAGGATAAGACAATAAGAGATATTACCGTCGACGCCAGGGACCAGAAGCATGAAGAAAAGATTGCTGCTGTTTTAAATACGATTGCCGGTGTGAACGTTATAGAGGTTTTGGATCGAACCTTTTTCTATCATATCGGAGGGAAAATAGAAATCACCAGCAAAATGCGTTTGGATGATGATGAAAAGCTTTCTATTGCGTATACCCCTGGAGTTGCCAGAGTGTGTCTGGCTATTTACGAAGATAAAGAAAAGGCTTATCATCTTACCATCAAGAGACATACGGTTGCCATCGTTACAGATGGAACCGCTGTTTTAGGTTTGGGAGATATTGGGCCGGAAGCAGCTATGCCCGTGATGGAGGGGAAGGCGATGCTCTTTAAAGAATTTGGAGGTGTGGATGCCTTTCCCATATGTTTAAATACTAAAGATTCTGATGAGATTGTTGCAACTGTAAAAAATATCGCACCTGGTTTTGGAGGAATCAACCTTGAGGATATTTCGGCACCCCGATGTTTTGAGATCGAGCAAAGATTAATGGATGAGCTCGATATTCCTGTTTTCCATGATGATCAACATGGAACAGCGGTGGTTATTCTGGCAGCCCTTATCAATGCCTTAAAGGTTGTCGGAAAGAAGATGGAGGATATTAAGGTTGTTGTTAGTGGCGTTGGTGCGGCAGGCGTTGCCTGTACGAAGATTCTTTTGACGGCAGGGGTTTCTAATATTATAGGGTGTGATCGATCAGGTGCCATATATAAAGGGAGAGTTAAGCACATGAATGGTGTGAAAGACTGGTATGCAGAACATACCAATCCCGAAACGTATAAAGGGTCACTTAAGAATGCTTTAAAAGGGGCGGATCTTTTTATTGGGGTATCCTCTCCTCATCTCATTGATCCAAGCGATCTCAAGAAGATGGCCAAAGACCCCGTTGTTTTTGCTATGGCGAATCCTGTTCCTGAAATCATGCCAGAAGAGGCTCATCCGTATGTCCGGATTATGGCAACAGGGAGATCGGATTATCCCAATCAGATAAATAATGTTCTCTGTTTTCCCGGGCTTTTTAAGGGGGCGCTGCGCTGTTACGCCAGAAAGATTACAGAAGCGATGAAAGTTGCAGCAGCCAGAGCCATTGCCAATATCATAACCGATGATGAGTTGTCTGAAGACGATATCATTCCGTCTGTATTCAATAGAGAAGTAGCAGAATCTGTAGCAAGGGCAGTGGAAAATACTGCCTACAAAGAAGGCGTTGCAAGGAAACACCCCGATGATAATTCCTTTTATCATGTAGGCTGAAAAACAAAAAAACAGCGGTAATTATTCATTCTTCTGTGAATGGGATAAGATTAATAACCACTAAATTCCCGAGGCGTTTATATGAATCATACTAGAACATCAGAAACACTGGCAAGAGCAGAAACGGATCAGGAGTTTAAACCCTGCTTCATTAAAGAAAGCGTCCCCACTTTGGGTGAAGGGCTGGGGAAAGATACCTTTGCCTCTGGGAAAACAGATAATGATGTCGTCG
>RCNB010000530.1_pt1 | contig 25235 bp, 15 predicted proteins | sample 2041321 | NCBI WGS metagenome assembly RCNB01 (sample SAMN09708232, study PRJNA481090) | Marine sediment metagenome, whole genome shotgun sequencing project. | reverse complement strand
GTCCCCGTGGGTAACAAGTTACCCACCCTACAAAAATGCCTACTCCAGTAATTCAGGCTGTCTTTTCAGGCTTGATAAGATAAACCAGTGGAATGGCTAAAGGGCCAAGAAATACCACCACAAGCTGCCTGAACAGAGTTTCCTTCACGTTTCTCTTCTTAGCAATAAAGTAGCAGATAAAAGCACTGATCAGCCAGACCAGGAATGGAATATATGCACCCATTTAGTGTTCCTTATTGTTGCTGGGATACCTGAAATTCGGATTCCCCTTCACAGTGTATAACGAAGGGCTTAAATCGCCTCGCTGTCTGCCAGCATGTGGTCCAGGTCATCAAGTACATGCGAAAGATTACGCGCCACCGAAGCGTGGCTTGTGTTTCCTTCGCCGATACTTTTCTCGAGGCTGCATTCTTCATTTTCCAGCAAATCCAGTCGTAGTGATAAACCACGCTTCTCCAGCATCGGGCCAATTTCATGACGTCGGGCGTACAAGTCCTGGCGGGTTGCCTGGTAGGCATGCTCACACAGTGCTTTGCGGCTTGCGTAGCTGAAGATGTTGGTAAAGAAAATCTCTTCATCGCCCCGATCCGGTTCAACCAGCAGGAGATCGGCAATCGGGTGACTGCGGTAATACTTCTTGAAGGAGGCTTCCATACGTGACTGGATCAAGGCACGAAATGTCTGTGACATGATGAGCGGCAAACCGCCAGCTATAAGTTGTTGAATGGGGGCCTGTGTGTCCTGGTGTTTTGCATCGACGTCAAATGGAACCAGCGGGTTGATGCCGATCATCATGTCAACACCCTCATCCAGAGCAACCGAGGCATGCAATGTTCGCCGCAAGGCGCCATCCACGAAAAAACGCCCGTTAATTTCAACGGGTGGATAGAGCCCCGGCAGGGCGGCACTCGCCTGTACAGCACGCGAAATAGTGACATCACGGTGTGTTTCGCTGCCAAAACGAACCGCAGCACCGCTATCCAGATCAACGGCGACAATATAGAGTTTCGCCTGGAGGTCGTCGAAACTATTTCCATGTCCGGTTGCAGCAAACGCCTGTTCCAGGAAATCAGCAATTGTTTCATTGTCAAAAATGCCGCTGGGTACCACTTTGGACAGTTCACCAATGAATTGCGAGACGCTGTATCTCATCGGGTGAGAAATTAGTCTTGACAGGGTATCAGTCAGGATTGATGGCAGCTTGGCGGCCCTTTGGAAATACTCCTGGTAGGCAGGACGCAGAAAATGTGCAGGATCGAATTTCAAACTGGCGTATTCCTGGCCCATGAAAATCCTGCACAATTCGGCCGTTGAAATCCGGTTGGCGAGACCCGCTGCAATCAGGGCACCCGAACTGACACCAACGTAGACATCAATATCATGCAGTCGCAGGCCTTCAATGCTCTCATCGAGTGCGCGTAACGCCCCCAGTTCATAAATGGCGCCAACCGGTCCACCACCTGCGATTGCGAGGCCGATTTTGGGTGCTGATCCTTTCGGTTTGGGGGTATTGGCCTGATGTATTGTGAGCATATGTTTTAGACTCGGATTACAGGGCTCAATCTTAACGGTGCGTGTTGCAATTAACCAGTCTGAGTCCATATTCGTTAATGGATATATTCATTGTGAGGATCAGGCGGATTGAAACCACATGCCAAACATCTCAGGCAGGCCCTGACTGACAGCCACAGACTTGCAGCACGCTTTGACGAACCCGGCTTTCCGCTGGCACAGCTCGAACTTTTGCAGGATTGGCAACGCGCACGGCTGTCCCGCAGCTACGACGGTCTGATCAGCCAGCAGCGTTATGCTGCCGCTGGTGAATTTTTCCTGGCCGAGCTTTATGGTGGTCTGCATTTTCGCGAACGTGATCAGGAGATGGAGCGCGTTTTGCCTGCCATGGTGCGGATGTTGCGTGATGATATGTTGCGGGTATTGGCCGAGGCCTTTGAGCTTCAGTCATTGAGCCTGGAATTCGATATGGGTATGACCAGGACCTTAATGGAATTGGGTTGGGATCATCTGGATACGAACCGATATGGTGAAATTTATCGTGCATATGGGCGACCATCAGATCGTAAAAGGCAGATAGATCTTATCCACCGTCTTGGTCTGGAACTCAATGAGTTGGTTCATCACCGGCTGGTTTTGTTACTGATCCGCACACTCAGGGGCCCGGCGCGGGCCGCGGGTTTTGGCTTGTTGCAATCATTCCTGGAGCAGGGTTTGACCGCGTTTCGGGTGATGGGGGATGGTACTGAATTTGTAGATACGATCTGGCGCAAGGAAAGTGAAGTTATGGAGAGGTTATTCGCCGGTGATGAAAAACCGTTTTAGGTTTTCTCGAAACTACAACCGAAATGCTCTTCCAGGTAACGAAAGATCTCCTGTTCGATAGGTCCTTTTAATATCATCAGCATAAACCCGAGCTTGGCCTGAATTCTGAGTTCGTTATCCTGCACCTGGATCTGGCCGTTTACACCGGGACGTTCGAAGTGGATCACCTCATCTTCCCAGCCATAATCGATACCGAATTTTTTAGATAAGTCGATAGACAATTCATCGGCAGCATTCAAAGCGTCTTCATGGCTGAGCTTGTGATATGCATGAATATCGATGGTTGACACGTTGTTTTGATCTCCCGGGAGTTGCGGCAGTTTAGCAATCATTCGTACATTTTTTCCAACAAAGAAAAAAATAAATGATGGTTACGACGGTGAAATGGATCAAAGATGACATAGAAAAGAACTGATCTATGTCAATTACTACAATTTAAGGTTCCATTTTTCATGCTTTCTGCCGTATGATTATTTGGCAACTGTAAATTGGGGTCGGCTGTTGTTCTATTTTGTATCGGGGCAACCTGTCAGGGAAGATCTATTTTGCTAGCCCATTTCCGGCCTGGAGGCGTGATCCATGGGGTGTTTTTTCCTATTGGGTATAACAACCTTCAGAGTGTGTATTTAAGAGCGCATTGGCCCACAAGAGGCCAAAACATCAGTCATAACCGAGGGTCTATTCATGTATAAACCTGTTCGTAGTTCATTTACTTCATACCTGTCTCAAATATTCCTGCTTTCCATTTTCCTTGTTTGTATCCAACCGGCCTGGGCTGAAGATTTTAATTTCCCGGGTCTGAGCGACACCGTTACGGTGACCGAGGATCAATATGGAATACCCACCATCAAGGGTGAATCCCAATTGGATGTCATCTTTGTGCAGGGCTATATGCAAGCGCGGGATCGTTTCTTCCAGATGGACACCACCCGTAAAGGTATTGCTGGTCGTGCAGCCGAAATGTTCGGTGCAAGCCTGTTGGCTTCCGATGTACAACTGAGGACATTGGGTATGGGTCGTGCTGCGACCACCACCTGGATGGCACTGGATGCCGATTCCAAAGGCTGGCTGCAGGCGTTCTCCAACGGCGTGAACACCTGGCTGGCGAACAATCCATTGCCGCCAGAGTATGTCGGCCTGGAATTAACCAAGGTTGATCCCTGGACACCGCTTGACTGTGTCCTCGTCGCCAAGGCCCTGGCAGCCAGTTTCTCACTCGGGCTTGACGATTTAGATTCCACCGTCACGCTGGGCACCTACGTTGCTTATGGCGAGGCCGTCGGGTTTGACGGGCAGGCTTTGTATTTCGAAGACACTCACCGTTCAGCCCCACCGGATGACCGTGTAACCGATCCGACTTTCCTCGCGGGCCCTGGTGCATCGGCACAATCTGCAGGTGCCGCAACTAGTAAGAGCGGCAAGGAAAAATCCAGGATTGAATATATCGGTGACCGGACTGTCTCCGACAAGACCCTGCGAATGGCACAAAAAATCCGTGAGAATATGGACAATGCACCCCAGATGCATAAATATTTACAATCAACCGAGGAACCCAACGGCAGTAACGCCTGGCTGGTTTCAGGCGAACATACCGCAAGTGGTAATGCCATGATTGCCAATGACCCGCACCTGACCATGGATACACCGGCCATCTGGTACGAGAGTCATTTGGTCTTCAACCGGGACGATGAAGAGTGGCATATCAATGGTGTCACACCACCCGGTGCGCCTGGTGTGATTCTGGGCTGTAATAGTGTTGCCTGCTGGGGCGCTACAGTAAACCCACTGGACGTGGTTGACATTTTCAATGAAGAGTTCCAGGTCAACGCATTGCTTCTGCCCACCCATTCCTTGTATAAAGGCAACCCCGAACCCGTCCAGCAGGTTTTCAACTCCTGGTTCATCAACGTAATCGGTGATGAGGTTCCGGACAACCTGGTTCGAGCCAACCTGGGTCATTCCGATGGTGCAACCAGCTTGCTGTTACCACGTCGTAATTACGGCCCGGTATTGGGCATTGATGGCAAATCCGGGATTTCCATGGCTTACACAGGATTCCGTGAAACACATGAAGTCACCATGTTCAAAGGTGTCGATCTTGCGAGGAATATGGAGGAGTTTACAGAAGCCTTACAATACTTTGATATAGCCATACAGAACATCTACTACGCAGATGTCTTTGGCAACATCGCCTGGTTTACCACTTCTGAAAAACCCATGCGCGAAGATCTGGCTAATTTCACCGTTGACGGTCTGCCACCCTGGTTCATCCGCGATGGTACCGGTGCAGCAGCCAACGAGTGGCTGCCGGTGATGAACCCGCAACCGCAACAGGCACTTGATTTTGAAATACTTCCTTTTGTAGAAATGCCGCATATGGTGAACCCGGCGAAGGGCTTTGTCACCAACGCCAACAACGACCCGGTCGGTGTCACCCTGGACAATGTTCCGTATAACGAGGTCAGACCCAACGGTACCGGTTTGTATTACCTGAATCCAGGTTACAGCTCCTACCGGATGGGCAGGGTCGATCGCGAGATCAAGGCCATGATCGATTCCGGAGTTCCAGTCACCATGGAAGATTTCAAAAGCTTACAGGCCAATGTGAATCTGATGGACGCAGAACTCGTATTACCAACCGTGATGGGCATCATGTCCCAGGTTCCGGTACCACCGGGTTCACCCATGGCGCAGGCACTCGATGTGCTCTCGACCTGGGATTACAGCGCTCACACCGGTATCGCCGAAGGTTGGGATGCTGGCGATGATCCGGTTATGACAAGTGAACCGGATATGGAAGAAGTTCGTAATAGCGCCGCCGCAACCGTCTGGGCCATGTGGCGCTCCATGCTGGTACAAAACACCATCGATGCGACTTTAACTGCCTATGGTCTGGGTGATGAATTGCCGTCGAGTTCCCTGGCTTACAATGCATTCAAACATCATCTGGAAAACTATCCTACGGCAGGCGGCGTGGGCGCGTCTGGTATTAATTTCTTCTCGCAGGGCTTGGCTGAAACCGTGGCCGGGAGTCTGCAGATGGCACTGGAACGGCTCGCATCAGATGAATTCGCACCTGCATTTGCAAATTCTACTGACGTGATGGACTACGCCTGGGGTAAGTTGCACCGTATCGTGTTTAACCACGCGCTGAACATGGATCCATTCAATGTTCCAAACGGAGGCGGCTTTACGGATCTCGCCCCGGATCTGCCGGGATTGTCCCGACAGGGCGGTTACCAGGCAGTGGACGCTTCTTCGCACAGTTCGACTGCTGACAGCTTGAACGGATTTATGTTCGGACATGGACCCAGCCGGCGCTTCGTCGCCGATATGGATGTGGCGGATGTGGATGCACAAGAAGTCATACCTGGAGGCCAAAGTGGTGTGTTTTACAACCCCAACTACTCCAGTCAGCTACCGTTGTGGCTGACCAATAGTTACCACAATATGGCACTAAGTGATGACGAGGCTATAGATGTTGCGGTCAAGATGACGACATTTGGTCCTGTTAGCGGCCAAGTAGCTTCAGATGAGGAGAATTACAATGACTAAGCGAATCTTACTGGTTCTTCTTGCATCCCTGTTCGCAGTCACTGCACTGGCCGCGCCTGTCGTATACCCGACCAACAAGGATGGCAGTGTCATCACGGGTGTGCTTACAGCTGCATTCGATCCGCTTGACCAGAACGGAGCGGGTCCTGTTGTCCCGTTCCCATTCAATATGCTTTACCTGGATCTCGCGACGCTGAGCCCTACGGGGGACTATACACTCGTGATACCGGTCGATGATCCGGAAGACTTCGGTGATCCGTCAGTCGCGTTGAGTGCGATGGACGGATTCAGTACGACGGAAAAATGGGTCACGAGTTTCGTGAACTATCCGACCAGAGGTCCCGGAAGTATCGATCCTTCATCGGTTATACCCGGTCATTCTGTAAGGATGTTCCAGGTAGATGTTACCCAGTTCCTTTTTGTAAATGGTGTCGTGCGTGAACTGGTGCCGGGCGTTGATTTTTTTGCAACGGTCGCCCCTGGTGGCAATATTGCTATCATCCCGCTCAAGCCCTTGCAGGAACTGACCAACTACATGGCCGTCCTGACCAACGATATCAGGGACACTGATGGCAACGACGCGACAGCGGATTCCACCTACCACCTTTTAAAACGGCAAACGCCCTGGGTGGATGAAAACGGGAAAAGTACTTACTCGTTGATTCCCGATGGCTTAGCACAGACCTTGGAAGGATTCCGACCGCTGGTCAACTCCTGGGAGGCCGCTGCGGAATCCGCAGGTGTCGTTCGTGAGGATATAATCCTGTCCTGGCCGGTACAGACCCAATCCACTACCTGGGTTCTGAAACAATTGCGTGGTATTGCCAAGCCCGCTCCCACTGTGGTCGGACCAACCGGTATGAATACATCGGCGGTCGGTGGTTTTGGTCTGGCAGATATCTATGCTGGAATCATCACCATACCGTATTATCTCGGTGTTCCAAGTGCGGAAAATCCCGTGGCGCCACTAACAGATTTCTGGAAAGCCGCGCCTGGTGCATATGTGCCGCCTTTTGATGCTCTGTTATCCGATAAGACATCGACCCATGTCACCGTTGCCAATCCCTTCCCGGTAGTCACATCCATGCAGACGGTACCGTTGCTGATGGCTGTGCCAAATGAAAGCAGTGGCAAAACGCGGCCTGCAGCCGGCTGGCCAGTTGTTATTTATGGTCACGGCATCACGCGTAGCCGCACGGACATGTTGGCTATAGCCGATACGGCAGCAAGAGCTGGTTACGCCGTGATTGCGATCGACGCGCCGTTGCACGGTGTTGCTCCTGACAATTTGCTGTATGTCAAAAACGTGTTTGCGGATGCAAATGAACGCACTTTTGACGTTGATTACATCGATAACGCCACCGGAGCTCCTGGCCCAGACGGAATTGCAGACCCATCAGGCACCCATATGATCAACCTGGGAAGCCTGCTGACCTCACGGGATAATCTCCGTCAGGGCGAGACCGATCTTTCGATACTGGCCGTATCCATACCGTTAATCAGCTACGATGGCGATGCTTTACCCGATCTGGATGGTTCAACCATTCAGTTTGTAGGCCAATCGATGGGTTCAATTATGGGTACAGCTTTTACGGCCATCGAACCTACAGTCACTAACGCTTTCCTGTCTGTCCCTGCGGGCGGTCTGGCCAGGGCGCTGGAATATTCAGATAGTTTCGGTCCGCGTATCCGTGCGGGTCTGGAAGCCGCTGCGGGACTGGTGCCTGGTACTGCGGATTACGAGAAATACTTCCTCGTTTTCCAGACTGTGATTGATTCGGGTGACCCGATAAACTGGTCTGCCGAAGCAGCACGCTACAACAATATTGTCCTGCATGAAGTGATCGGTGATACCGTTCTCCCTAACTACGTACCCACGGCGCCATTATCCGGTACCGAGCCGATGATTCGTGCCATGGGGCTGACTTCATACTCGACCACGCAGTCCAACCCTGCAGGCTTGGATCTCGCCGGTCGTTTTGTGCCACCTGCCAATCATGGTTCTTTATTGTCTCCTGCAGGTGCACCTGAGGCGACTGCCGAGATGCAGGGTCAGCTGGCTACTTTTCTCGCCACGCTTGGCACGACTGTCGTAGTTGCGAATGAGTCGACCATGGTGCCAGTAGTGCAAGTAGATTTGCAGCAGCCTGTTTCGGACTTGAAAGAAGTCGGTGGTTCCAAGAAGGCCAAGAAAGGGAGTAATGTCAAAAACCCAATCAAGCCTGGAACTATAAGCGGACTCAAATCGAAAGATAGTCAACCTCGAGCAGGGGAACTGAAATGAACAAGAGCAGAGCAATAAGAGTCATGAAAAGACATGCGTTGACCGTGGCACTGCTGGCGTTGACAGCGACCAGTGCCCAGGCCATTGATATCTCCAATGGTGAGTGGTCCGGTAGTTTTGATACCACGGTAAGCTATGGTGCTTCCTGGCGTGTCAGCGACCTGGATCCGGAAAACGTCGGTAAATCCTATTTCAACCCTGCCAACATCACGTTGAGCAACGCCGAACGTCGTGAATCTGTTGGCCGCTGGTCGGTCAATGGCGACGATGGCAATCGCAACTACCCCGATGGCGGTGACCTGGTCGCCCATACCATCAAATTCACATCAGAGCTTGATCTGACATACAAAAACTATGGGGTGTTCACACGCTTCACCGCGTTTTACGATTTTGAGAATGTCGGCCAGGATTTTCTGTCGAAAGAAGCTGAAAAGCGTGTTGGAAAAGATATTCGTCTGTTGGATTTGTATGTGTGGGGCGAACATGAGGTTGGTAGCCGATTTCTGAACTGGCGCCTGGGGCGCCAGGTGGTGAGCTGGGGTGAATCCACCTTTATCCAGGGTGGCATCAACGTCATCAATCCTGTAGATGTATCCCGGCTTCGTGTTGCGGGTGCCGAGCTTAAAGAGGCCTTTGAGGGTGTCAACATGCTCTTTGGTTCGATTGACCTGACCCCGAGCCTGTCACTGGAAGCACTTTACATGTTTGAGTACAGGGAAATCATCCCCGATCCTGCCGGCGCGTATTTTGGAACCAATGACTTTGGAACACCGGGTGCAGCTTATGTCATGCTCGGATTTGGTGGTCCGGATCAACCGGTGATCAATCCTGATCTTTATCAGACGGTCTGCCAGGAAGGCAACTATGGTGAAACTGATTCGCCGTGGGGCCCCGCGGTGGCAGCAGGTGGTTGTGGAGCGGCAGTACCCCGGGTTGATACCCGGTATCCCAGTGACAGCGGACAATATGGTGCCGCCTTGCACTGGTTCGTCGAGAGCATGAACAGTACAGAGTTTGGGTTTTACTTCCTGAACTACCACAGCCGGCTACCGTTAGCCAGCGGTATGTCTCTTACGACGCAATCTCTGAGCAGTGCAAATTACTACATGGAGTATCCGGAAGATATACAACTCTGGGGTGCCAGCTTTAACTCCAATATTGGAACCTGGGCATTATCGGGTGAAGTCAGTTATCGTCCGAACCTGCCGTTGCAGGTTGATGACGTTGAGTTATTATTTGCTGCCCTGACACCTTTGAATCCACTGATCCCGCAACCGGTTCTCCGGTTCAAGAGTCAGCTTGGTGAATTCGGACCCGGTGAAGAAATCGTTGGCTATGAAGAGCACAAATCCTGGCAGGCACAGGCCACTACCCTCAAGCTGTTTGGCCCCAACAATTTCTTGCGTGCCAATCAGATCGCTTTCGTTGCTGAAGCCGGTTTCAATTACGTATCCGACCTGCCGGACAAAGATTACCTCAGGTTCAACGGTCCGGGCACCGATACCGGTGGTGGGGCTGACTGGTTGACCGGGGACATGCGTAACCCGTTCACCGAGCCAGATGGTTTTGCGGATGATTTCAGCTGGGGTTACCGACTGCTCGTACGTGCCGATTACAATAACGCCTGGGGCGCGGTAACCATTAGTCCAAGGCTTGCCTGGGCACATGATGTCAGCGGTACCACACCCGGTCCTGGTGGATCATTCATCGATGGACGCAAAGCCTTTACCCTGGGTTTGGGATTCAATTACCTGCAGAAGTGGATTTTTGATTTGTCTTACACCGATTACTCGGGTGGTGGACGCTACAATCAGCTCCACGACAAGGATTTCATGTCCGCCAGTGTCCGTTACTCATTCTGATCGCCGGAGAAACTCATGCGAACTTTTACAAAAATTACGCTTTCAATCTGCATCGGTCTGGCCATTGGTATTGGGCAGGCGGTCGCAGGTCCCAAACCTGACCAGATAAATCGTCTAAGCGAGGATCTGACCCCGATGGGCTCTGAGCGGGCCGGCAATGCCGAGGGTACGATTCCTGAATGGACTGGCGGTATTACAACACCACCAGCCGAATACAGTCCTGGTGACCATCACCAAAACCCATACCCGGATGACAAACCGTTATTCCGCATCACCGGTGCAAACTACCAGGATTACCCAGATCAGTTGAGCGTTGGTCAAAAGGCGACCTTTGCAAAATATCCCGATACCTACTTCATGGATGTATATCCCAGTCGGCGAAGTGTATCGTTCCCGGAAAATATCTATGAAATGACCGCCAAGAATGGTGCTACCGCGACTCTCGCTGAAAATGGTGAAGGTGTGTTGCAGGCGGCTGAAGGCTTTCCGTTTCCGTTTCCAGAGAATGCCTATGAACTGATGTGGAACCACAAGCTCAAGTACAAGGGTGTGGGTGGTGTCCGTTACAATACCCAGATTGCGCCCACTGCGAGTGGTCAGTATTCAGTGACGGTGATCCGTGAAGAACTGCTGGGCCTGTACTACAAACCCGGTGTAACCATAGAAGAGATCGACAATATCCTCTTGTATTTCTTCCAGGAAGTGGAATCTCCCGCCAGATTGGCAGGCAATATCCTGTTGGTGCATGAAACACTCAACCAGCAGGTAACTGCACGCCAGGCATGGATATACAACCCCGGTCAGCGACGGGTACGGCGTGCGCCTAACGTCGCTTACGACAATCCCGGTACTGCATCCGACGGTTTGCGTACCAATGACATGACCGACATGTTCAACGGTGCCATGGATCGCTTTGACTGGAAAGTGATTGGCAAAGAGGAAATGTATATTCCTTACAATTCCTACGGAGCCCATGCAGAAGGTGTTACCAATGACGATTTTGTCCGGCCAGGCCATCTGAATCCAGAATTGATGCGTTATGAACTGCATCGTGTCTGGGTCGTCGAAGCCAACTTGAAGGAAGGTATGCGGCATATCAATGCCAAGCGCACATACTACCTGGATGAAGACAGCTATCAGATCGTTTTGATCGATCACTACGACGGGCGTGGCCAATTGTGGCGTGCATCAGAGGGTCATGCGATCAATTATTATGATGTGCCGACTTACTGGTCTACTATCGAAGCACACTATGATCTCCAGTCTGGCAGATATGTCGCACAGGGTTTCGATAACACGACTGCGGTCAATACGTTCAATGTCGAGTTGAGTCCGTCACAGTTCACACCGCAGGCATTACGCTCACGCGGTCGTCGTTAGACTGTTAAACAGTTTGAAAAGGCCAGCGTTTGCTGGCCTTTTTTAAGGAGATAATAAGACCTGAATGGCCATATCAAGCAGACTTCTTTCTAAAATCAGCGTTTTCCTCATTGCAGGCTTTTTGGTTCAGAGTGGCAATGCCGATCATCATCTGGATGTCGAGTACGCGGAACAAAAACCGCTGGCGACGAAATCCATGTTGTTGGATATCACCCGAAGCGGCAACAACCTGGTTGCGGTTGGCGAGCGCGGGCATGTCGTGATCTCGAGCGATGGCGAAACCTGGGTGCAGGCTGAGCACGTGCCTACACGTTCTACCCTGACAACTGTTTTTAGCATTGGAGACCGCTTGTGGGCCGCTGGACATGACGCGGTAATTCTCACCAGCGGGGATGGCGGCGGGACATGGACCGAGCTGTTTTTTGATCCGGATCGCCAGCAGGCCGTGATGGATATCTTCTTTACTGATGAGAAAAATGGTATTGCCATCGGTTCTTATGGTTTGTATATGACCACCAGTGATGGCGGTGTGAACTGGGAAGAGACCATCATTGACGAGGAGAGTGACTATCACCTCAACAACCTGGTGTATTTTGGTGATGGAAAGTGGCTGATCGCAGGTGAGGCCGGCTATTCCTATCGCAGCATTGATGACAGGCAAACATGGCAAGCCATGGAAATGCCTTACCAGGGTTCCATGTGGGGTGCGCTGAAAACAGGCGGGAACTGTGTATTGTTTTATGGGCTGCGTGCTCACGTTATGGAAAGTTGTGATTTTGGTTTGAGCTGGACTGAGCTTGAAACCGGATCGGAATCCAGTATTTCTGGTGCGGCCGAATTTGACGGTCTTGTTTTGCTGGCCTCCAATAGTGGAACTGTGCTGACAAGGGACGATGGCGGACGCTTCAGTATTCATCACCATTCCAGTGGTGTAGATTTTTCCGCGGCACTAGCCGTCGGGGATGGCAACTTCCTGCTGACCGGTGAGGATGGGGTTCACAAGTTCCCGGAGTCAGCCAACGGAGGACAGGGTGATGACTGATATGACTGATTCGAGCAACACACGTCTGCACAAGATCGCCACCTTCCTGATCAATAACCGTTATGGCATCGTCGCTCTTTTCCTGGTCATAACCATCGGCATGATGTTCGCAATGTCACAGTTGCGAATCGAGACCGGTTTTAAAAAACAGCTACCGCTAAAACATGAATACATGCAGACATTTTTGCAGTATGAAAAGGAATTTGGTGGTGCAAATCGTGTTCTGGTTGCCCTGGTTGCGCGTGATGGCAACATGTTTACACCGAAATATTTTGAAGCTCTTGAGGAAATAACCGACCAGGTTTTCTTCATTCCGGGTGTTGATCGCGCCAGTGTTCGTTCGATATTCACACCCAATGTACGTTTTGTGGAGGTCGTGGAAGATGGTTTTGCCGGTGGCAATGTCATTCCGTCCGATTACGCACCTTCGGAGGCAATGTTTGAGCAGGTGCGCTCAAATATTGTCAAATCAGGTGAAGTAGGGCGACTGGTTTCCGCTGATTTTTCTGGTGCGATGGTATGGGCAAACCTGTTGGAAGAAAACCCGCAAACCGGAGAAAAACTTGACTACCGGAGTGTGGCAGCACAACTTGAAGCGATCCGTACCCAGTTTGAGGGTGAGGAATTCACCGTTCATATTATTGGCTTCGCCAAGATTGTCGGTGACATATCCGATGGAGCCCAGTCGGTCATCTGGTTCTTCCTGGTCGCCCTGGTCATCACAGCATTCCTCTTGTACATGTATTCGAGATCTGTCTGGCTAACCGTGTTGCCATTGACCTGCTCATTGGTTGCCGTGATCTGGCAGATGGGAATTTTAAGTCTATTGGGTTACAGCCTTGACCCGATGAACATATTGACGCCTTTCCTTATTTTCGCCATCGGTGTCAGTCATGGTGTACAAAAAATCAGTGCCTGGATGGTAGAAAAAGAATTTGGTGGTCGCACACCTGATGATTGGGTGAAAAGTGGCTATAACACCATGGAGGACATTGATAAAATTCCGCGTCGTTCACCCATGCATGGTTCACGCGAAACCATCAAGAAATTACTGGCACCGGGCGTCATCGCACTGGTATCAGACACGATTGGATTCCTGACGATCCTTTTTATCAGCATCCGCATCATCCAGGAGCTGGCCATAACCGCCAGTATTGGTGTTGCCGTGATCATCCTGACCAATCTGTTGTTGCTACCGGTTCTATTATCCTGGGTTAAATTAAAAAATCCTCATAAATACCGGGAACGGATGCTCAAGGCAGCTTCCGGTAAATCCCCTGTCTGGGACTACCTGGCAGGGTTTACCGAGCCTAGACGTGCCGCATGGGCGATTGCGGTTTCCATTGCATTGTTTGTGGTTGGCGCCTGGCTGGCCCAGGGTATGAAGATTGGTGATTCCGAAGTTGGTGTGCCCGAGTTGCGTCCTCAGGCACGTTATAACCAGGATGCTGTTCTGATTTCAGAGCGATTCTCGCTGGGCGTAGATGTGCTTACTGTGATTGCAGAAACCACCGCCGATGCCTGTACCGAAAATTATGAGGTGATGGAAACCATGGACCGCTTCGCCTGGGACATGGCCAATGTTCCTGGTGTTCAAAAAGTGATTACATTGCCGATGGTGGCCAAGGTGGTTAATGCGGGTTGGAACGAAGGCAATATCAAATGGCGTATTTTGCCCAGGGATAACTATGTTTTGCGTCAGGCATTGAGTGGCATCGACACCGCCACCGGCTTGCTGAATACTGACTGCAGCGCCATGCCAATCATGATATTCACCGCCGATCATCGGGCTGAAACCATTGCAACTATCGTAGAAAGGGTGAAGGTATTACGCGAACAACTCAATATGGGTGACCTCAACCTGAAACTGGAGAATCAGGTCCTGGAAGAAATGGCAAGCGAGGATGATGTATCACCCGAAAGCCTGCACTTCAGACTGGCCACCGGCAATGTCGGTGTAATGGCAGCGACCAATGAAGATATTGCTGCTGCTGAAAAACCCATGCTGGCACTGGTCTTTGGTTCCATTATTATTCTTTGCCTGGTGACCTACCGCACGATACTGGGAACCCTGTGTATCGTACTGCCGCTGATCGTCGTTTCTACGCTGGCGGAAGCGCTGATGGCACTTTATGGTATCGGTCTCAAGGTCAATACTTTGCCAGTGGTTGCGCTGGGTGTCGGTATCGGTGTGGACTATGGCATTTATATCTATAACCGACTGGATATTCATCTCAAGGAAGGTTTGGATTTGCGCGAGGCCTATTACCGGACGCTGAGACTGACGGGAAGAGCTGTTATTTTCACTGGTTTCACATTGGCTGCCGGTGTAGGTACCTGGGCCTTCTCGACACTTCAGTTTCAGGCAGATATGGGAATTTTGCTGGCGTTCATTTTCCTGGCAAACATGGTTGCCGCCATCGTTGTTCTACCCGCGTTGGTCCGCTGGCTGATGATGCGCAACCGGGAAACCATCAACGACAAAGCGGTCGCGACTGAAGTTTGAGTAACCTCAAATGGGCTTAATCAATCGGAGACAGCTCTCTGACCTGCGAGGTGTTGTGCGCCTGGCCGTGGATGCAACCGTGGGTGTCACCGACCTGGTCGAGAAAATGCATCACACCATCCAGTTGACTCATCCGCCCCTCGGTGCTTCACGCGCTGAGACCACAAGCGGTGTGACCGGGCTTGTCTATCGCAGTATACGTGGCACGACAAAGCTGGTTGGTCAGGGTCTTGATGCAGGTATGGTTCCGTTCAGTACGTTGTTGCCGGAACAGGAATCATCTGTAAAACGTGATGCGGTCGTTTCGGCAGTTAACGGTGTCTACGGCGATCACCTGGTTGAGACTGGTAATCCACTTGCAATAGAGATGAAAATCTTACACGCAGGACAAACGCTGGATCTTACACAAATGCAGGCAATATCTGCAGATGTAAAAGGAAAGATTCTGCTGTTCGTCCACGGCTTATGCCTCAATGAAGGACATTGGGCCCGCGAGGGCCACAATCGCGGCAAGGCACTCGCTACCGGGCTTGGTTACACACCACTCTACCTGCGCTATAACACGGGACAGCATATTGCTGATAACGGTCGTGCACTCGCCGAAATGCTGGAAAGTCTGCTGAGGCTGTGGCCACATCCTGTGACTGAGTTTGTGATCGTCGGGCACAGCATGGGTGGATTGGTTGCCAGGAGTGCCTGTCACCATGGCTTTGATGCCGGTTTTGATTGGTTGCAGTCCTTAAGCAAGATGGTATCTATCGGCACACCTCATCACGGCGCACCACTGGAGCGTGGTAGTAACTGGCTTGATTACGCGATGGATCTGAGCCCTTATGCTGCCCCTTTCACACGTATTGGCAAGAAACGCAGTGCAGGTATCACTGACCTGGGGCATGGCAGCATTGCTGATAAGAAACAGGATTTCATTCCGCTTCCCGCGGATGTCGAGTGTTATGCAATGGCATCCACACTGGGCAAAAAGCGCGGCCAGATCAGCGAAAAATTGATCGGTGATGGCCTGGTGCCTGTCGACAGTGCGCTTGGCAGGAGCAAGGATCCGGAACGCACGTTGTTGTACCCGAAGAATCATCAATGGGTCGGCTTCGAAACAGGTCATCTCGAATTGCTGGGTAGTGATGAGGTATACGCACAGTTGCAGGACTGGCTCGAATAATAACTGTTATGAATCATCAAACAATCCAGGGGAAACAGGTTTCTGCCAGCCCTGTCTCAACTGATCCGGCCATATTGCCAGAAGGTAAAAAAGCAGGTGTGGGTATGCATTTCTCATCGCTTGCCAGTCCCTACGGGATTGGTGATATCGGCGATAGTGCGCAGGCTTTTGTGAGTGCACTGGCGAGTATGAAGATGGCTGTCTGGCAGTTTTTGCCCACCGGTCCGACGGCCTATGGTGATTCGCCATATCAGCCGCTATCGGCTTTTGCAGGTAATGAAATGTTGATCGGAATTGAGCCACTTCTACGTCGGGGCCTACTCAGTAAATCTGAGGCGGAGACACTGACCGGGATGTCACCCGGACACGTGGATTACGCCAGGCTGATTCCAACGAAGCACGCAGTATTGGCAACCGCTGCCAGTCGTTTCATGTCAGTGGCTGATACCGGGCTCAAAACAGCATACGATGATTTTCTACACCTGAACGACAAGCACTGGTTGGATGATTATGCCGTCTACCGAATTCTCAAAAGCAAGCATGCTGAACGTGCCTGGCCGGAGTGGGATCAGTCCTTTGTACATCGCTTACCCCATGCCATGCAAAAGGTGCGTCAGGAAAGCCTTGTAGCTATTGAAAACATCAAGATCATTCAGTTTCTATTCGATCGGCAGTGGCAGGCTCTAAGACGGTTTGCAGCTGAGAACCAGGTGTTATTGTTCGGCGATATGCCCATTTACATTGCGCTGGATAGCGCGGACGCCTGGGCCAATCCGGAGATTTTACTGATTGATACCGATGGTAAACCATCGCATGTTTCGGGTGTTCCACCGGACTATTTCAGCGCAGATGGCCAGTTATGGGGTAACCCCCTGTACGACTGGAAATTTCATCAGGCCAACGGTTACCAATGGTGGGTTGAGCGTGTACAGCATGCCGCAAACCAGGCTGACCTGGTCAGGATTGATCATTTTCGTGGTTTTGAGTCTTTCTGGGCCGTTGATTCCAGTGCCGAGACTGCACGTGAGGGCGAGTGGCTGCCCGGTCCGGGGGATGCATTGTTTGATTCCATGCGCTCGGCACTGGGCAGTTTGCCCATTGTGGCCGAAGACCTCGGTATCATTACGCCAGAGGTGGACGGCCTGCGCCAGCGGCATGACATTCCCGGTATGAAGGTATTGCAATTCATGGTGGGTGAAGCGGATTTTGATCTTTCTGAGATCGATGCGAATCGTATTTGTTATACAGGCACCCATGATAATGACACTACCGTGGGCTGGTTCCATGGTGCCGAGTCTGACACGAGATCAGAAGAGGAAATCCTGAAAACCCGCAAATATGCATTGCAGGCGACCGCTGGCACCTCTGAAACCATTCATCTGGATATGATACGCCTGGCGTTCAGCAGCGAGGCCAAATTGGCCATCGCTCCAATGCAGGATTATCTTGGCCTGGGATCAGAAGCGCGTCTGAATATTCCCGGAACAACTTCGGATAACTGGCGTTGGCGTGTGTCCTATGACCAACTCTCTGCCGGGCTCTGTGAGTCCACCGCTCAATTAGTCGAGGAAATGTCCCGCACTTAAGGTATCTATATCCGTTTCGCGATACACTTTACCTGTCAATATTTGCATAAAAGGACATCCCCAAATGAGTAGTCAAACCCTCTCCGATCAAGGTCGTTATGTCAGTCGGTTGACCCGTGATACCGTCGCCCTGATACTGGCCGGTGGCCGTGGTTCCCGTTTGTATGAGTTAACCGACTGGCGGGCCAAGCCGGGTGTCTATTTTGGCGGCAAATTACGCATTATCGATTTCCCCCTGTCCAATTGTGTTAACTCGGGGATTCGTCGCATCGGTATCGCCACGCAGTACAAATCGCATTCGCTGATCCGTCACCTGGTACATGGCTGGACGGGTTTCCAGTCGTCCGACCGCGAATTCGTCGAGATTTGGCCAGCTTCACAACGTACGGGTGCCGACTGGTATCTGGGTACGGCCGATGCAGTTTTCCAGAACCTCGACATCATCCGGACACATCAACCCAGATATGTTCTGATTCTTTCGGGCGACCATGTTTATAAGATGGACTATGGTACTTTCCTGGCTTTCCATGCAGAGCACAATGCAGATATGACGGTTAGCTGCATGGAGGTGCCAATTGAAGAGGCCGCTGGACAGTTTGGTGTTATGACCGTTGACGAAGCAGGGCGGGTGGTTGATTTCAACGAAAAGCCCGAACATCCTGCACCTATTCCAGGTAAACCAGGCCTCTGTCTTGCATCAATGGGTAACTATATTTTCAATTCAGATTTTATGTATGAGCAGCTGATCAGGGATGCTGATACGCCAGGGTCTGATCATGACTTTGGAAAGAACATCATTCCGTCAATTATTGATAACTATCATGTATATGCATTCCCGTTCCGTGACCCGAAAACCCAAAAACAGGCGTACTGGCGGGACGTGGGTACCCTGGATGCCTATTGGGAAGCCAATATGGAATTGATTTCTGTATTACCGCAACTCGATCTGTACGATAAGGACTGGCCCATTCTGACTCAACAATTGCAGACACCACCCGCCAAATTCGTTTTTGACAACCCAGACAGGGTCGGTATGGCAGTTGAGTCCATGATTGCCGGTGGTTGTATTATCTCGGGTGCAAAAGTCAGGAGGTCACTGATTTTTTCCAATTGTAAAATACATTCTCATTGTGACATCGTCGACTCGCTGATCCTGCCCGAATGCGAAATCCATGACGGTTGTGTCATACGTGGAGCCATCATAGACCGTGGTTCAATCATTCCGGAAGGCACACAAATAGGTGTTGATCACGATGCTGACCGGGCCCGGGGTTTTCGTGTTACCGAGGGTGGACACGTGCTGGTCACTCCCGACATGCTCGATCAGAAATTGCATATTACGCGTTAGCCGGGAATCGAACCTGAATGAAAAAGATCTGGCTGGTAGCTGCGGAGAATGATGCCTTGCCCAAAGGAAAGGTGGGCGGTGTTGGTGATGTAGTACGTGACCTTCCCATAGCCCTGGCCGGGCTGGGTCTCAATGTTTCTGTAATTACACCTTCTTACGGTATGTTTCATAAATTGCCGGGTGCCAGCCTTTTTCAGAAAGTCAGGGTCAGGTTTGCACGTCGCTCGTATGTTGCATATGTCTATGCGGTACCGGTTGCTGACAGCCCGGTAACCCATTTTGTGATCGAACATCGTTTGTTGTCACCCGCAGGGCCCGGACAAATCTATGTGAGTGATCCACCTGGAAACCCGTTTGCAATTGATTCCGCCAAGTTCGCTTTTTTCAATGCAGCTGTGGCTGCCTGGGTCAATTGCAGCGAAACGCCGCCGGATGTTCTTCATTTGAATGACTGGCACACGGGCTTGATTCCCGCGTTACGGCAGTTCGGTGCCCCGGATGCCCCACTCAGGAAAGTATGGATGGTATTTACCATCCATAATCTCGCCTATCAGGGCATAAGACCATTTAAGGGTCACCCGTCTTCGCTTGAATACTGGTTTCCTGATTTGATTCAGCATGAGGATGCTCTGCGGGATCCAAGATACGCAGACTGTGTAAATTTCATGGTCGCAGCCATCCGTTTGGCAGATGCGATTAATACCGTTTCGCCGAACTACGCCATGGAAATTCAACAGCCCAATGATCCATCAAGAGGGTTCAGTGGCGGTGAGGGTCTGGAGGCAGAGTTTGTCAGGGCATATTCCGAGGGAAGGTTGAGCGGGATAATCAATGGTTGTATGTACCCGGAAGAATCTGAGCCGGCACCGGATTGGAAAGGATTGCTGCAACTTATTGCCAGGCAACCGGAAATCATGAATGCCAGTCAGCCAGCGGAAACATGGTTTGAACACTGGCAGGATAAACGACCGCGCAACCTGTTGTTGTCGATCGGTAGGGTTGTAGACCAGAAAGTACCTCTGTTTCTTGAGCCAGTTGACGGTCATGCATCCGCACTCGAGGCCATATTGTCGGAATTGGGTCCTGATTCTCTTTTTGTCATGCTCGGAAGTGGCGAAAAGGGATTTGAAGACCGTTTTGCTGAAATAGCCCACTCCTGTAACAATTTTTTGTATTTGCGTGGTTATGTGGATTCCTTATCCGGTCCACTTTATTCAATCGGTGACCTGTTCCTGATGCCAAGTAGTTTTGAACCCTGCGGCATCAGTCAGATGCTGGCCATGCGTGCCGGTCAACCCTGTGCTGTTCATGCTGTTGGCGGTCTGAAAGACACAGTGAATGACGAAGTCACCGGGTTTGTATTTAGTGGTAGCTCTCCCGAAGAACAGGCGGAGAACTTCGTCAGCTGTGTTCAACGGGCAATTACCATCAAACAGGAACACCCATCACGGTGGCAAGAAATATGCTCTAATGCAGCAAACCAGCGATTCAGCTGGCCTGATGCAGCCACTACCTACCTGGAAACGCTCTATGATGAGAACCAGCTTAAATAAAGCGACACTCAATGCCCTGGCCGGCGGTCGTTACGGTAACCCCTTCTCCCTTTTTGGGGTTCACCAGGAAGGCGGCTTACGTATTGTCCGGACCTTTCAGCCCAACGCAGAATCGGTGGGCTTGCTGGTAGACGGCGTCGACACCGCTTTGCCAATGCAAAAGGTACATCCGGCGGGAATTTTTGAGGCTGAAATGCCTGCGCGAAAACGTCGTTACCGACTGCGTCTTACTCACGCAAATGGTGACAGCTGGGAAATTGAGGATGCTTATCGTTTCCCTTCCGTCCTGGGTGATCTGGATCTTTACCTGATGGGCCAGGGTTCACACCGGGATATTTTCCGAAAACTGGGTGCACATCCAACCAGGCTGTCAGGTGTGAGTGGTACATTTTTCTCAATCTGGGCACCCAATGCTTCAAGGGTCAGTGTAATTGGCGAATTCAATGACTGGGATGGCCGGGTACATGTAATGCGACTGCATCCAGGTAATGGCTTGTGGGAAATTTTCATACCCGGTGTAAAACACGGTACCCAGTATAAATTTGAATTACTGGATAAGCAGGGTGAACTTCTGCCGTTCAAGTCCGACCCCCTGGGACAGTTTCATGAGGCGCCACCCGGTAACGCTTCAGTGGTTTACAAAAGCCGCTACCGCTGGCGGGACAATGAGTGGGTTGCGGGTCAACCAGACACTCCAAAAATGGATCAGGCCATCAGTATTTACGAGGTGCACCTCGGGTCATGGCAACGTGCCGGCGATAACAATGATTTCCTGAGCTACCGTGACCTGGCGAAGAAACTGGTAGCCTATGTGCAGGATATGAATTTTACTCACGTGGAGCTATTACCAGTTACCGAACATCCTTTCGATGGCTCATGGGGTTATCAGCCCATCGGGATGTTTGCACCGACACAACGCTTTGGCACGCCGGATGATTTCCGTTTTCTTGTAGACAAGCTTCACCAGGCCGGTATCGGTGTCATCATGGATTGGGTGCCTGCCCATTTCCCCAAGGATGAGCACGGTCTTCGCCGTTTTGATGGTACTGCGCTGTACGAGCATGAAGACCCCCGAAAAGGCGAACACAGCGACTGGGGTACATTAATTTTCAACTATGGCCGTCGCGAGGTGATTAACTACCTGGTCGGCAGTGCGTTGTATTGGATTGATGAGTTTCATATTGATGCCCTGCGTGTGGATGCCGTGGCCTCGATGCTCTACCTGGATTATTCCCGTAAGGAGGACGAGTGGGTCCCCAACGAGTTTGGTGGCAATGAGCACCTTGAAGCGGTCGAGTTTGTGCGTCAACTGAATGAAATTATTCATACCCACAAAGCCACCAGCTACGCGGAAGAATCCACCGCCTGGCCGGGTGTCTCACGTCCTACCAGTGCCGGTGGGCTTGGCTTTACTTACAAGTGGAATATGGGCTGGATGAACGACACCTTGTCGTACATGAGCGAAGACCCGGTACACCGCAAGTATCATCACGACAAGATGACCTTTGGTCTGGTATATGCTTTTGATGAAAATTTTGTCCTGCCTTTGTCGCACGACGAAGTTGTACACGGTAAGCGGTCATTACTCGGACGTATGCCGGGTGATGACTGGCAACGTTTTGCCAACCTGCGTGCTTATTATGGATTCATGTTTGGGCACCCGGGTAAGAAATTGCTGTTTATGGGTGCAGAAATCGCCCAGGAGAGCGAATGGAATCATGATCAATCTCTTGACTGGCACTTATTGGAACAACCGCGGCATAAAGGTGTTCAGACCCTGGTACGGGACCTTAACAAGGTCTATCGGGAAACGAGGGCATTACATGAACTGGATTTCAGCGGTAAGGGTTTTGAATGGATAGACTGGCAGGACGCCGATAGCAGTGTCTTTTGCTGGTTACGGCATGCCTCTGATGGTGGTTTTGTGATCTGTGTGAGTAATTTCACACCACTGGTCCGCGCCGGTTACCGGATTGGTGTACCGCAGGAAGGTCTTTACACCGAGTTACTCAATACCGATTCAGAAAAATATGGTGGCAGCGGTGTCGGATTGCATGCGGATATCCATACAGAAAATATTGGAGCGCATGGCCGTCAGCACTCACTGCAAATAGACTTGCCGCCATTGGCAACACTGATGTTAAAAATAAAAACCCCGCTGACGGGGTAGATGGAGAATAACAGAATGATAGATAGGCCAGAAACCGACAGTCTGGGTGATGTGGAATTGTTGAACCTGCCTCCACTTGGACTGGATGCAGACTCCATACTTTCCGACTCCATCCATTACCACAGGAGGATGTTGGGCAGACGTACCTTTCGTACGCATGAACATTTTCTCTATCAGGCCCTGGTTCATGCAACCCGCGACCGCTTGACTGAACGATGGATTGAGACCAGGACAAACCAGGAACGCAGCGGCGGTAAACGTGCCTGTTACCTGTCGCTGGAATTTCTGATGGGTCGTTTGTTAAGAAATGCGCTTTTGAGCCTAGGTATCACGGAGCAGGCCGAAGAAGCCCTGCACCGGTTGGGTGTGGAACTGGAAGAAGTACATGAGCAAGAGCAAGATGCTGGTTTGGGCAACGGTGGTCTTGGACGGTTGGCTGCTTGTTTTCTCGACAGTTGTGCCACCCTGGCCTTGCCGGTTACAGGCTATGGGATCCGTTACCGTTTTGGCATGTTTCATCAGCGTCTTGAAAACGGTTACCAGGTGGAAGAGCCTGATTCCTGGTTGAGAGATGGCTATCCCTGGGAAATCGAGCGAATTGAGCGTGCGCAGACGATCAAATTTGGCGGACGTGTAACACGTTTTCGGGATTCGCTCGGCAAAGATCATGTCGATTGGACTGATACACACGACGTATTGGCTATCCCTTACGATATACCGATCCCTGGCTATAAAAATGAAGTGGTCAATACCCTGCGTTTGTGGTCGGCTGAAGCCACTGACCAGTTTGACCTCGAAGAATTCAATGCCGGCAGTTACACAGATGCAGTAGCGGCCCAGAATGAAGCCGCCAACATCACCATGGTGCTGTACCCGAATGCGGAGACAGAAAACGGACGGGAATTGCGACTGCGTCAGCAATATTTTCTGGCCTCGGCCAGTTTGCAGGACATACTGCAGGAATGGCAAAGAAAGAACGGAAATGACTTCAGCCAGTTTGCCGACAAGTTCTGTTTTCAATTGAACGACACCCATCCGGCCATCGCCGTACCGGAACTGATGCGTTTGTTAATGGACGAACATGACTTTGGCTGGGATCGGGCCTGGGAGATCACCACATCCACCATGGCTTATACCAATCACACATTGCTGCCTGAGGCCCTGGAAACATGGCCGGTTGCAATGTTTAAGCACATGTTGCCACGGATATTGGAGATTATCTACGAGATCAATGCGCGTTTTCTTTCCGAAGTCAGCCTGCGCTGGCCCGGTGACCTGCAAGTGCTGGAGCGTATGTCTCTGATCAAAGAAGGCCAGGAGAAGATGGTTCGTATGGCCTATCTTGCCATCGTCGGCAGTTTCTCGGTCAATGGCGTGGCTGAATTGCATTCGCGTCTGTTAACAGAGGGTTTATTTAACGACTTTGCCAATCTATGGCCGGACAAGTTCAACAACAAAACCAATGGCGTTACCCAGCGCCGCTGGATGGCTGGTTGCAACCCCGGTCTTTCCGATTTGATCTCCGGTCGAATTGGAGAGGGCTGGATCACCGACCTTGACCAACTTGAACAACTTGAGCCATTGGCTAAAGACAGTACATTCCAGCAAGAATGGCGTGCGGTCAAGCAAGCCAATAAAGTTCGGCTTGCCGCCAATATTGAGAGCAAGACAGGGCTTCACGTCGACCCACTGATGATGTTCGATGTGCAGGTTAAACGTATCCATGAATACAAACGCCAATTACTGAACGTGTTACATGCGATACACCTGTATGACCGGATTCAACGCGGTGACGGTGATGATTTACCACCCCGGGTAATTATTATTGGTGGCAAAGCTGCTCCGGGATATGAGATGGCCAAGAGCCAGATCAAGTTGATCAACAACGTGGCCCGGGTGATCAATACAGATCCGGCCATGCGGGGGCGTTTACAACTGTTGTTTTACCCGGATTACAACGTGTCAGCCATGGAGCTTATTTGCCCTGCAGCGGATTTATCCGAGCAGATATCAACAGCCGGAAAAGAGGCCTCCGGCACCGGCAATATGAAATTCATGATGAACGGTGCGGTCACCATCGGCACACTGGATGGTGCAAATGTGGAAATACTGGAAGCCGTCGGTGAAGAGAACTTTTTCCTGTTCGGCTTGACGGTCGATGAGATACCCGCCATCAGGGAACACTATAATCCGCAGTCCCTCATCGATAACGACAGGGATTTCAGACGTGTCATGCGCTTGCTTGATAACGGTCACTTCAACCATTTTGAACCCGGCATAATGGATGCTGTGATTGCGGCAGTGCGTAACCCGCATGATCCATGGATGACAGCAGCAGATTTCCGTAGCTTTATTGATGCCCAGGAGGCTGTGGGTATGGCCTATAAAGACCAGCATCACTGGACGCGTATGAGTATTCTGAACAGTGCCAAATCCGG
>RCNB010000528.1_pt1 | contig 25311 bp, 19 predicted proteins | sample 2041321 | NCBI WGS metagenome assembly RCNB01 (sample SAMN09708232, study PRJNA481090) | Marine sediment metagenome, whole genome shotgun sequencing project. | reverse complement strand
TAGCATAATAGGCATAACGTACTTTTACTTCTGGATTTATACTTTTTCTAATCTTAGCCGCAGATTGTATTGCTTTTTGATAATGCGCTCCTTCCATTTCTAAACCAATAACATCCCAGGTTGAATCATGGAAAAATTTCAATATTTCTTTGTTTTGAAGTGATGTTCCCAACACTGTAACCATGGCTCCTTCATAAACATCTACCCCTTGACCGTCTAAATCTTCTTTGCATAACTCATTTTTAAAGGGATAATTGTCTGCAGTACCTTCAAAAACATGAGCCGACGGAATCATGATATCTCCCTTGCCGCCTTCTAAAATTCCTGCTTTTCCCATTATTGAAATAGACTCAATATTAAGATATGTTTTTGACTTGTTTTTTCCGTAAGGTTTTAAAAATTCGTCAATAGTTTCATAGGCTTGTTCTCCAAAGGCATAATCCATTACGAATATAATAGGATTTTCTGAATCTGTATTTGTTTTACCAATCTTTAAATCTGTTTTGCTTAGGTCAATTTTTGAAGTATCAAAGATCTGTACATCAATATTGGTGCCTGACTTATCTTTAATAAAAATCATGCCATCTTTTATGGCTTCTTGGGTAACCTTGTTCCGTAAGACTTCGCTATTATCATCACTTAAGTCTTCATAAACCTCAAAGATGTCCTTCTTGGCCGCAAGCGTCTTAAGTGCTCTGGGTGCGTAAAGCGTGTTCATAACACTATGAAGGTTAGCACTAATTATATGTATAGGGCGTTGCAGTAAATCATTCTTTTTTAAGGCTTCTTTAATGGTGTCTGCCCAAATTTCTCCATGAATATGATGCCCTAAACGTTCTCTTAAAACTGGACTAAATGTAACCGTGCGTTTGTCGTTTTTCACAACTTCTTCAATCGCAAGTTTTCCCAACCAATATACAATATTCAAGAATCGTTCTGGTTTCCCCTTTGTCGCAAATAATTGATGTGCAGCCGTCAGCTCTTCGAATGTTCTTCCTAAAATATTTGCCGTATGCGTTATTGCTATTTCTCGTTCTTTTAAGCTGAGCTTTTTGCCCATTAACACAGCCTTTTCCAACTTAGCCCAGTCTCTGGTTGTTGCTCCACTTTCGCTAATAAGAACCCGCTTACTTATTTTATGAGACTCTACAAACAAGAATGTAAGGTGTGTTAAAATATCATAGATTTCTGAACGTCCACGAGTAATTTCAATATTCATTTGCTCTTCATCAATCCGATAGCAGTTACGTCTTCTCTTTGGTGGAATAATAGCTTCAAAATGAGATTTACTATAGCCCTCTGAACTGGTCAAGTTTATAAATCTACATTCCTCAATACCAGTTGGAAGCCTATCAATAACATACAACAGCCCATCCAATTCTGCCTTCTCTTCGGCTATTGATCCATATATTTCAGGTCTTAATAGTAGTAAGGCCTCTCTAAGAGTTTCTCCAGATATCCCCATAGGTTTATAAAACCCACGGTTAAACAAATGGCGCATTGTAATATACATTCTCTCTATTGCGCTTGAGCTTTCTTGTGCTCTCGTTCTTCCTAAATGCTTTTTGTCCATACCTATTCTTTAACCCCCAAAGGTAAGTTATTTGATTAAATTATTTGAATATAAAACATCTGCAATTTTCCTGTCATTTGACAGTCGTGGAATTTTATTCTGCCCGCCTAGTTTTCCTATTGATTTCATGTAATCCTCAAAGCCATTTTTTTTAATTGGAGTAATCTTTAGGGGCTGCATAACCTTTCCTTTAATTAAGTCAAAATAATAACTGTTTTGATCCTGAAGTGATTTGTCTATACTTTTTGCTAGCGCCGAAATACTTTCGGGTTCGTTTTCAAATTCTATAAACCATTCGTGATATGGTAATCCATCTTTAGGCGTTATTTGAGGGGCTACCGTAAATTCAGAAACGCTTGCCTTAATATTCATCGTTCCTTCTTGAAGTGCTTGTTCAACTTCTTTGCCGATAACATGTTCACCAAATGCTGAAATAAAATGTTTAATTCGGCCAGAGACGATTATACGGTAAGGTTTTGTAAATGTGAATTCAACCGTATCCCCAATATTATAGGCCCAAAGACCTGCGTTGGTTGATACTATCATTACATAATTAACACCAATTTCAACATCTTTTAAAAGAATCCGTTTGGGGTTTTCATTAAAAAATTCATCCGCCTTAACAAACTCATAAAAAATACCAGAGTCTAACTGAAGCAACATTCCTCTTTCATTTTGCTTATCTTGAAATGCAAAAAACCCTTCGCTGGCAGGATACAATTCAATACTGTCTACTCTCCTTCCTATCAAATTCTCAAACTTTGCACGATAGGGCTCGTAATTAACGCCTCCAAAAATAAAAAGGTCGAAATTTTTAAATAAATCACCAATCTTTTTATTGGTTTTTGCCTGCAATCTTTCAAAATACATTTGCACCCAGGATGGAATTCCGCTAATAATGGTCATATTTTCATTTAGCGTTTCCTCAACAATAGCATCTACTTTAGTTTCCCAGTCTTCAATACAATTTGTTTCCCAACTGGGCATTCTATTCTTCTGCAAATATTTTGGAACATAATGAGCCACAATACCCGATAACCTTCCTATTTGGATACCGTTTTCTTCTGTAAGAACTGGGCTGCCTTGAAGGAAAATCATTTTTCCGTTTACAAAGCTTGTCTTTCCTGTTTCTGCAACATATAATAGTATTGCGTTTCTTGCCGCTTCTGTATGGCTCGGCATACTTTCTTTGGTAATAGGAATATATTTAGCTCCAGATGTTGTTCCTGACGTTTTCGCAAAATAAATAGGTTTTCCTTTCCAAAGAATATTTTCTTCCCCAGCTACAGCACGTTCTACATATATTTTTAAATCCTCATAGTCTCTTATAGGCACTCGCTTAATAAAATCTTCATAAGAATTGATGCTTACAAAATCGTGGTCTTTACCAAAGACGGTAGGTGTTGCCTCAGAGATTAAGTTTTTGAAAACTTTATCTTGAGTTTTTATTGGATTATTCGCCCATTTGTAGACTTTCCTTTGAATTTGTTTTGCAAAAGGTTTTGCAAGAAGGGCTTTAAATGATGTTATTTCTGAAAATCTCACAAGTTTCTTATTCAAAATCAATAAACGCTGTAGGGTTAATAGGGTAGCCATCACTCCAGAGTTCAAAATGTAAATGAGGTCCTGTTGTTAATTCGCCCGCATTTCCCGAAATTGCAATGACCTCGCCTGCTTTAACAAGCTCCCCTTGGTTTTTTGTAAGGGATGCATTGTGTTTATACGCCGAAATTAATCCATTGCCATGGTCAATGATAGTTACATAGCCCGTTTGCGTAGTCCATTCGGCCAAAATAATGGTACCATCGGCAGCCGCTTTTACTGGCGTATCTTTTGCAACAACAATATCAACCGCAAAATGCTTTTCTGGTATATTATAGCCTTCGCTAATAGTCCCTGTAACCGGAGGAAATAATACAAAATTCACCTTTGAAGTTGCCGATTCAAATAGGTTGTATTTGTCTTCTTTATCCACTTTTTCCCTAAGCAAGGAATCTTCTTTAGACGGACTTAAACTAATCTCATTTATATCTCGTTCCGCTTCAGCTATAATTGAATCTTTGTTAAATTCTACAATATTTACATCACCTTTTAAAACCCGTTTAATCGATTCAAGATATTGCTCATTTAAGGCCACAACCTGTTGTAGGGAGTCTGTTTTATAGCTCAAATCTGTAGCTTCCCTTTTAAGTTTTGATGACGAATATCCAGGAATATATTCTCTCAAAGGGGTAAAGGCTATAATTATTATTGTTATCCCAATCAAAAAAATGGTAGATAATGACATTATAACAAATACATTTAACCTTGTGAGTTTAATGGCAAAACGTTCTTCAAAAGTATCTTCATTAAGAACAACCAAACGATACTTGTGCAGTAGTTTTCTAGCTAATTTTTTTCTTTCTTTTTTTTGAATCGCCATTACCGCGCTAAATTAAATAAAATAAAATCATATGCTCTTTTACGATATACTAAAGTTTGGTATTAAACGCTTTTTTTAAAGTTTAATTATTAACTTTACCTCTTAAATACTTAGACATGAGTTTATATACAATTCCTTTAGCAATTGGTGCTCCACAAATTATTTTAATTGTAGTGGTTGTTTTATTATTATTTGGTGGGAAAAAAATTCCTGAGCTTATGAGAGGTCTAGGAAGTGGTATTAAAGAATTTAAAGACGCCAGTAAAGAAGACGACAAAAAAGAAGAAAATCCAAAAGAGTAACTCTTTTTATATGATTTATAAAAAAGCCAACGCAATGCGTTGGCTTTTTTATTGACAATATAATTATTGTATTTATTTTATTCTCACCGATCTAATTATCGCTTCTAGCTCAAACATATAATCGCGTTTTTGAATTGATGGCGCAAAAGCAAAACCTTCTAAAACTACTAACCTATCATTTATTTTGTCTTCAATCACATAGTTTATAAACGGCCCTGCCATAAAAGCGTTTTTCACTTCCCAGGTGCTTCGGGTTTCTAAAGCGGGTTTGTTATCTATAATGGTTTGATTGAAAAATGGCGTGTACGCTTCTTCAGTAATCATATAAGAGCCCTCAATAGGTCCAGGGACATGAACTTTCCCAATAGAATCTCTCATCTTAATAATATCGTTTATAGCGTCATCTCCTTCGGAAATGGCATTTAATGGCATTTCATACAACATAAAATTTATATTTCCTCCTTTATTAGTGTCACGGCGTAACCAAAAAAACTTGCCCTCTTCTTTAGCCACTCGATATGCAGACGAAAACTTAATTGTTAATCCTAACACATTTTCTATGCTGTTATTTTTGTTTAGGGATTTACTAATACGTTTTTGTTTTTCCTTGATTTCGGTGCTTTTAAATGCTGAAATTATTTTTGCCGCACTTTTATTCAATTCCTCTACTATTTCTTTGTTGGTTGTACCGGTTACCAATGCAAGTTTCTGAGGTTTGGCAAAAGGGTTGTCCAATAATTTAGTGTTCGCTGCTTCCCCTTTTTCAATTTTTAAAATGGTTCTGTTTTTTGTTGCAAAATCAGAAAACACTACGGTTGGCATCTGGCGCATAGTGAATAGTGGTTCTTGTTGAGGCAAGCCATAAACTTCAGCTCCAAAAATTTCTCTTATAGATTCTCCAATGCTACCTTCCCAAAGCTCATTATCAATAACCACCGAAAGGTTATTTATGTTACCTGAAGATGCTGATACAATTATTTTGCCCTTAGAATTCCCATCTCCGCAAGCCGTAAAAAGTAAAATGCTAAATGTTACAAGTATGATTTTTTTCATATATCTGTTTTTAGTTGGATTATTTTCTGGTCAATACAAGAATCATTCCAGCTTTTAATTTTGAGCTGCTAATGTTATTCCAATCTTTTAAATTTTGAATTGAAACCCCAGGAAACTTTTGAGCAATACTCCATAAGGAATCCCCTGTTTTTACTTTATATGTTTTGTCGTTTTTACTAGACTTAGCAATCGCTGTTTTAGATGATGGTTTTGCGCTAGCTGTAAATGCGGGTTTTCTTGGGTATACCGTTAACCGTTGACCAACCCTTATATTATTGCTTCTTAATCCATTCCAGCGTTTTATTTGGCTCACTCTTATCCCATATTTTCTGGCAATTTTACCTAGATAATCGCCTGATCTAACCCGATAACGAATTCTAGAATTTGTGTCATAAAATTGAGGTAATGGTTTTTCTCTTTTGTCAAATTCAGCCTTTGCAAAGGCGTATATATTTTCTTCGTTGTTGACAAAGGTCCCTATATGTTCTCTTGGTAATCGTAACGTGTAATTTTCATCCTTTATAAATGGAATGATATCTAACTTGTATGACGGATTTAAAAATTGCAGTTTTTCAATAGGAATGCTTGTAAGTTCCGCCACTTGGTCTAGAGTGATCATTTGCTTGACTCTAACCGTATCTGTTTCAATATAAATGGTTTCAGGTTTTTGAGGCTGAAATCCATGTTCGCTGGCATATTCAAAAATATACATTGTTGCTAAAAAAGCTGGTAAGTATCCTGCGGTTTCTCGTGGCAAATGAGGTCTAATATTCCAATAATTAGTATATCCTCCAGAGCGTCTTATGGCTTTAGTTACATTTCCTGGCCCTGAATTGTATGCTGCCAAAGCTAGGTCCCAGTCTCCAAAAATTCTGTATAAGCTGGCTAAGTATTTACTTGCAGCTTCAGTAGACATAATGGGGTCGCTCCGTTCGTCAACATAACTACTAACATCTAATCCAAATTGTTTGCCTGTTGCGAACATAAACTGCCATAATCCTGTAGCGCCAACTCTAGATTTGGCCCTAGGTTTTAACGCAGACTCCACTATTGCCAGATATTTGACTTCTAAAGGAATATTATGGTTATCCAATTCTCTCTCAAACATTGGGAAATAATACTGACTTGAAGCCATCAGTCTCTCTAGGGATTTTCTCCTGTTTTTTAAATAGCTCTTAATGACACTCTCCAAAGAAGGGTTATAGGCAATGTTGAATGGCGTTCTTGCATTTAATTCTTCCAAACGCCTTTTGAGCGTATCTGTTGGAAGGTCAGGATAATAAACGTCATCATACTTTAGATTTGAAACAGACTTATAAATAGTGTCGTACAAAGACGAATCATACAATTCGCTTAACCATTTTTCATCGAGTTTTGCTGCCAACTTATTATCCTCAAGCTCCTTATTTGACAATGAATCTTCAACTGGCTTTATTTCTTTAAAGACCTGTAATTTTCCATCTATTAACGTGTCCGATATCATCTCGTTAATTGAGGTCTTTGTTTTTTTTTGAAGCGCAAGGGAGTCTTGTGCTTGGACATATCCAAACGGAATAAATAACGATGCTATTAATACTTTAAATATCATATATTGGGGATGTGATAACATAAACGATCTTACCGCAAAAATCGTATTATTTACTTAAAGCGGCAAATTTCTGCTCGTGCACTATTCTAAAATTGCTTGAATCCCAGGAAGTATTTTTCCCTCAAGGCTCTCTAACATTGCGCCACCTCCAGTACTTACGTAACTTACTTTGTCTTCAAAACCAAACTGTTTAACCGCGGCAACGGAATCGCCGCCACCTACTAAAGAAAATGCTCCATTCTTTGTTGCTTCTGCAATAGAATTCCCTAAGGCTATTGTGCCATTAGCAAAATTTTCCATTTCAAAAACCCCTAAAGGTCCATTCCATAATATGGTTTTACTCGCATTTACAACGTTATGGAAAATTTCTATTGATTTTGGCCCAGCATCTAAGCCTTGCCACCCATCAGGAATGGCCGTGACATCAACAATTTGTGTGTCAGCATCATTGCTAAAATCATTAGCAGCAACTACATCAACAGGTAAATGTATTTGAACATTTTTGGCCTTAGCTTGTTTCAAAATATCCAATGCCAATTCCATTTTATCATCTTCACAAATAGAATCTCCTACCTGTCCTCCTTGGGCTTTAATAAAAGTAAAGGTCATACCTCCACCAATTATTAAATGGTCAATCTTATCAAGAATGTTTTTAATTATGGTGATTTTAGATGATACTTTAGCGCCACCTAAAACTGCTAAAACAGGTTTTTCTCCTGTTTCCATTACCTTTTTAATACTTTCAATTTCTTGAGCCAATAAACTACCAAAGCATTTTTTACCGGGAAAAAATTGTGCAATAATTGTAGTGGATGCATGGGCTCTGTGCGCAGTGCCAAAGGCATCATTTACGTAAATATCTCCCAATTTGGCAAGTTGTTTTGCAAACTCTATATCTCCAGCGGTTTCTTCTTTATGATAACGTAAATTCTCTAATAATAAAATTTGTCCTGGTTCTAAATTAGCTGCAGCAGACTCAGCTTCTGCTCCTATACAATCCGATACAAATATTACTTCAACACCTAAAACATCTTCAACCTTTCCCGCTATATGTTTTAATGAAAATTCCTCTTGAGCGCCTTTTGGCCTTCCTAAGTGCGACATTAATATGCAGCTCCCACCATCTTCCAAAATTTTAATAATAGTTGGTTTCGCAGATAATATTCGCGTAGAATCTGTAACTTCAAATTTATCATTTAATGGCACATTAAAATCTACTCTTATTAGTGCTTTCTTGTTTTCAAAATTAAAGTCGTTAATTGTTTTCATTAATTATTATTTTATTGTAAATCCAGAATTAATCAGCAAAATAAGTTCTTTTATGTTTTCTTCTAGATTTTTTTTCATGTTTTTTTTGAGCAATTTCTTGAATAACACTCCAAAGGGCATAAAATCTGCAAAAACCTCGATGCTCAAAAAAGTAGATTGCTCATTTTTCTTTTTAAGCACATAATAGACATTAACTCTTTTGGTTAAAGGTATGCTTGATGTAGATTCTCCATAGACCAGCTCGCCTTCTTCCACTTTTTTAGACACCGTAGTTTGAAGTACTTCAGTTTTATCAATAAGGCATTTGTGTTTTTGACCAGCTCTGTTAACCTTGTTTTTTTCATATTCAAGTTTGTCAACCCCTTTGACCCATAATAAACGATAGTCAAAATTACTTATCACTTCATATAAATCAAGGATGGGGGCTGCAATGATTTCCTTTCTGCTTAATAATTTGTGTTTTGGTGTAATCTGTGGTATAGGTGAAACATAGGGCAATTGTTCCTTCAAAGAACCTAAGGGTTCATAGACATACTCAATCTCACCAAAATCGTAAGATGTAACTAATCTGTTTGTGTCATTACTATTTAATATGGTTTCTACGGATTCCAGACTGGTGGTAAATAATGCATATTCCAATGAAGGAACATCGTTTTTTAAGAGTCGGTGCACTTGAATAACATTGCTCCCGTAGGGCTTTTTTGTGTTATTGACTTCTATAAAATCAATCTCGCCATAATGCGATACAAATTTTATTGATAAATTATATGCCGAAGAACAGGCCCCGCAATGACAAATACGTTCATATTCATATCGTCTTAAGTGCGTGTGAAAGGCAACATACATCCTTTGAATTTGTAGTTGCAAATTTTTAAAATCTAACTCATTTTCAATTTTATAAAAAAACAGAGCGTCGCCCTCAACTTCAGCAAGTTGTAATTTAGTATTATTAGAATCTATTAAAAGCTCCAATAGCTCAGAAATTATATGCCCACTGTGACTAATCTCTGTATGATGTACAAACTCCGTAAATCCTGAAATATCAGGAATGAATAAAAGTGCTTTTTGTGTCATTTATAGCTGCGCTTTTCAAGTCAAGCATTTATTAAAAATAATACGTTTTAGGTTCATATTCTAAGAATAGAATGTTAAAAACAAAAACTATATTTGTGCCATGCTCTTTTCGGATATCATTGGTCAGGAACACCTCAAAAAACATTTAACACAAAGCGCTGATAATGGCAGGATTCCACATGCTCAATTATTTGTGGGTAAAGAGGGTGTAGGAACGTTACCCATGGCAATCGCTTATGCCCAATATATTTTGTGCAATAATGCTTCTGGCGAAAATGAAAGTGGAAATCAAGCCTGTAATTTAAAATTCGGTAACCTATCTCATCCCGATTTGCATTTTGCCTTTCCTGTTGCTACAAATGAAAATGTAAAGAAACATCCCGTTTCGAAACTTTTTCTTGAAGATTGGAGAAGTCTTTTAAAAGAACAGCCCTATTGTAATCTGTTTGACTGGTATAAACAACTTGGTATAGACAATAAACAAGGGCAGATAGGTGTGGATGAAGCCCATGATATTGTTAAATCTTTAGCTCTAAAATCGTATGAAGGTGGCTATAAGGTGATGCTTATATGGATGGCAGAAAAAATGAATACTGCTTGTGCAAATAAGCTCTTAAAACTTATTGAAGAACCTCCAAATAAAACTGCTTTTATTCTTATTGCTGAAGATGAAGAGCAGATTATTTCTACCATCAAATCAAGGTGTCAAATTTTGCATTTCCCTCCCTTGTCTGAAGATAATATTAAGACTGCATTACAAAAAAAATACGGTCTGGAGGAGATTATCGCTAAAAAAATTGCTCATCAGGCCAACGGAAATTTTAATAAGGCCTGTGATTTGGTTTATCAGGATAGTGAGGATTTACAATTTGAAGAATGGTTTGTATTCTGGATTAGAAGCGCATTTAAGGCAAAGGGAAATAAAACCGCCATTCACGATTTAATGTCTTGGAGTGAAGAAATATCTAAAACTGGTCGAGAAACACAAAAACAATTCTTGCATTTTTGTCTTGATTTTTTCAGACAAGCTTTGTTAATTAATTATCAAGCTAATGACTTAGTTTTTATGGAGCCAAAATCTGAAAACTTCAAGCTAGAGAAATTTGCGCCCTTTGTGCATGGCAATAATATTTTGGATATTAGCAATGAGTTGCAAGAAGCGATTTACCATATTGAGCGCAACGGAAATTCAAAAATCATTCTAACCGATTTGTCTATTAAATTAACGCGGTTATTACATAAAAAATCTGCCTAGCATGGCGAATTCTAAATCATGGTTTGTAATTATCAATCCAACATCGGGAAATGGTTCCGCTAAAAAGCAGTGGCCTAAAATTGAACAGCTGTTAAAAGCCAACTCATTTGAGTTTGAATACGCATTTACAAAATTTTCAAAGCACAGCATAAAATTAATTCATACTGCTGTTAATCAGGGGTTTAAAAACATAATAAGTGTTGGGGGTGACGGTACGTTACATAATATTGTCAATGGCATCATGACCCAGAAAATGATTAATCCTTCAAACATTGCCGTTGGTGTTATTCCTATTGGTACTGGAAATGATTGGGTAAAAACACATGGCATCCCTAGAGATATTGAAAAGGCAATTCAAATTATTAAAAAAGGGAATATAGCAACACAAGATCTAGGTGTTATTAAATTCTTAGATCAGTCAAAACCTTCTATATATTTTAATAATCTTGCAGGTATGGGTTTTGACGGCTATGTGGTAAGCAAGATTGGGAAATATAAACAGTTTGGCGCTTTGGCGTATCTGATAGGAACAATGGCTGGTTTATTTTCCTTTAAAAATTTTAAAACCAAAGTATCATTAAACTCTGAAACAATATCAACCAAATCGCTAATGGTTTTAATAGGATTGTGCAGATATTCCGGTGGTGGCATGCAGCTTACCAAATCACCAAATCCTTTTGACGGTCTATTTGATATTAGTTTGGCGGGAAATTTTAATACATGGGACATATTAAAAAACACCCTTAAATTATTTAATGGAAGTATTGTAAATTTTAAAAAAGTTAAAACCTTTACGGCAAAGGAAATTACCATTAAAGTCCTAGAAAATAAGAAGCCCTATATTCAAGCAGATGGAGAGCTAATTGGGTCTGGAAATATTAGTATTTCTATAGTACCAAATACCTTTTCCTTTTATTGTGAATAAAAAAAGCCAAACTGACGCTTGACTTATTTGCTTCTAAAACCTATTTCTTATTCTCTATTATAAGAACCATTAAGGGCGTCAATTATGGTTTGAGATAAGTTATTTTCATCCTTTCCATACAAAACACTCGCGGCTCCATCACTTGTACCCAAAATAAAAGTATAGCCATTGTCCTTTCCGTAATCACGAACAAAATTCTTTACTCTAACAATTACAGAATCCAATTCTGTCTGAAAAGCTGAGGTAATTTGTTGCTGCTCAAATTGAATTTGTTGTTGCAATAACTTTTGTTTCTGTCCAAGCTCTTGATATTTTTCTTGAGCATTTTTCTGTGACATTTTTTTTTGTTTTAATTGAAAGGCTTGCGCTTCAAGTTGAAAAGCTTGACCTATGCTATCTGTTCTTTTTTTGAAAGCCTCATCTTTCAATTTAAACCGCTCTTCAATATCAATTTTTTCTTGATATTCATTGATGACTTTTCCGTTATCTATATAAGCAATCTTTTGGGATTGTTGGCAAGAGGCAAAAGTTAAAACAGCACATAAAACGTATAATACATTTTTCATTTTTATAATTTTTAGTATTCGGCAAAAGTATAAAAGTAAAGCGTAAAATGACAATCTAATTATTTGAATTATATATATAGATATAATTTATTGAGTTTGATACTTTGAATTGAATTTATTTATAAATATTTAACCAAAATAAAGCCTTTTAACGGTTAAAATAAAATGATAAAGGTGATTTGATATGATTTACATAATAAATCTCTCAGGTGGGCTAAAACAGTGTTTTAACTGTTTTGTATTATATAAATTAATGAAGAGTGCTCTCCAGATCGCTTTGCTTTAAAATTAGACAGCCATCCAGTTTTTAAAGCGTTTAAATATTTCATTTTTCCAGACATATATTTTTCAGACAATAGACTCACATAATAGGAGTCAAATTTCATAGGCAAGATTTTCACAACATTCATGTCTACCTGAGAAAATAGATTAGACATTGAACTCTTAGAAAAATGCCAAAGGTGTCTTGGCGCATCATAAGCTGCCCAAAAATTCTTATAATGTTCTGCATCATAACTTTTAAAATTTGGAACAGCAATTATTAAAGCCCCATCTGGTTTAAGTAGTTTTTTAAATATTGCAATGTGCTCCTCAAGTTTGGGCAAATGCTCTAGTACATGCCAAAGGGTAATAACGTCGAAACTGTATGCTTCAAATTTTAGTAATTGCTCAATTTCAAATACAGCCTTTCTTGTCTTCTTATTGGCTATTGCTCTAGCATGTTCGTTGGGTTCTATCCCAGAAATTCTCCATCCATTTTGACTAGCAACTTCTAAAAAATCTCCTGTGCCACAACCAATGTCCAAAAGGTTTTTATCATCAACGGCATAGGTGTCAATAATCTTTAATTTTCTTTTTAAAGCAATTCTACGTACAACATGATATGCTTTTTCAAACAGGTTGCGTTTTGAACCGGTATGCGAAATATAATCATCGCTCTTATAATATTCTGATAATTTTTCAGGAGCTGGTTGTGGATACGTTTCTAATAAATCAAGCTCTTCATTATACAACAATTGGAATTCTTCGCCAGAAACGGAATGATCTTTGACTTTTATGTATATCTTTTTATTTGTCATTTAGAGATTGTTCCACGTGGAACTTTTACAAATTAGCGTCCCATATACACCAATAAAACAGAAATATCGTTTGGAGAGACACCGCTGATTCGAGATGCCTGAGCAACCGAAGTGGGTTGAATGTTCTTAAGCTTTTCCCTTGCTTCAAAACTCATTGATTTTATTTGAGAATAATCAAAGTTATCAGGAATTTTTAAATACTCCAATCTGCTTAATTTATCTGCATTGTTTTTTTCTTTAGCAATATATCCTGAATATTTTACTTGAATCTCAGTTTGTTCAATTACCTCTTTATCTAAATTATTGTCTACTATATACTTCTCAACCGCATCAAACTTTCTAACATCACTAATGTCAATATTTGGCCTTGAAAATATCTTAAACATTTTATCAGACTGTTTAACTAAGGCTGAGTTTTTTGACTCTAAAACAGGGTTTGCTTCTTCTGGTTTTACACTAGTGCTTCTAAAAAATTCAACAAAACTTTCCGCTTGACTGTGCTTGCGCTCCATTCTTTCAAGGCGCTCCTTACTAGCTAATCCTAATTTGTGTCCCTTAGGAGTTAGTCTTAAATCAGCATTGTCTTGTCTTAATAGGGTTCTATATTCGGCTCTAGACGTAAACATTCTATAAGGCTCTTCAGTTCCTTTTGTTATTAAATCATCTATTAAAACACCTATATATGCTTCATCCCTTTTTAACGTGAAGGGTTCTTTTTCTCGGACTTTTAAACTAGCATTTATACCCGCCATTAATCCTTGTGATGCTGCCTCTTCATATCCTGTTGTTCCGTTTATTTGACCAGCAAAAAAGAGACCATCAACCAACTTGGTTTCTAATGTGTGTTTTAGTTGTGTTGGCGGGAAATAATCATATTCAATAGCATAACCCGGTCTGAAAAACTTCACATTTTCAAAACCTACAACCGAACGTAACGCTTTATGTTGAACATCTTCAGGTAAAGATGTCGAAAATCCGTTTACATAAACCTCAACTGTTTTCCAGCCTTCAGGCTCAACAAATAATTGGTGTCTATCTTTATCTGCAAATCTGTCTATTTTATCTTCAATAGATGGGCAATATCTAGGCCCTACACTTTTAATTCTACCATTAAACATTGGCGACCTATCAAAGCCTTCACGAAGTAAATCATGGACCTCAGGACTTGTATACGTCATATGACAAGATCGTTGCTTTTCCAGCGGTTTTGTAATATCTAAATAGGAGAATTTTTCTGGGTTTTCATCTCCAGGCTGCTCAACCATTTTTGAGAAATCTAATGAACGCCCATCAACTCTCGGTGGCGTTCCTGTTTTCATTCTACCAGAATCAAATCCCAATTCAACAAGTTGTTCAGTAATTCCCGTTGCAGCTCTTTCGCCAGCACGACCACCGCCAAAGTTTTTGTTACCAACATGAATCAATCCGTTTAAAAATGTTCCATTTGTTAAAACAACCGTCTTCGCTCTTATTTCTATTCCTAAAGAAGTTTTAACCCCAACAACTTTATGATTTTCTATTAACAAGCCTGAAACCATGTCCTGATAAAAATCGAGGTTTTGGGTGTTTTCTAACATCATGCGCCAATCTTCAGCAAAACGCATTCTGTCACTCTGTACCCTCGGGCTCCACATGGCGGGGCCTTTAGATTTGTTGAGCATTTTAAATTGAATTGCAGAAGTATCACTAACAATCCCACTATAACCTCCCAACGCATCAATTTCTCTTACAATTTGACCTTTAGCAATTCCGCCCATAGCAGGATTACAAGACATTTGAGCAATGTTTTGTAAATTCATTGTTATTAGCAGAGTCTTGCTTCCTATATTGGCAGAGGCTGCCGCAGCTTCGCTTCCCGCATGACCGGCACCAACCACAATAACATCATATGTATCTTGAAATAAACTCATAAGTGTTCCACGTGAAACAATTCAACTATTAAAAATTTAAAGTTTGCAAATATACGTTGATTCTCTGAATATTAAGTGAGCAGGCTTAGATAATGATTCTCCTTGTCTCTCATGACTTTAGAGTCTTCAGTGGTTTTGTCTTTATAGCCGCAATAGTGTAATACACCATGAACCATTACGCGTCTAACTTCTTCAGCAACAGAAATACCATATTCTTCGGCATTGTCTTTGACACGGTCAATAGAAATAAAAACATCCCCATGTAGTTCATTTCCTACCGTATAATCAAAGCTAATAATATCAGTAAGCGTGTCATGATCAAGAAACTCAACGTTTAATTTATGTAAATATAAATCGTCACAAAAGATGTAATTTATCTCTCCTTCTTTACGTTCTTCGTTTATTATAGTGTCGCTAATCCAAGCAGAAACTTTTTGCTCATCGTGAAGTTCAAAATCAATTTCATAATTAAAATTAATCATCCGTTTTTTTGAAATACTCTTTTACTTTCTTTTTATAAACTTGCTGCAAAGGTAGGGCTTGTCTATTTAAAATCTCTGTGGTATTAAAATATTGTTTAGCATTTAATATTTGATTATTTGACGTATTACTAAACTGATTCTCATTAGCCTTGGACTTCCTTTTTTGATCTTCCCCTTGTTGAAACGAGGCGTTCTCCAATTTTAACAGTTGATGTTTAAGTTGCATCATTCTTTGAAGTGTTCTATTTGAAAAACCCTTATTGAGAAGATCTCTTTCAATGGCCTCCATCTGTTTTAAAAGATTTCCGCCAATACCATTTTTACCTTCCTTGCCTATTTTGTCTTCAAGAGCTTGACGAAGCTGTTGTTGTTGTTGGTAAATCTTAAACAATTCTCCATTTAATTCTTCGTTATTACCTTCTCCCTCACCTTCTTTTTGGCCTTCACCATTTTGTTTCCCCTCGCCTTCTTTTTCGCCTTCCTTGCCTTCTTCTCCCTCTTTTTTTTGTCCTTCTTCGCTCTTTTTTAAACCATCTTCCATCTGCTTGTTGAGTTCTTCTTGACTCATAATAATATCTGGTAATTGCATATCTCCCTGTCCTTTCCCTGCTGAAGGATTCATTTGCATTTCCATGTTATCAAGAATATCACTTAAAAAACTTGCCAAATTATTTGCAGAAGTAACAGTATATTGTTGAGCTGCTACGCCTTGGTACAATCGGTTTTCCGCCAATTGTTCAAGAGATTTATCTAAATTGAAAAACACCTCAGTAATTTCTTTGTTAATTTGTTCAGACAGCATTGGTTGTCTCAAGGATAATGCAAACAAACTATCATCAACATGTTCAAAATGCTCTCTTAAACTCTGTTGTTTTATAAGGTGCTTTGCATACTCATTGTGATTAACCTGAATGCTCCTAAATTGATTCATCACATCTTCTTGATCAAAAGAAAACAAAACTAGGTTATCTAATATTTGTCTCAACATATCAATGTCTTCAGACATTTGCTGACCGCTTCCACCGGCCATTGGCTGGCTCATTTGCTCACTCATCTTTTTCATTTTTTGAGCAGCTTTCTTTTGATTTTTTTTAGCCTTACTTTGTTGCTGATTTTTTTCTTGTTCATCTCCGCTCTTCTCCTTTTTATCTAAATTCTCACTAGCCTCCTGCTGCTCTTTCTTTATGTCTGTTTCTGCCTTCTTGTCTTCGGGGATATCCATGGGCTCCCTTAGTTTATCATTCTCTTTTTGCAGCTCTTCTAATTCCTTTTGAAATTCATTAAACTTTTCATTCAGTTTATCTTGTTGTTCTTTAGTATTATTTTCTTCAGATTCTTCAGATAATTTCTCTTGTTCTTTTGCCATTTTTTCAAGCTCTACACGAAGTTTTTCGGTTTTCATGCTTACATAATACCGTTTAGTTAATTCGAGTAGCTGCTCAAGGCTTCTTTTTTTGTTTTTATTTTGTTTCGCTAATTCTTCAAGTTTTTGTGACAGTTCTTCTTTTTGAATCTTTTCAGCAAGTTTTTCCAGCTCTTTTAGAAGCTTTTCATCCTTTTCCAGCTGTTCTTGATTCTCTTCAAACCGTTGTTCTAAGCTTTCTTTAAACTTGTCTTTTTCTAGATTTTCATTCTGAAAATCTTCTAAGTTTTCCTTCAATTTCTCATTGAAGTTTTTCATCATTTCATCTTGCTTTTTCTGACGCTTTAAAAATTCTTCTAGTTTCTTTTTATCATTGAAATTAAGTTCCTGTTTTTCTTTTTGTGTTTTTGAAAATTCTTTAAGCTCCTTTTCCTGCTCATCCATCTTTTCAAGGGAGTTGTTCAAATCATCAATGGTTTCGCTTTGCTCGTTTAATTGTTGTTTCTCAATTTCTTCTTTTGTTAACTTTCTATAGACAAAAACACTGCTTTTAGTGCTTTTGAAGTGATGGAGCGCATCATTATCAAACACTTCAAAATATAACTCGTAACTAACCCCTTCTTTAAGGTTCAATTGGTTTGGAAATATGCTAATAAAGTCATCAAAATTAGAACTATTAATTTCTACCTTTTCCGTTTGTTTGTTTTGCTGAGACTCGCTCGGGTAATATACAAGATTAAGCTTACTTATGCCATAATCATCGCTTGCCTGTCCGTAAAAATATAGGGTCTGATTATCTAAAGAATCGCGTTCCATTTTAACCTTAAGCTCTGGATGTTCGTCCCTAATAACGTCTATGGAAAATGCAAGGCTCTCGTAGTCCTTCAGCATTTCATTACTGGTATTAAGGCTGTAATCCAGTGACTTATAAAGACGTTGCGAAAGAGCAAAACTGTTGTTGGATCCAGTAAAATCAACTATTGAGTCCTTTGAATTTAAAGTAACCAGATTCGTGGATTTAGTGTTCAAGTTCCAAGTGATTTTAGTGCCTTGTGGTACAATAGCATTACCTGTTCCTTTAAGGGTTTCATCCGTTTTCTTTGTGTACAACGGATAATCTAAAATCATGTCAAAATTCAACAACGTCGGGATTTTAATAATCTCAATGTTATAGTTCTGAGAGCTTACATCATTTGATGCAAGGTTAAACTCCGTATCTGTGTTTAGTCGTGTAAATACATACTCAAAAACACCTGTTTCAAGCTGTTTTAAGTAATAGGATTCATTGTTATATTGAATCTGAACATTTTCAGGAATCAAATCACCTTCAACACCTATAGTGAGCTTAAAATTTTGATTTTCAATTGTTTTTAGTTCATCATTTAAAACAAAAAACTGAAAAGGAGCTGGTGGTTCAAATGCCGTTTGATAATTGACAACACGCTCGTAACTATCACTAAACCAGCTAAATTTTCCAGAACCATACGATAGCAAAACAATAAGCACCGGTATAGCCGCATATTTCAAATACTTCCTGTTTGTCTTAAAATTAACTGCCAACTTAAAAGGGATTGGCGTTAATTCAATAGCCTTTTGCTCGATACTGGCTATTAATAATTCTGATTGTTTTGAATCTTCTTTTAGTTGCAACACGTTGAGAAGCTTGTCTTTCACTTCAGGAAAATGATTGCCTATAATCATTGAGGCTGTTTTATAATCAATCCCCTGTCTGAGCTTTAATAGTTTTGAAATAGGAAAAGCAATGAACCTAACAAATAAAGCTAGTTCCACCGTAATAAAAACCCAAAAAAGTAAAGTTCTTGCCACGGGGTTTAACCACAACGCATATTCAATTAAGAGGGTGAATAAAAAGTATAGCAGGCCTATCGTGAAAAACAATATTGCTCCCTTTATCAAATCGTTGGTATAATACTTTTTTATAAACGATTCTAATTTGTCCTGTATGTTTCTAAAGCTGCTCAAAAGCCTGTAGGTTTTAAATAGATTCCCTTCTTCGTGGAAATGATAATTTATTGACTCTTCAGTGTTAAAACTCTGAAGAGTGTTATTCAAACAAATAAATCTACAATTTTATTATTAACTTGTGTCGCTCGGGCCTAATAACATTGTGTTAAAGTCGACCAATGATTTGACCCATGGGATAAACGGTCCAATTGGATATCAATTATAAAATCTAAGCATTAATGAAAAACCTAAAATACTTAGCAGCATTAACCATTCCTTTATCTGCTGCTGTTGGAATTTATTATAATAGTGTTTGGTGCTTCTTAACTCCGGTTTATTCCTTTGTATTCATTCCTTTTCTTGAGCTAATTTTACCTCAAGACAATACAAATTACACAGAAAAAGATATTGAGAATAAAACCATCAACCCTGTTTTTGATTGGTTACTATATCTCAATCTTCCTATTGTTTTTGGTATACTAATCTGGGCTTTATGGGAAGTGTCCTTAAATTCACTACAAACTTATGAATATGTAGGATTGGTTTTAAGTATTGGAATCGTATTGAGTACAAATGGTATTAACGCTGCCCATGAATTAGGTCATAGGCAATCTACTAAAGAGCGTTTTATTGGTAAACTTTTGTTGCTCCCGTCTTTGTACATGCATTTTTATATTGAACACAACCATGGTCATCATTTGCATGCCGCCACTAAAGAAGATCCCGCAACCGCCCGATACAATCAAACGGTATATTCATTTTGGGTTACTTCCGTTTTTAGGCAATTTGTAAACGCCTGGAGCATCCAGTTTAAACTATTAAAAAACAATAACAGACACTTCTTTTCGCTCAAAAATGACATGCTTTGGTTTACAATAATACAAGCTACATATCTTTTTGCTGTATTTTTATTCTTCGGAAAAATAGGATTACTTTTTGCAATGTTATCAGCACTTACTGGATTTTTGCTTCTAGAAACTGTGAATTATATTGAACACTATGGGCTTTTAAGGTTAAAAATGGAATCTGGTAGATATGAGCGTGTCAAAGAAATTCACTCATGGAACTCAAACCATGTTGTTGGTAGAATTGTACTATACGAACTTACCAGACATAGTGATCATCACTTCAAATCCTCTAAAAAATATCAAATATTAGAATGTCATGAGAATAGCCCACAAATGCCTTTTGGGTACCCTACGTCAATGGTTTTAGCTCTTGTTCCTCCTTTATGGTTTCGTATTATGAACAAACGTGTTCCGAGTGAAATGATTTCGTCTTAAAATATTTCTTTTCCTAATTATCGTTTTATCTTTGCGCAAAACTTAAAACATGAGCGAATCTGTTCGGGTGCGTTTTGCACCAAGTCCAACAGGACCATTACATATAGGGGGCGTAAGGACGGCTCTTTTTAATTACCTCTTTGCAAAAAAAAATAACGGCACATTTGTGTTGCGTATTGAGGATACTGACCAAAATAGATATGTAGAAGGTACTGAAAATTATATAATTGACTCTTTAAACTGGTGCAGTATTCAGTTCGATGAGGGGCCAGGGAAAGATGGTGGATTTGGTCCTTATAGACAAAGTGAGCGCAAACATCTATATAAAAAATATGCTGATAAATTAATTGAGTCAGGAAAAGCGTATTACGCCTTTGATACTTCTGAGCAGTTAGATGCACATAGAAAGGATCACGAAGCGAACGGTAAAACATTTATTTATAATTGGCACAACAGGCAAAAGGGGCGCTTAGTAAATTCCTTGGTGCTATCTCCTGAAGAAACTCAAGCCAAAATTGATTCGGGTGAAGATTATGTCATTAGGTTTTTATCGCCTCAAGACGAAACATTACGTCTAAACGATATTATTCGTGGCGATATTAAAATTGACACCAATGTATTAGATGATAAAGTGCTTTTCAAGTCTGATGGTATGCCAACGTACCACTTGGCGAATATTGTGGACGACTATTTAATGGAAATCACACATGTTATTCGTGGTGAGGAATGGTTGCCTTCATTGGCTTTGCATCAGCAATTATACGACGCTTTTGGTTGGGAAGCTCCACAGTTTGCTCACTTGCCACTAATCCTAAAACCAACTGGAAAAGGGAAACTAAGCAAACGGGATGGTGATAAATTAGGGTTTCCTGTATTTCCTTTGCAATGGACAGATCCAAAAACAGGAGATGTATCTAGAAGTTACAAGGAAGGGGGTTACTTCCCTGAAGCCATGATAAATTTCTTAGCATTTCTTGGGTGGAACCCGGGAACTGAGCAAGAAATTTTCAGCTTAAAAGAACTGATTGAGGCTTTTGATTTGAAAAAAGTCAATAAGTCTGGCGCGCGATTCGATCCTGATAAAATAAAATGGTTTAATCATCATTATATGCAAAACCAAAGCAATGAAGACCTGGCTTTAGCATACAAACAATCGCATTCAGAATTGGACAATATTAACACTGAATACATCTCATTAGTAATTGGTCTAATAAAAGAGCGCGCCACTTTTGTAAGTGATTTTTGGGATTTAAGTCACTTCTTTTTTGTGGCGCCAAAAGAGTATGATGAAAAAGCTTTTAAAAAAGCCATTAAAGAAGGAGCCAGAGAATTAATGCTCGAATTAATATCTAATATTGAAGCCGTAGACGATTATACTGTTGAAAATCTTCAAACTCAAATTAAGGGATGGATTACGGAGAACGATATTGGTTTTGGTAAGGTAATGATGCCTTTGCGATTAGCTCTTGTTAGCGCCTTGCAAGGACCTGATGTCTTTGATATTATGTTTATGGTTGGCAAGACAGAAACAATTAAGCGAATAGAGCGCCTTTTAAACGTTATTTAAAACGTAAACATAGCTGTAAATAAGAGTGTTTCTGGGTTACCTTTAAAAGAGGAGTTTCCTGAATCTAAATTGGCATCATTTAATTTGTCCAGCATGTTTAAAAATCCGTAAATATAATGTGCTCTTAGTTTAAGAGGGCCTATTCCGGCCGTTAGCCCTACTGCGCCATTCACATTGAATTTTGAAATATCAGAAATATCTGTAGCAGATAAATTATCGTACCCGTTTATGTAATAGGATTCTTGTTGGCTATTTTTTAAGTCCAACTCACCATTATATTGCAGTTGCGGACCAGCATCAATAGTGAAGTGGCTTCCTATAATTTTGCCGTGAAATAAAAACCCTAATTGAGCAGCCATCAGCTTGTATTCAATCATTTCGTTTCCAGCCGTTCCTTGGTTCATTCTGCCTGATATTTCTAAAGTATTTTGTGATATCTGCATGCCATAACTTACCGTATACCAGCGGTGCGGAATGTCAACCGTAGCAGCTAATGAAGCTATAAAACCATTGCCTTTTGTTGTTACAAAATTATCGGTTTTTATATTGAATTGTGTTAGGCCACCACCAATACTAAAGCCGTTTCTTATATTATAATTTTGTGGTTGAGCTTGAATTGTTGTAACAAAAAGGATTGTAAGTAATACTAATAAAGTAAGTTGTTTGTTTTTCATGTGATATCGTAACGTTGGGACGCAAATATAACTTAATTTAGTATTCAAATTTTTCTAACTATTTAAAAACATTGTTATGGGTCAATATCTATTTATTCCATTTATTTTCTTCGGGCTAATCATCCTGATTTCTGCTTTCTTTACTGTAAAACAGCAAACCGCCGTAATTGTTGAGCGATTTGGAAAGTTTCAAAGCATACGTCAATCGGGTTTACAGCTAAAAATTCCTTTAGTAGATAGGATTTCCGGGCGATTAAGTTTAAAAATTCAACAACTTGATGTTATTATTGAAACAAAGACTTTGGATGATGTGTTTGTGCGTTTAAAAGTGTCCGTACAGTATAAAGTTATTAAAGAAAAGGTGTACGATGCTTTCTATAAATTGGATTATCCGCATGATCAAATTACAAGTTATGTGTTTGATGTGGTGCGCGCCGAAGTTCCAAAAATGAAACTTGATGATGTCTTTGTTAAGAAAGACGATATTGCCCTAGCTGTTAAAGCTGAGCTTAACGAGGCAATGTCCGGCTATGGTTTTGATATTATTAAAACCCTTGTAACAGACATTGATCCAGACGCGCAAGTAAAACAAGCCATGAATAGAATTAATGCCTCTGAGCGTGAAAAAATTGCTGCACAATTTGAAGGTGATGCAGCCCGAATCTTAATAGTTGAAAAAGCGAAAGCAGAAGCAGAAAGTAAGCGTTTACAGGGACAGGGTATAGCTGACCAACGTCGTGAAATTGCTCGTGGGTTGGAAGAATCCGTCGAAGTGCTTAACAAAGTTGGTATTAACTCTCAAGAAGCGTCTGCGCTAATTGTAGTTACCCAACATTATGACACACTGCAGTCTATTGGAGGAGAAACTAACAGTAATTTGATATTATTACCAAACTCACCACAGGCCGGTAGCAATATGCTTAATGACATGGTGGCTAGTTTTACCGCAAGTAACCAAATTGGTGAAGCCATGAAAAGTTCTAATAAGAAAAAGGAAGAGTAGTCACAATTCTTTTTAATCAAAAACCTCGAAGCGCTAACTTCGAGGTTTTTATTTTATAACATATTCCGTTTCTCGGTCTACATTCCACAAAGAATAGCGCCCATTGCGGTCAATGTCACTACCCAATACCCTGCATTAATTAAGATGTATTTTACCCCCTTGCGTTCAAACAAAGCGTTCGTGCCAATAATTGGCAAGGCAACGAAAAGACCAGCCATGGCACCATGAAGAGCCCCATGTTTAAAAGTTCTAAAGGCCATGCCATAATCAGCCATAAAAGCGGCATAAGACGGTAGTGCCGTCGATGGGTCGCCACCTACTAAACTTTGTGCCCCAAATTGGTGGGTGGTCATTTGCATCAGTGCAGTTGCCAACATTGCGGCAAAAAGAAGCGCTAGTACAAAAATAGCTAGCATATTCCCACCTTTCATTTTTTCCTCTGTCATGCCAGAAGCCTTCATCCAGGCATTACCAAAAACTTTTGAATTGTACCAGATAAAACCAACGACCAAAGCTGCAACTGCGGCAATTGGAATTGCCCATAAATTAACATGTTCCATAATATTATTGATTTATAGTTAGTCCTCTAAATGTACAAAAAACAAATTATGGAGATGATCCGCCACTAAAGCGCTTCAGCTTCTTGAATCAAAAGATCATTTTTGTCTTCTAGTGCTTTAGAAATGAAGTCACTTATGCCTTCATTACGCTCTAAACCATTATCGAGTAACACGCCTAAAGTTAACATTGCGGCGATACGTGTACCCACTTTTTTAACCGCCGTGGTAAATAACGGCTCTAGGTCTTTATAAGCTACGTTTTGGGCCAGATTTTGAATTTCTTTCTTCGCTTTCAACCGCTTTTCTTCTGGTAGGTTGGTGTATTTTTTACCAAGTTGCTTGATAATATCAATTGGTTTTCGTTGAGATTGTTGTTGCTGTGGCTTTGATTGATTTTGATCGTTATTTTGTTTTGGCCCTTGCTTTGTCCAAGTATCTCGTAATCCAACCGTTTTATTAAACACTAAATTATCAGAAGTAGAATCATCATCCACATTAAAGTAACCCAATCGCTGAAATTGGAACCGTTCTCCCGGTTTGGCTCCCGCTAAACTTGGTTCCACAACGGCCTTAATAATTTTTAATGAACTAGGGTTAATGAAATCCATAAATGATTTGTCTTCGTGGTTGTCTGGCGCTTCGTCCAAAAACAACCTATCGTACTCTCTTACTTCCGCTTTAGCGGCGTGTTTAATAGAAACCCAGTGCAAAGTGCCCTTTACTTTACGCGCTTTGTCTTCTGAATACGTGCAATGTATCTCAGAGATTGTCCCATCATCGTCTTTTACTACGCTTTCTCCTTTTATGATATACGCGTTTTTTAAGCGTACTTCTTTTCCTAGAGATAATCTAAAATATTTACTATTAGCTTCTTCTTTAAAGTCCTCTCTTTCAATATACAATTCTCGAGAAAAAGGCACTTCTCTATTACCAGCCTTCTCGTCTTCTGGATTATTTTCGGCTATTAAACACTCTTCTTTTCCTTCGGGGTAATTGGTGATTATCAGTTTAACTGGATTTAAAACCGCCATTACCCTTGGTGCGATTTTGTTCAAATCTTCACGAATACAAAATTCTAAAAGTGAAACGTCAATAATATTATCGCGTTTTGCCACACCTACCGTATCTACAAACTTTCTAATTGAATTAGGTGTATAACCTCGACGCCTTAAACCTGAAATGGTCGGCATTCTTGGGTCGTTCCATCCGTTCACAACATTTTGCTCAACAAGTTGTAGTAACTTGCGCTTACTCATTATAGTGTAGCTTAGGTTTAACCTAGCAAACTCGCGTTGTTTTGGTGGTAACGGAAGCTCTTTACCACTATACTGAAAAACTTCGTCCCTAAACCAGTTATAAAGCTTTCTATGGGGCTTGAATTCTAAAGAGCATAACGAG
>RCNB010000527.1_pt1 | contig 25344 bp, 24 predicted proteins | sample 2041321 | NCBI WGS metagenome assembly RCNB01 (sample SAMN09708232, study PRJNA481090) | Marine sediment metagenome, whole genome shotgun sequencing project. | reverse complement strand
GGACATTTGTATTTTGGTTATTGTTTCGTATTTCGTGCTTCGGATTTCGAATTTTTGACCGAAATACTGAGGTTTTCGGTCAAGCACTAAATAAGGACTAATATTACTTGATACTGGATTCTGGATACAGTGACAGAAGCTGGTGTAATATGTAAATAATGCCCCATCCTTGTCAGAAACATTGGAATTAGCAGGAAAATGAAAACAGATATTCTTTTAATCTCAATCTATTACAATAAGTGGGATTGTCAAGGGAATAAAAGAACAGTTGACAGCTAACTGTCCACAGATCGCAGGGAAAGAGTCTGCAACCACGAAGCGGGAAGAGGATCGAAGGTAAAAGAGAAAAGAATACCGGAACCACGAAGGGGCAACGAAGAAAAAAATATGGAATGAAGGTTGCAGTAATCAGCAGCCCACTGACAAAGAAATAAGATAATAAACAGCTATTCCCCGAATACTAAATTATGACATAATTTTGACATTTATTTTAACGGCTTGTTTAGCTGTTGGTTGATTAATCATTGAAAAAATGAAGTTGTGTCTCATATTCTGCTTTTCAAGGTACATGTCATTCCCGCCCCGTATCAAGTCCGGGATAAACTCCAGCGGGAATCCAGTATTGTTAACAATTTCAGCAAAGGCATTCAACTGGAGATTTACGGATAACCAGAAAAGGAATTTTTCAATCTGGCATATTAATTGCTCATTACCTAGCATAATAATCTGTTCTGCTGTAGGAAGTGCTGGGGAAATAGAAAAAATTGTCTGTAAATCTGGATAGATATAAAAAGTGAAGCTTAAAAGAGATTGTCAAATTGATGTCTGAATGACCATAACCTTGTCAAATAATTGACGGATACATTTATATCTAAGGTCTTGTAACATCAAGTGAATAATGCTTTCGTTATCAGGATGGAATTAATGAGGGACGTGAAAATAACGGTTTTACTTATTAGTTTGTTTTGTCTGTTCTTAACATACACTTCTAATTCAATTGCCTCTACTTCTCTCTCCCTGTACGAAGCTACCTTTGAGGTCATTGCCAATTCTAAAGGTGAGTTCAGGAATATTCAGGTTGAGCTAAAAATCACCTATCATATTGAGGGAAAGTTGAAAAGAGAGGGTAAAAAATATATAGAGGCAAGACCTATTGAGTCGGTTCAAGTAACAGATGGGGAAGGTAAGCCACTGCGATTCGATGTTTCTAATAGCGGGAAGAGGTATAGCATAATAAGCTGGTACTTTCCAAACGTCACTGAAGGTGAGCAGGTGGTGGTTCTTCGCTTTAGGCTTCCTAATGCTATAACAACTAAAGAGGAGAAAAACTACTTTGGGGCTTATTGGGTTGGAAGCTGGCTGGTTCCAGTTGACAAGGCTTTGTATCGCTTTATTTTTCCGGAAGGATATTCTTACCGGGATTGTAGTATATATCCTCAATATAAATATGAGGAGAAATTAGTAGATAGGAGAAGGCAGGTTGAGGTTTCTATTACACCTCTTAAGGATGAGTCTTTTGCTCTTGCTTTCTCACCAACTTTTATAGAGTGGGAAAAGACTGAGAAAGCAAGTAAAGAAATAGATGAAATCATAAAGAAGGATGAGGTTAAAAGTGAGGTGGAATCTATTAAGGGAATGGCTGGAAAAGATGAGAGTACTGTAACCACTGAAAAGGTGCAGTCTCAACTTGATCCGTCTGCATATGAAAGGGTAATTAAAGAAGAAAATATAGAAGTGGAGAAAGAGGAAGAGGAAGAGGAAGAGGAAGAGGAAGAGAAAGAGAAAGATAGTGTAGTTAAAAATAAGGAGATAAAAAGTGAAGATATAGTACGTTTAGTTACATCTACCACTACAACCATCAGCATAGAGTATACAGGAGGAGGAGAAAGAAAATCAGTTAGCGCAGAGGAAAGGAGAGTATACGATTCAGCTCAAGAGCTCTATAAGCAGAAGAGATATAAGGAGGCGCTGTCTAATCTTCGTTATTATATGGATAACTATCCCCGCAGTGGATTAGCTGATGATGTCTCATTTTTAATCGGTGATTGCTATTTCTACCTTGCGGAGGAAGGTGACGTATCTAGTTATCAACCTGCCATAAGTGCCTTTCAGTTAGCATTAGCGCTCTATCCTGACTCTAAAGATGTACCTTTGGGGTTGTTTCGATTGGCCAACAGTTATGGAGAGATGAAATACCATTATGAAGCAGATGAGAACTATAAGTTGTTGATAGATGGACATCCCTATGCCGAATGTATCCCTGATGCACATTTTGGGAGGGCAGAGAACCTCTTCCAAAACGATGAATTTGATGAAGCGAAAAATTTATTTCAGGAATTTATGATAAAGTATCCCCAGAGTAATTTTTTGAAACAGGCTGTTTTCCGAATAGCAGATTGTTATGTTGGATTAAAAGAGTATGGTAAAGCTCGAAAAAGCTATGAGGAAGCTCTGAATCGATGGGCAGGTTATTCCGGTTTATCTCCGGAGACCCTATTTTCATTAGGATTGACTTATTTAAAAAACGGAGATTGCGCAAAGGCAAGGTCTGTTTTGTTTTTGGGTTTAAACGTTTTCCCAAAAGAAGATTATAACCATATTATATTAGCCAAGATTGGGGATACCTACCAGATGGAAGAGAAAGTTGAGGAAGCACTTAAGATTTATTCGCAAAATGGTCTTCTGTATCCTGAAAGCAAAGGTGCTCTGATAAGTGAAATTAAAATGGCTGATATAGGTGTGAATAACCCTGGCTTTTTCAAGTATAATCAGTACCTTGAGCCTCTAAAAGTTTACCAGCAGGTTATTGAAAGATATCCAGTGACGGATCTTGCAGAAGAAGCTTTATATAAACAGGGATTTGCATTCTCAGAACAAAAAAGATATCAGGAGGCAATTGTTTCTTTGAAAGCTATATTGGAAGATTATCCTGATAGCAATCTTTCCAGGAAGGCTTTTTATAATGTACAGGAAATACTTTGTAAGTTGATTGACTCTTATTTTTCGGAAGGAAAGCACTATTTTATCCTTGATACATATCGGAAAAATAAAGATCCTTTTCTTGATGATATTAAAAACACAAAGACCCTTTTCCAGGTGGGGGATAGCTTTCGCCAGGCAGGCTTGTACGATGATGCTTTGGAAATATATAAAAATGCAAGACGGATCTATCCCAGGAATTATCCGGAAGATGCACTCATCCTTAGAATGGGAGAGATTTACGTGCTTGAGAAAAAGTACGTCAAAGCAAATAAGGTGTTTCAAAAGCTGATAAAAGATTTTCCTAAAAGTGGATATCGTAAGCTTGCTTTTCATGGTCTTGCGGATAGTTATTTTCAACAGGGAAGTTATGAAAAGGCTCGACTTGCTTACCTCAGGGCTTTAGAAGGTGAACAGAGAATTCCTCGAGACATAAAAGGATTTTTCTGTTTGGGAGAATGTTATCAAAACATGGGTGATATCCCCTTGAGTGTTGAGGCATACAGAAAGGCTATCCAGACGGCTGAGAATTTGGAGAAAGATCAGGTGGAAGATGAATTTGTAATAAAAAGTTATTTTAGGGTGGCCGACTGTTTATACCAAAGCCAAAGATATCTGGACTCTGTTGAGGTCTATACTCAGGCAGCTCAACTTTACCCGGAAGATGATCGTGCTCAATGGGCATTATATCGCATTGCAGCAGGATATCGGAAGGCAGGAAAGGGAAGCGTTGAGATTGAATCTTTAAGAAAACTTGTGAGTGAGGGGAAGAGGGAACCATTTTGGGAAAGAGTGATTGATGAAAACATTAGAAATATGGAGTGGGAAGAGAAAAACCTTGAACACTTGGCACACTGAAGTGCTATCTAAACTGGTGGGAACAAAAAAATGTACGAGAATATAAATGGAAAGCAAATGAATGACAAAGATCCACAGCTTAAGGGAAGAAAAGAAGAAATATCTACAATGAACCAGGCCCTTTATCATTTTGACCTGTCAGCTTCGATACTTCAACATTCCTATCAACAACTGCAGCAACGCATAGATATGCTCAATCTTGAATTAGAGGAGAAGAATAAACAACTTGAACTCAACCTGAGAGAAAGAGCGCGGGTTGAAGAGTATCTGTCTAATATATTGGAGAGTTTGAAGAGCGGAGTAGTAGTGGTCGATGGGAAAGGGGAAGTTAAAACTATTAACAGGGCAGCGGAACGGATCACAGGAATTGCCAGAGGAGAAGTTGAAGGGAAATATTTTAACCAGGCAATAAAACCACTCCTTCCCGATGACTTCACAAGAGTCTTTCCTGCTGGAGATTCTATAAAGTCCGAGGGAGAATTTAAACAGAAAAGAAGGGATGGGAGCGAAGTGCGGGTAAAATTCTCGGTCACCCCTTTAAAAGAGAAAGGAAAGGAGTTGGAAGATAATGTAATCATCTTCCAGGAAGTTACAAAACTCAGGAAGCTAGAGGAAAAGGCAGAGCGCAACAGTAGATTAGCGGCTATGGGTGAGATCGCAGTGTGTATTGCCCACGAGGTGAGGAATCCCCTGGGCAGTATTGAATTGCTTGCTTCACTGCTTAAAAGGGAAGTAGGAAGCGATGAAGACAAGAAAAAACTTACGGACCATATTTTAGCTGGAGTGAAGAGTATAGATTATATCATTAATAATCTTCTGCTCTTTAGCAAGCCTCAACACCCGGTTTTTAAAAAGGTTAATATCCATGCATTTCTCGATGAATCTATCCTTTTTATTCTCCCTTCGCTAAAACAGAGGCAGATTGAGCTCATCAAAAAGTATGATTCTTTTGACCCCCTTATTTTGGGTGATCTGGAGTTATTAAAACAAGTATCTCTAAACCTGGTTTGGAATGCCATTCAGGCTATGCCACAAGGTGGCAAGTTGATTATTTCCACTAAGATAGTTGATAACGGTCTGGAATTTCCCAATGCAACGGGCTGCCTGGAGATAAGGTTTGCTGATTCCGGTGTGGGAATATCTGATCATGATAAGGGAAAAATCTTTAATCCGTTTTTTACCACTAAAGAAAAGGGTACGGGGCTGGGTCTGGCAATCGTGCATAGCATTATCGAGGTTCATGACGGGATGATAGAAGCCGAAAGCAGTGATGGCCAGGGATCAGCTTTTACCATTACCCTGCCTTTAATGGAAAAAGAAGAAAGAAGAGATTGATTCGTGCTGGATAAAACAGAGAAGAGACCAATATTAGTTATTGATGATGAGGAAAGCATGCGCATTGCTCTTACTGAAGCGCTTTCCAGAAGTGGCCATCTGGTTGACTGTATTTCCAATGGATATGATGCCCTGGAGAAGGTTCAATCTGCCTCCTTCAAATTGGTTATCACAGATGTGAAAATGCCAAAGATGGATGGGTTGGAGATTCTGCTGGAGATTAAGAAAGTTCTACCACAGACCCCGGTGATTATGATTACTGCTTATGGAACTATAAACAATGCCGTGGAAGCTATGAAGAAAGGGGCGGCAGATTATATCTTGAAACCTTTCTCATTCGAAGAACTGGATGCGGTTGTTAAAAGAGCACTGACGAATGGTAGAGATAAGGAGACCCCTGTCAAAGATGGCCAGAAGCACAAAGAAATTATAACCAGAGATTCACAGATGATAAAGCTAATCGATTTAGCTAAGAGCATTGCCTTAAGTAAATCGACTGTCCTCATCCAGGGAGAAAGTGGGACGGGCAAAGAACTATTTGCCAGATATGTTCACCAGTATAGTGAGCGAAGAGCAAAGAAGTTTGTTGCAGTTAATTGTGCTGCTATTCCTGAGGATCTCTTGGAGAGCGAACTCTTTGGGTATGAGAAGGGTGCTTTTACGGGTGCTGTCAGTAGAAGACTGGGAAAATTTGAGCTGGCTGATGGAAGCACCATTCTCCTGGATGAGGTAAGTGAAATGGGTCTTAAACTTCAGGCAAAACTCCTGAGAGTGTTACAGGAATTTGAGGTTGACAGGGTAGGAGGGAAAGAACCTGTCCCCGTGGATGTAAGGGCTGTTGCCACCACTAATGTTGACTTGAAACAGGCAGTTGAGGAAGGTAAATTCAGGGAAGATCTCTTTTATCGATTAAATGTTATTCCTTTAAAGATCCCTCCTCTCAGGGAGAGGAGGGATGACATCCCTTTGCTGGTAGAATATTTTGTTGAGAAACATAGTCTAAGGTGTAAGAAGGTAGCCCCCCGGGTTTCTCCGGAGGCTCTCACGGCCTTTAAAAACTGTGAGTGGAGAGGGAACGTGAGAGAATTGGAAAATGTGATTGAAAGAACTATCCTCCTTCACAGAGATGAAGTTTTGTTGCCAGAGCAAATCAATATGGAAGAGGTGAGTGAAGGTGGGAAGGTGAAAGGGGTTATTCATAGAGGGACTTGTTCAATGAAGGAGATGGAACAGGATTTAATATTAAAAACACTTGAAGAATTAGGAGGAAACCGGACTCATGCCGCTAAAGCTCTGGGGATAAGCATCAGAACGCTAAGGAACAAATTGAGTGACTATAAGAGGCAGGGAGGGGTGCAGATTTAGCTAGAAACATGTAGATAATAAAGCTTGTAACTTTCTTAATGGTAGATTGAGTAGATAGTTAGAATTAAGCGGGATTGCTTCGTCGCTCCGCTCCTCGCAATGACAAAAGAAAATGTCATTGCGAACGCAGTGAAGCAATCTCATAAAATTGCGGTGATTTGAGAAGCAGAAATACATTTTCTCAATTTCTTGCTGAGTAAAATCAATAGTCATATAATTTGCCATAATTTTATCTTATTTCTGGTATGTGATTTGCATGAAAATTTATTTGATGAATCTCAATTGATAATATTTTAAAAGGAGGAAATGATTGTGCCGCCTGAAGCATTATTTAATTCTACTATTCTAATGTTAGAGAAATTACTGGATTTCCAATCGGAAAGGCACTCTATGCTTTCCACTAATGTCGCCAACATTGATACGCCCGGGTATAAGGGGCATGATTTACGTTTTTCAGATGAACTCAAAAAAGCAGCTGGTAGAAAGGGAAGCATGCCTTTAACAAAAACCAATGAAAGACATTTGCCTTTAGAAACAGGTAATATAAAAGGGGGGCGTTTGGTTCCCACTAATGATGCTGTCCATCGACTTGATGGTAACACAGTGGATCTCGACAAGGAAATGGCAAAATTGGCAGAGAACAGCTTGTATTATAACACAGCAGCTCAGATAACATCTAAAAAATTGAGAGGAATTTTAACAGCTATCAGCGAGGTGAGGTAAAATGGATTTTTTAACTGCTCTTAATATTAGTTCTTCAGCCTTAAGTGCTCAACGACTTAGACTGGACGTAATTTCAAGTAACCTGGCTAATATAAATACAACCCATACACCTGAAGGTGGTCCATATCGAAGGAGGGAGGTGGTCTTTGCCGCTCTACCGGCTACCGATGATTTTGGTGAGGTGCTTAATTCTGAAATGGAGAAAAATCTTCGGAAAGTTGAGGCGGTCGATGTCATCATTGATAGAAGGCCACCTAAGATGATATATGACCCTCAGCATCCTGATGCCAATGCGTCAGGATATGTTGGAATGCCTGATATCAATGTTATGGAAGAAATGGTGAACATTTTATCTGCCACCCGTTCTTATGAAGCAAATGTGGCTGTTATTAATGCGACTAAAAGTATGGCAGCGAAAGCTTTAGAGATAGGCAGGTAAAAAGATTGATAAACTGCAAATTTTTAAGGAGATAAGGGCAATATGAAAGATATAACCATCGAGTCAAACTTAAAGTCATTAATCCCCCTCTCATTAGGAAGGAAAGAGGAAGCCAGTGTTAATGGTGATTCTTTCGGAAAGCTGTTGAAGAATTCTATGGAAGAAGTGAACCAGTTACAAAATGAGGCAGATAGATCTATTGAACAGTTAGTCGCAGGGGAATCTAAAAACCTGCATGAGACGATGATTGCTATGGAGAAAGCCAATATTTCCTTCCGGTTGATGATGGAAGTGAGAAACAAAATTATTGAAGCCTACCAGGATGTTATGAGAATGCAGGTTTAAGACATATGGAAAAGTGAGTAAACGTAAAACAGGTCATAGGATTTTGGATTTTAATTACGCAATGCATATTCATTTAATCAAGTATCCAGAATCTAACATCCAGATTAAAGCGAGGGATAAAAATGTTTGAATTTTTAAAGCAATTTATTACGCAGGTACAAGCCAATTTTAAAATGCTCCCGTTTGCGAAAAAGGTAGCGGTAGCAAGCATTGCTTCATCTACCCTGATGGGGATTATTCTTTTGATTGTCTGGACTAATAGGATTGATTATCAGCCCTTATACTTTAATCTCAGTATGGAAGATGCAGGTATGGTGGTGGAAGAGCTAAAAGATCAGAAGATCCCCTTTCGCTTATCTGCCAATGGGAAAACAGTTATGGTTCCGTCTGATAGGGTCTATGATCTCAGATTGGATATGGCCAGTCGGGGGATTCCCTCCGGAGGGGGGGTTGGCTTTGAGATATTTGATAGAACTGATTTGGGTACTACCGAATTTGTGCAGAAATTGAATTACCAGCGCGCACTTCAGGGAGAGCTTGCTCGCACCATCAACCAGTTTGTAGAAGTAGAACAATCAAGAGTGCATATTACCCTTCCCGATAAAACCATATTTTTTGAAGACGAACAGAAACCTACAGCATCAGTGGTATTAAAACTTCGTCGCAGGGGTGCACTTAAGGAAAAGCATGTTCAGGGGATTGTGCACCTGGTTGCGGGTAGTGTAGAAGGTTTAAACCCTGAAAATATTACTGTAGTAGATGTAGATGGCAATGTGTTGTCAGCTGGAGCTTCTGATGATTCCAAGCTTGTTGGTCTGAGCGGAAACCAGCAGGAATTCCAGAGAGAATTTGAAGAAGGATTGGAAAAAAGAGTGCAAACCATGCTCGAGAAGGTTGTTGGTACGGGTAAAGCCATTGTCAGGGTAAGTGCCACTCTCGATTTTAAACAGGAGGAGAAGACAGAAGAGATCTTTGACCCGGAGAGTGCTGTCATTCGGAGTGAGCAACGGACAGATGAAAAATCCAAAGGGATTACCCCGGTTGCTATGGGAGTTCCAGGGGTGGCAGCAAACCTTCCTGAGGAAGGTGGCAAGGCAGCAACCAACGTTAGTAGTTCTGACATGCGAAATACGAATGAGACAGTAAATTATGAAATTAACAAGGTAGTAAAGAGGATAATTAAACCTACAGGTACCATTCAAAGACTTTCGGTAGCTGTTTTGCTTGACGGAACCTATGAAGTTGTCAAAGGAGAAGATGGAAAAGAGGAATATGCCTATGTCCCAAGAAACGATGAGGATATGAAGAAATATAAGAATATTGTGATGAAGGCAGTTGGCTATAATGTAGAGAGAGGAGATCAAATAGAGGTAACCACTACCCCCTTTGAAACGGTTAAGTTTACTGAAGCAGAGAAGAAGGAGTTGGCACGTGATACCTTATGGGGAAAAATTTGGGGATGGGTACCCTATCTGGCTACCATTTTACTGATTGTCTTACTGGTAGTTATCGTACTGCGACCATTGGTGAAGTGGATAACCAGGCCAGAAGTAGGTATGCTTACCGGGGTTACTGAAGGTGGGACAGCGGGAGAGCTTGCTGAGAGAACTCCCAGATTGCTGAAAGAGGGTGTTCCAGGAAGGGAACAGGTGGTGCGGCTTGCAAAAGCCGATGCTGAACATCTTGCTAAAGGACTCAGACAATGGATGAGCTAGGGGTGACTATATGGAAAAGGAAAATGCATTAAATAATCTCGAAAAGGTAGCAGTCGTTATCTCTTCTTTACCTGAAGATTTAGCTTCCGAAATTTTTCGGCAGCTGGATACTGCTGAAGTTGAGAAAATAAGCAGATGCATGTCCCATATGGGGATGGTAGCGGGTGATATGGTTGATAAGATCATAAATGAGTTTGTAGAGATGACAAGTCGCGAAGAAGGGTCTGTCTCTCTTGGAAAAGGTTATGCGGAAAGCCTGGTTACTAAAGCCCTGGGTGAGAATAAGGCCAAATCGATAGTTGATAAAATATCTGATGGTAAGGAGTATCGATCTCTTAGCCTTTTGGATGATATTGATCCCAAAATGGTAACGGATATCATTAGAAACGAACATCCTCAAACGATTGCACTCATCCTCTCACATTTAAGTCCGGAAAAATCAGGTACGATTTTGCCTAATTTGCCTGAAGAGCTAAGAGCTGAAGTGATTTTGAGGATTTCCAATCTGGAAGGAGTTCCTCCTGAGGTAATTAATGATGTTGCTGAGATGCTAGAGAGTGAAGTGAAGTCAATGGGAAATACGGGTGGTCATAAGTTAGGAGGAGTAAAAGCAGTAGCGGATATCCTTAATCAAATGGATCGTGCAACGGAATCTGCCTTACTAGCTAAAATTGAAGAGACAGACCCCAAAATGGCTGATGAAATTAGACAACTTATGTTTGTATTTGATGATCTAGTCCTGATTGATGATAGAGGAATACAGGAGATACTAAAAGATATATCAAGCGATGATCTGGCAAAGGCTCTGAAGACTGCTGGTGAAGCGGTGAAAGAAAAGATTTTTAAGAATATGTCAGAAAGAGCAGTGGATATGCTTAATGAAGATATCGAGGATATGGGACCTATCAGACTCAGTGATGTTGAAAAGGCTCAGCAGACCATTACTCAAGTAGCAATGAAGTTGGAAGAAGAGGGTAAGATTACTATGGGAGGTCGAGGAGGTGAGGAAGTCTTTGTTTAGTAGCGTTATCAAGGGGCAAGATGAAGAACGGCTTTCTATAAAGTCGTATGCTATGAGAGATATGATTTCTCAACCCAAATTGCAGAAAGTAGAGGACTATTCTGATAGTTTCCCTTTACACGCATCATCAGATTCTAAAAATAAAACCGAACAGCTTCTACAAGAAATAGAAGACAGAGAAAAATATATCAAACAGATGACGGAGAAAACTGACGGTTTGGAAAAGGAGGCCTATGAAAAGGGCTTTGCTCAGGGAGAAAAAGCAGGAATGGAGTTGGGGGAGAAAAGGTTTGATTCAATTCTTAAGGGCTTTACTAAGACGTTAGAAGGTGTGAGGAAGATAAAAGAAGAAGTCTATAGTAATAGCGAACAGGAGATGGTGGAACTGGTACTTGCCATTGCGCGCAAGGTAATCCAAAAGGAAGTGAGTACAGACAGGAAAATCATTCTTGACATAGTAAAATCAGCTCTCAAGCATGTTGCTGATCAAAAAGAGATCAGAGTGCGCTTAAATCCTTCTGATTTGGAATTTGCCAGCCAGTATAAGGGGGAAATATTGGATGGGATAGAAAAGGCGACTTTTGAAAGTGATGTGGAGGTTCTGCGAGGGGATGCTGTTATTGAAAGCAATTATGGGAGTATTGATTGTGGCATTGAAAAACATTTACAAGAGGTGGAAGAGGCTTTAAGGGCGCGAGCGGGAAGTGATACTCAATTAGAAGGAAAGACAGATAGGGTTGAGTGACTCATGACAGTTAAAATTGATTGGAACAGGTATCAGGAAACAATAGATAAGGTAGCTCCCCTTTCCTTTCATGGAAAGGTAAACCAGGTAGCGGGTATTACCATTGAAGGGTATGGAACCGATTGTTTTATAGGAGAGATTTGTGATATTTATACAAGGGGGGATAATTCGCCTATCAAGGCAGAGGTGATAGGGTTTAAGGATGGACGAATAGTGATCATGCCTTTGGGTGATGTACGTGGAATCGGACCGGGAAATCGTATAACAGGTTTAAAGCGAAAAGCCACTGTAAAAATCGGTGATGAAATACTCGGCAGGGTTATTGACGGGCTGGGAAATCCTATTGATGGTAAAGAAGATCTCTCTTTAGAGAAAGAGTATCCTCTTTATACTGATCCTATCAATCCCCTGCACAGGGGACGGATAACAGAGCCCATGGATGTTGGCATCAAGGCTATTAATGCATTACTTACCTGTGGTAAAGGGCAGAGAATGGGTATCTTTTCAGGATCTGGAGTGGGCAAAAGCGTCCTTTTAGGAATGATGGCCAGAAACACCAGTGCTGATGTAAGTGTTATTGCCCTAATAGGAGAGAGGGGACGTGAGGTAAAAGAATTCATTGAGAAAGACTTAGGAGAAGAGGGCTTAAAAAGATCTGTAGTGGTTGTTGCCACTTCTGAAGAGTCTCCTCTGGTCAGAGTCAGGGGAGCACTGGTTGCAACTACTATTGCAGAATATTTTCGAGATAAAGGCAATAATGTTCTCTTCATGATGGATTCTATTACTCGATTTGCTATGGCTCAGAGAGAAATTGGGTTGGCAGCTAATGAACCTCCAACCACTAAAGGTTATACCCCATCTGTTTTTGCCATGATTCCAAAACTGGTGGAAAGGGTAGGAAACCATTGTGAGAAAGGAAGCATTACGGGATTATATTCGGTTCTGGTGGAAAACGATGATTTTAATGAACCCATCTCTGATGCTGTAAGGTCTGTTTTAGATGGACACATTGTTCTTTTAAGAGACCTGGCTAACCGAGGTCACTACCCTGCTATTGACCCGCTTCCCAGTGTGAGTCGCACCATGATTGACGTTGTTTTTAAGGACCATTTGGACTATGCCCGTCGTCTTTTAAATATCCTTGGAACATATAGGAAAGCAGAAGATTTGATAAACATTGGTGCCTATGTTTCAGGAAGCAATTCCGAAATTGATTATGCCATCAGCATGATTGATAAAGTGAATCAGTTTTTGCAGCAGCCCATTGAGGAGAAGGTGAGTTTTGAAGAGACGGTGCAAATGATGAAGAAGTTATTTGATTGATACATACTTATAGGAACACTCCATGTACAGGTTCAATCTTCAATTTTTGCTTGATTATAGAAAACATATCGAAGAAGGAATACAAATCGAGCTGTCCCACATTCAGAGGGAATTAGAGAAGGAAAGACAGCTGATCATTTCTTTTAAGGAAGAGAAGAACTATTATGAAAAAGAGCTTGCAAGGAGAGAAGAGAAAAGGATTAATGTCGATGAAGGCATTTTGTATCGGGACTACCTTAAGGGGATGAGGATAAAAATAAAAAAGCAAAGAGAAATTGTAGCCAAGATACTGCCAGAACTTGATAAGAAGCGAGATGAGTTATTGACCGCAACGAAAAAGAGAAAGGTTCTGGAAAAGGTAAGGGAGAAAGATTGGAAAAGGTTTGTAAAAGTTTTGGCAAGAAGTGATGGGATGTTTATGGATGAGATAGGGATTAGGAAATATCAGAGGAGTATGTAACAAGTTTGACAAAGTAAAGTTTGACAATAAATTTTGTTTTTTTAAAGGGAGATGAAATGAAACCTTTAATGACATTCAAGAAGATACCGATTTCAAGCAAAAACATAATGATATTTATACTGCTTTTGTTGATATCTAAATTATTTTTTGTTGGGTATTTCGTGACACAAAGATGGGGACTTTCCTTCTCTCCTTCCCTGAGTCAAGCAGTTGCCCAGGAAGAATCTTCGGAAGTAAAAAGTGAGGAGGTAAGTGGTGTGGTAAATGATGAGCAGGATTTTGAGTATTTAAGCATGTTGGATAAAAAAAGAAGTGAATTGGACAGAAAGGAAAAAGAACTTACGCAAAAAAAGGAACAATTAAATAAGCTTCAAACTGAAATTGAAAACACTCTGGATAATTTGGCACAGAAAGAAGAAGGGATAGATAAGAAAATCAGTCAATTGATTACCCTTAAGGAAAGTCTGGAAGAGGAAGAATTGAAAAAATTAGCAAAAGTCTTTGAAGCTACTCCCCCAGAGCAGGCAGGTCCTATGTTTGACAAATTGGATGTAGAACTTGCAGCGAAAATTCTTTTTAGAATGAAAGGAAGGAATGCGGGCAAGATTTGGGGGTATGTTGATCCTGATCAGGCAGTGAGGATTAGCAGAGAATTATCTAACCTGAAGTAAGTTTCTCTGGTAAAGTTATCATGCAATGCGGCAAAAATTACCTATCATAAATTTCCCTTCTAAAACCATTCCTTGATTATAAATCTTCTAACTCACTAAAAAACATTGAAATAAATAAAATCCTCCATGTGGCATACTACCTGCTAAGAGATTTGGATAGCATTTAGTCTGTCTAAGAAGGGAGTGATTTTAATAGAAGCTTTTCCTGTAAATATTATATCTGATATGCCGGCTGATAAAGCGAAGATATCCACCCCATCGGATAAGGGGGGGGATGAACCTTTTGCTGGTGTTTTTGCGGTCCTCACATCCGAAAGCTCCTCTGCCCAGCCAGAGTCATGGGATAGCAAGGAAGCTGAGGGGTTTGAAAAGAGTGATAGGGATTCGGCGCAGTTACTCAGTGACCATTCGCCTGCGGAAAACCTGGTGGGTGTCAGTACAACCCAGATATCTCATCCAGAAGCAGGATCCCAGCACCAAGATATTTCAAGAGGTTCTCTTAAGGGACTGGGACAGAACTCTTTGTATGTTCAAGAAGCGGGGCTATCTCTTAAGAAAGATTTAAATGTTATTTCCCAGCCCGGGTTTACTCAAGAAGGGGTTTATGGTTTTACAAGCGTAAAAGATCCTGGTAAGGCAAAAGAGCTCCTCTTAAAATTGGGATTAAACTCAAGTGAAGTAGAACAGCTTGTTGGGATGAAATCTAATGGCCCGAGTAGTAAGGAAGAAGCAACTCTCATTTTGCAGTTGATGAATGCATTGCAACAAGAAGGAGCGTCGCCGGATCAGCTAAAACTAACTATTAATGATGTAAAAAGCCTTTTAGCAAAAATAGGAATCAATATTGAGGATACAGGACTGATTGTCACGGGGAGAAACTCTGGCGAAGAGGTTTCTCTTAAGGAATTAATAAATTTGTTAAACAGTAAAGGTAACATTAATATTTGCGATGGAGATAAAGTTCATCTTTCTGAGAATAAAGATCTTTTTGCACAAACTGGTAACGAAACTAACCACAGCAAAGGAAACCTTGATCTAAGTAATAACGGTCAGTTTACTATTCATGCCATAGCGGACAGAGCAGTAGAGGGAGAAAATAGACCGGTTGAGTTTGAACGGATGATATTTAAAACAGAGATGAGGGAGCCCACGGCCCAAAGGGTTATAGAACAAATAGTAAAGGGGGCACACGTGCAAGTTCGTAGTGGGCAAACCAGGGCAAGAATCTCTTTGCACCCACCATCCTTAGGGGAATTGCAGCTTAGTATTGTTACCAAAGAGGACCAGGTTAGGGTTGCCTTTTTTACTGAAACCCCACAGGTAAAAGAGATTATTGAAAACAATTTGCCGCAGTTGCGTGAGAGTTTTTTTCAACAGGGCTTAAAAGTGGAACACTTTAGTGTTTTTGTAGGAAACCACCCGAGTGGCAGCCAAGCCGAGCAGCAAAACGATTTTAATGCAACAAAGACCTCTCAATCAGTGGGGAAAGGACAGGATAAAGATGATACTCCACCACTTGAAGGGTTGAAGAAGTGGATGCTCGGCAATCACAGGGTGAATCTTTTTGTGTAAATAAGAAAAGGAGAAATTACCATGGCATTTGTTAATCCAATTAGTTATTCATCACAAGCTTCTTCTATCGATAGTACCTCTGGTAATGGGGGTAACAATATGGGCAAGGATCAATTCCTGCAACTTCTTCTCGCCCAGCTTGAGAATCAGGATCCTCTTAACCCAATGGATTCTACTGACATGACCGCTCAACTAGCTCAGTTTAGTCAATTGGAACAGCTCGCAAATATTAATACCAGCTTGGAATATTCAAAGTTATACCTTGCATCGTTAAATAATGCTCAGGCAGTCGATTTTATTGGAAAAGAGATTGAGGCACGGGGTGATTCTGTTCAATTGTCAGAAGGCAATTCTGCGCAGCTCAGTTATGAATTAAATGGCGACGCAGGATCATCTACCATCAATATTTATGACCAAAATATGCACCTGGTCAGGAAAGTTGAACTGGGATCTCAGCCTGCTGGTGCTCATGAATGGATGTGGGATGGCAGGGATAACGAGGGGAATCAGGTCGCAGCTGGAACCTATACCTTTGAAGTTTCTGCAACTGATGTTGATGGGGAAGAGGTTGCAGTTAATACCTATTTCAGAGGGGTGGTTACGGGTGTAACCTTTGAAGATGGCATTACCTACCTGCTGTTAGGAGAGCAGAAGGTAGCCATAGGAGATGTTATCACAGTGAACGATCAGGAAGTGGTTGCAGTAAATGAACCTGAGGGCAAAACAGAAAAAGCGCTCGAGATAATGAAAGGTATAGGTCAATTTATGAAAAATGCTGCACCCATTGCAATGATGTTTATTTAAACTTGTATGGAAAGGAGGTGAGAAACAATGTTAAGTTCACTATATTCAAGTGTTACAGGTCTTAATGCAGCAGGTTATACCATGTCGGTCATATCGAATAACATTGCCAATTCCAACACGGTGGGGTTTAAATCTGATTTTGCCTCTTTTGCTGATATTTTGAGCCAGAGTTTGGGAGGGATAGTTGGAGGTAATCAGATAGGCCGTGGGGTAAACTTGTCGGATATTGGTACCATCTTTAGCCAGGGATCTTTTGAGAACACTACCAGCCCTACTGACCTGGCCATTGAAGGAGCAGGTTTTTTTATAGTGGCTGATTCTAGCGGTACCTACTATACGCGTGCAGGTCAGTTTGTTATGGACGAGGAGGGGTACCTTGTTAATCCCGGTGGTTTTAAACTTCAAGGATATATGGCAGACGAAACGGGAACGCTTCTCAGCACTGTGGGAGATATCAACATAGCACAGACTTCTTCTGCCCCCCAGCAAACCAACGACTTGAGAATTGTAGCCAATCTGGATGGTCAAGCAGCGACAGACGATACCTACTCAAGCACGATCACTGTCTATGACTCCATTGGTGGAGCAATTCCACTAACCATTACCTTTACCAAACTGGCTACTGGTAATGAATGGAGTTTTGTGTCGAGTGTTCCCAGTGATTTAGGCACGGTAACAGGAGGCACAGGTACAGTAGGATTTGATGTCAATGGAAATATAGAAAGTCTTGATGGAAATACTACTTTTGCAGACGTTTCTATTGATGTTCCCGGCACTAACGGTGGGTCCTTTACGGTAAGTTGGGATCTCTGGGATGATACTGCAAGTGCCGCCATGGCAGATTTAACGGGGTATGCCTCGCCCTCTAATACCAGTGCCCTTTTCCAGGATGGCTATGCTCCGGGGTCTGTTCAGAATGTTTCTGTAGACCAGGATGGACAGATTATAGGACTCTTCACCAATGGTCAGACCCGTACTTTGGGACAGGTGCTTCTGGCGGATTTTATCAGCCCCTGGGGATTAACCAAGATGGGCAGAAGCCTCTATGCAGAATCAGCAAATTCTGGCCAGCCTACTGTTGGTGAGCCTGGCACTGGGGGTCGAGGACAGGTTTCCCCCAATTCACTGGAGATGTCCAATGTGGATATGGCATCAGAATTTGTCACAATGATTACTGCCCAGCGTGCTTACCAGGCCAATGCGAGGGTAATTACCACCAGTAATGAAATGCTTTCAGAACTGATGAACATCGCGAGGTAGTCAGAGGGAGTAGGGAAACCTGTTTGAGGATTTTCCTACCCCCTTTTTGGTTAAAACCTAGAGTCGTTTGTAAACTTCTGGTTCCAAAACCTGTAGTATGGGTTGAAGATTATGGAAAGAAATGGAACGCTTTTACGAATTGGAGATGTAGCAGGCATTACTAAGGTATCCATTCATACCCTGCGCTATTGGGAGAATGTGTTCGGAGGAGTTATAGACCCATGTCGAAGCGAGGGTGGCCAGAGAAAGTATAGTGAGAGGGATATAGAGAAAATATTTGAGATCAAAAGATTGCTAAAAGAAGAAGGCTATAGCATCAATGGAGCCAGAAGGATTTTCAAAAACGGTAGTAGGGATGAGAGATCAGTTTTATCTTGCAGGGAAAAGGAGTTCGATTGGTCTCATATTGCGCAGGAAGTTACCGAATTGATTCGGAAAAAGTTGTCAAGAGAGATGGGTTAAACATATCAGGGGTAGAGGTTAATATTTTTATGACAGCAGGATCTCCTGGTAGGAAGTTAAAAATGATTCTGAGATGGGCATGCAGTTTATCAGTGCTTCTTGCTTTTTGCGGCGGGGTCTATGGAGAAAGTGCTCTGGATTGCTTAAGTGAAGCGCAGATGTTGCAGAAGCAGGGAAATATTGCCCAGGCTTTGAAGCTCTATACACAGAGCCTTCACATGGAACCTCAGCGTCACCATGCCGATAAAATCTATAATAACCGGGGATTAATCTATTATGCTCAAGGAAAACACCTAAAGGCATTAGGAGATTTCAACAAAGCCATTGAGCTCAATTCGGGGGATAGTGATTTCTATTATAACAGGGGGAATGTCTATCGTGTCCTGAAAATGATTGATAGAGCGATAATTGATTATACTGCAGCTATTCAGTCAGATCCTCAGAATGCCTTAGCCTATAATAACCGGGGAAGTATCTATTTTGAGAAAGGGAATCTTAAACAGGCTGAATCCGATTACAATAAAGCGATTCAATGTAACCCTGGTGATACCGAGTTTTATTGTAATCGTGGGAACCTTTATAGAAGCAGGCGTCAATATAAACGTGCCTTTTTAGACTTTGATAAAGCCATAGAAATCAATCCTCAAAATGCCGTTGCTTATCATTATAAGGCTATGCTCCATTTCGATAGAGGAAACTATAAGAAGGCCAAGACGGAACTGGATGAGGCTTTAAGGATTGATCCTTTTGACCCGGAACTTTATTGCTGCCGGGGGGATGTCTGTAGTGCTCAAGGTTACTATGATTGGGCCATTGCAGATTATAGTCGAGCAATTAAATTATCTCCTCTATATGCTTCTGCTTTTAACAAAAGAGGAAGCATGTATTTTGAGAAAGGAGATATCGCAGGAGCTCTTATGGATTTTGCCAGAGCCATTGAGATAGATCCTCGATTTGCTCTTGCTTATTATAATCGAGGCGATGTTTATTTCGAACAGGGTAATTATGAAGATGCCCGGGAAGATTATACCAGTGTGATTTCTCTTAATGCCTCCTATTGTCAAGCGTATTACAAGAGAGGGAAGCTCTCCTTTATACAAGGTAATTATACCCAAGCTATTGATGATTGTACAAAGGCAATCGAGATTAATAACCTTTACAAAGATGCCTTCTATATGCGGGCAAAGGCATATCAGTCACAAGGTGAAGTTGATAAAGCCAAATTAGATCTTGAAAAAGTCGAGAAACTGGGTGGAATTTCAGAAATGAAAGAAGAAAGAAAGTTTTAGAAACCTGCTAAGAATGAAATTTAAGTTTTTGTGTCAATTTTATGACTATATTACAAAATAATGACTAATCAATCCCTTAATTAATATTCTAAACAACCTCTTAAGTAACGAGTAATTTCTGCATATCACATCAACGAACGAGTAATTTCGCTCCTCCTAAATAGCATGCCGTCTAACACTTTCCAATAAGCTTCAATTGGCATAGTATTTGCTCACCATTGTTATTAAGTTGGCTTTGTCGATTTTTTAAACTCCCATTCAGGTCTTTCTATGGATGTAGCTACACTTTTAGGTGTTGTCTCAGGTTTCTCCCTGGTAATCATTGCTATAAAAATGGGTGGTGGACTGATTTGGTTTGTGAATATACCCTCTTTGATGATCGTAATGGGTGGAACCTTTGCAATTACCCTCATCAACTATCCACTCTCTGATGTCTTAGGTGTGATGAAGGTATTGAAAAACGCCTTTCTTTACAAAGTCCCCCAGCTCACAGCTATGCTTCCTAAGATTGTTGGTCTTTCCAGAGTTGCGAGGCGTGATGGGATTCTGGCGATGGAAAAGGAAGTTAAAAAGATAAATGAGCCTTTTTTAGGTAAAGGAGTGGAACTGGCAGTTGATGGTGTGGAACCTGATACCATAAGAAATATATTGGAAAATGAACTCTTCTTTACTGAGGATCGCCATAAGAAAGGGGCAGAAATATTTACGGTAATGGGCACAATGGCCCCGGCTATGGGAATGATAGGTACCTTGATTGGTCTGGTGAATATGTTAATGGTGATGGATGATCCCAAGTCAATTGGCCCTGCCATGGCTGTTGCCTTGATTACCACCTTTTACGGTTCTGTTTTGGCGAACCTGGTCTTCATACCTATTGCAGGGAAATTGAAGGTACGCAGAGAAGATGAGTCAAAGTATAAACAATTGATTATAGAAGGGGTCACCTCCATTCAGTTTGGAGACAATCCACGGGTAGTTGAACAGAAGCTAAATACTTATCTTTCGCCCGGTGAACAGAAGTCAGTTCCTAAAAAGTAATCTAAAAAGTAATCGGATCGATGGCTGAAGAAAGCGGACAAAAAAAAAGGGAGAATGATGAATCAGGAGGTGGTGGAACCCCAGCCTGGCTCACTACCTATTGTGATTTGATGACCCTGATGCTTTCATTCTTTGTTATCTTGGTTTCATTCGCTACCTTTGAAGAAGGGAGGATTGTTAAGTTGGTTGGTTCTTTTAGGGGAGCCTTCAAAGTTCTTCCCGGAGGTTATAAAACAGATCCGGGAGAGGAGGTAATTGAACCGGGGAAGGAAATGGTTCAGAGCTTTAGGGAATCTGGTAAGATATTAACCAGAATGAGAGGGGTAGTTGCAAAGGAGGGGCTTAATCAGGGAGTGGAACTTATGATGACAGGCAAGGGGTTTGAAGTATTCATTGCTGATTATGTACTATTTGGTTTGCAACCGAAAAACGCAGGCATCGTTCCTGAAATGGAGCCGTTTTTGGATGAACTGGCTGAGATTATCCTTCAAAAACAGTATTTAGTAAGAATTGAGGGGCATACCGATGATCGCTATGTTAGAACAGAACAATTTCCTTCCAGTTGGGAGTTATCTACAACTAGAGCAGTCAACGTCCTTAAATATTTTGTCGAAAGGGGAGGGATTTCACCTTTGAGATTATCGGCTGCAGGATTTGGTAAACACCGGCCCCTCTTTCCTAATGATACACCGGAACAACGGGCTAAAAACAGGCGAGTAATGATACATCTGGAACAAAGCGACTTAGCAGATAAAGTGCTTGTAGAAGAGCCTTTATTTAAGAAAGGTGTAGTGAAGGATCTTTGATTTTAACCGGTTAGAAAAAGACATTGCCATAATGGCGGAGTAAAAAAGAAGCAAGATGTTTGATTGGATTTAATGCCCGTCAAAGTTTTATAACAGTTTTGGTTAGAGAAGAGGAGCGATGGCTAAAAGGAAAAGCGAAGAAGAAGCAGCAGATACAATGAAATGGATGGTGACTTTTTCAGACCTGATAACACTTCTGCTCACCTTTTTTGTTTTATTACTTACCATGTGTTCTCTTGAGGCAGGTAAAGTTGAGCAGTTTCAGGCCGCTTGTAGTGAAGCTATGGGGGTGCTGCTTGAAGGAAAGTACTCAGAAGTACAGGAAAGAATCATAACATCATCAAAGAGGCATATAGATGAGCAGGCATTAAAAATGGAAAATATCTTGAAACAGTTTTCAGGTATAAAAACGATGTTGATAAGTGAAGATAAGGGAGGGAGATTAAATTTTAAAGAGCTTGAAAGGGGGTTGAGCATCATAATAAGAGATGATTTGCTTTTCGGCTCGGGAAAATCAGAAATCAACCCGGAAGGCATATCCGTGCTAAGGGATATTGGTAGTAAGTTTGGAAATTTTGAGGGTAAGGTGATAGTAGAAGGTCATACAGATAATATTTCTATTAGCACAGAGAAGTTTCCCTCCAACTGGGAGCTTTCTATCTCCCGGGCAGTAAATATTGTAAAGTTTTTGGCTGAGGAAGTGGGAGTAAAACCGATGAAGATGTCTGCTGTGGGGTATGCTGACACCAAACCGGTGGTTTCTAATGATACACCAGAAAACCGGCGCAGAAACAGAAGGGTAGAGATAATTTTAGTACCACAAATAATATAGGGAGGTGACAATCAAATGGCAGAAAAGGAAAAGGGAAAAGAAAAGGAAAAGGTTGAAGAAGCACCGCCAGAGAAAGGGAGTAACATAAAATGGATTATTATTGCAATAGTAGTCCTGCTGGTTTTAGGAGGAGGTGGTTTCGTCAGCTGGAAGACATTCTTGAATCCTGCGCAGGAGGATGGCAATAAAGAGGATAAACCCGTAAGGGTTCAGCTGGGCCCTACTTTTCCTCTGGAAGTGTTTATTGTAAATCTGGCAGGTACTTCTGGCGAGCGATATCTCAAAGTGAACCTGGAACTGGAGCTTAAAGAAAGTTCGTTGGCAGCGGAGTTGCAAAAGAGAAGCCCGCAGATTAGGGATACCATATTGCTCCTGCTTTCTGGTAAGACCTTTGAGGATGTAGCAACATTTAAGGGCAAGACGAGAATCCGCAATGAGATTACCGCGAGACTGAATACCCTTTTAGAACCCGGTTCAATCAAGAAGGTTTATTTTACGGAATTTGTGGTGCAGTAGAATTTAACAAGTAGTGTAATACTATAACCTGTTGGAGAATAACAATGAGTCAAGTTTTGTCTCAGGATGAGGTTGATGCCTTGCTAAGCGGGATTTCCGGAGGTGAGGTTGAAACAGGAACGGATAAACTGCCTGATACTTCAGGGATAAAGGTTTATGATCTAACCAGCCAGGAGAAAGTAGTCAGAGGAAGGATGCCCGTCTTAGAGTTGATCAGTGACCGGTTTTCTCGCTCGATGCGCACATCCCTTGCTTGTACCTTGAGGAAGCCTGTTGGGGTTACGGTTATCTCAAATGATATGATGAAGTACGGTGATTTTTTAAGCAACTTGCCTCTTCCAACCAGCCTCAACATATTGCGAATGGAACCTTTGAAGGGGAATATCCTTCTGGTGTTGGAATCGAAGCTTGTCTTTTTCCTGGTTGATATCTTGTTCGGAGGAAGCGGGGGAGAGACCTATAAGATTGAAGGAAGAGAATTTAGCAATATTGAAAACAGGTTAGTCAGAAATATCGTCGATGTTATGATGAATGATCTTAAAGAAGCATGGAAAAATGTTCTGCCTGTTTCTCTCCATTTTGTAAGGTCAGAGATTAATCCGCAGTTTGCTGCCATAGTTCCTTCTGATGATATTGTATTGGTTATAAATTTTGAGTTGGAGATGGAAAGCTCTACAGGAAAGGTAACCCTCTGTTTACCCTACGCTGTCTTGGAACCCATCAAAGATAAACTACAGGGACTTGTCCAGACTGATCAATTAGAAGTGGACAGTATTTGGACAGAGAGGTTTAGGAACCGCTTGAAGGAAGTTCCTGTAGAGATTGTAGTGGAACTGGGAAAGGCTGATGTAACGGGAAGAGAGGTGTTGGATCTAAACATAGGAGACGTTATTCAGTTGGATACCTATTCCAAAGATAAACTTATGGTAAAAGTAGAAAATGGTATCAAGTTTGCAGGTTACCCTGGTTTTCATAGAGGTAATCAGGCGATACAGATATCCAATACTGTTGAAAGGAGGTATTAAAATGTCTGACGAAGAAACCCTTAAGGAACAAAATTCAGAGGAGGCAAAAGCAGTTGATGGTGGTGAGGAAAAGAGATCGGATGAGGCAAAAACTGCAGAGGAACAGGAAGACAAGATGAAGGATGAAGGAGTAAAAACAGCCGAGGATACAAAAGCAGCTGGAGATAGTAAGGCCAGGACAAAAGTTGAGGCAAAAGCAGCGCAGTTTTCTAATGTTCAGGATGCAGGTAAATCTGCGGAACAGAAGAGTATCGATTTTGTCTTAGATCTCCCGTTGCAGGTTACTGTAGAACTGGGACGCACCCAGATGTTGATTAATGATTTGCTCCGGTTAGGGCAGGGTTCAGTAGTTGAATTATCCAAGCTGGCAGGGGAACCCATGGAAGTTTTGGTTAACCAGAAGCTGGTAGCTCGCGGAGAGGTGGTAGTAGTCAATGAAAAGTTTGGGGTGCGCCTGACTGATGTCATAAGTCCGTTGGAAAGGGTTGAGCAACTCAGATAGCTAAGAAAGAAAGGTGATCGAATGGATATTGAGACCAATCTCATTAATGCAGTAACTTTTTCTCAACCCGATTTTTATTCCACTGCAATCAGGACATTTTCGATCTTGTTTATTATTTTGGCAGTGATTCTAATCGGCTCGTACCTAGCCAAGCGTTTCTGGCCTAAAGGTTCAGGGCTTATGGGGAGTAATCAATGGATTAAAGTTATTGCTGCCAGCTACATTGCTCCAAAAAAGACGATTAGCCTGGTTGAAGTAGCAGGAGAAATACTGGTTCTGGGTCTTACAGATAGCCAGATTACTATGCTCACCAAAATTAACGATGAACATAGGATTAGTCATCTTAAAAAATGTCAGGAGAAAACTAACGCAAAATCCCCTTTTTATCAGCAGTTCAAATTTTTAATCAATGGGTGTGAACATGAAAGGGAAAAGGAGGCAGTGTTCCTCCATAAGATTACGAGCAACCCTCACGAAAACAACAAGGTGATTGAAAAGATTAATATGCCTGGTATCAAAACCTGATTATTAGTTATGAACAAAAGAAAAAATATTCTATTAATTTTCGTTTTTTTGGTTTTTTTTAACGCTATCTTCTCACCAGCCTATGGTCAGTCAGTAGCTATCCCTAACATTCACATAGCTATAGGAGAATCAGAGGATCCTGGTGATTTGGCAGTAACCTTGAAGATTATGTTGCTGCTTACGGTTCTGTCTATAGCTCCCACCATTCTTATTATGCTCACCTCTTTTACCAGAATGGTAGTGGTCTTTTCTTTTCTGAGGCAGGCTATGGGTACTCAGCAGATGCCTCCTAATCAGGTTATTGTAAGCTTAGCCCTTTTTCTTACCTTCTTTATCATGACACCGGTCTGGCAAGAGATTAATAGCAACGCTCTTCAGCCCTTTTTGGCAAAGGAAGTTTCCTATGAGGTAGCGTTGGAGAGTGCGGCTAAACCCCTTAAGAAATTTATGCTAAAGCAAACGAGGGAGAAAGACTTATCACTTTTGCTAAAGATTGCAAAGACAAATAAACCTAAGACTGTTTCTGATATCCAGTTGACCACACTCATTCCTGCTTTTGTGATTAGTGAATTGAGAATTGCCTTTCAGATCGGATTTTTAGTTTATGTACCATTTCTTATTCTCGATATGGTGGTAGCCAGTGTATTGCTTTCTATGGGCATGATGATGCTGCCCCCTATTATGATCTCCTTGCCGTTTAAGCTGTTGCTGTTCGTGCTGGTTGATGGCTGGTA
>RCNB010000525.1_pt1 | contig 25392 bp, 20 predicted proteins | sample 2041321 | NCBI WGS metagenome assembly RCNB01 (sample SAMN09708232, study PRJNA481090) | Marine sediment metagenome, whole genome shotgun sequencing project. | reverse complement strand
CCATAACAACCTGAAATCTCTGGATTCCTGCTTTCGCAGGAATGACTAAATAAAAGGCAAATTGGACTTTTTGCGAAGCTGTCAAGTAAATTGCTCGAAAACTGTGCTAAAAAAACAAGATGTTGCAGGTTTGTAGTACAGAGCAGAAAAGCAAAAACATCCGGAAGAATTCTCTGTGCTCTCTGTGGTTAATAAAGGAGAAGATGATGAAAGATAAAATGGGTTTCATTGGAGCAGGAAATATGGGAGAGGCTTTAATAAAGGGTATCCTTAAAGCCAAGCTACTTTCTTCTCAACTGGTTTATGCCTCAGACATAAGAGAGACAAAGCTAAAGCAACTTCAAAAGACATACGGGATAAAAACCTTTAAAGACAATAAGGAGCTTGTCTCTCAAGTGAAGATTATACTGCTGGCCGTCAAACCTCAGAATATGGAAGAAGTGCTTAGTGAGATAGCACCGGCGATTGAGAAAAAACACCTTGTTATCTCTATTGCAGCAGGAATAACAACTTCATACATTTCTAAACGTCTTAACGATAAGATTTCTGTTATCAGGATAATGCCCAATACCCCGGCACTGATTCAAGAAGGGGCATCAGCACTTGCTGTGGGGAAGCATGCAACTCAGAGTGATCTCAAGAGTGTTCAAAAACTTTTTGAATCGGTGGGTAAAACTGTAGTCGTGGACGAATCCTTAATGGATGCAGTTACGGGTTTAAGTGGTAGCGGCCCCGCTTATGTGTTCCTCATTATAGAAGCCTTGGCAGATGCGGGTGTAAAGATGGGGCTCTCCCGCTCTGTAGCACTTCTCCTCTCCACGCAAACCTGTTTAGGGGCAGCAAGGATGGTTTCAGAAACAGGGGAGCACCCTGCTAAACTTAAGGATATGGTTACTTCTCCGGGCGGGACAACCATCAGTGGATTACATGCTTTAGAAGCAGGGGGTTTAAGAACAACTATAATGAACGCAGTAGAAGCTGCTACCAGACGTTCAAAAGAACTGGGACAAGTGAAGAAGTGAACTTGATGCATGTTGCGCGTTTCGAGTTACGTGTTAAAAATAAAGAAATTCTATACCCGCAACCCTTTACGCACAACGGAATCATAAGTTATTGAATTTCTAAGACGTTGGACACATTGATTCAAAAAGAACACCACCCCAACTGGCCTTCTATTCTATCCTGGTCCCTCTATGATTTTGCCAATACCATCTTCTCCATGAACATCATCTCCCTCTACTTTCCCCTGTGGGTGACGGTGGATAAAGGGGGTGAAGATATTTTATATGGTTTTTCCCTCTCTTTATCCATGATCCTGGTTGCTTTTTCCATGCCTCTCCTGGGGGTATTATCTGATCGTATGGGAAGGAGGATTCCCCTTCTTATCGGATTAACGCTTCTCTCTGTTCTTTTTACCTGTTTAATTGGTGTTTTTGACCATCTCATTTTAGGCCTACTCTTCTTTGTTCTGGCAAATTATGGATATCATGCGGCACTCGTGCCATACGATGCATTACTTCCCCGGGTGAGCAGGGGGTCTTCTGTAGGTAAGGTTGCAGGAATTGGTGTTGCCTTAGGGTATGTAGGAGCAATTGTTGGTATCCTGATGGTAAAGCCTTTTGTAAGCGAGGCAGGAAGAGGAGCGTCCTTTATCCCCACGGCACTTCTCTTTCTTGTGTTTTCATTGCCTTGCTTTTTTATGGTAAAGGAAGAAACCAGAAAAGCGTCTACTATCTTTTGGTTAAATATTTGGGATGAGTTCGCAAAGATTAAGAATACGCTTCTTAATACAAAAAAATATCCTGGTCTTCTTCCTTTTTTAGTTGCCAACTTTATATACTGCGATGCAGTCAATACAGTTATTGCTTTTATGTCTGTCTATGCCCATCAGGTTATAGGTTTCAGTGATTCCATGATCCGTATCTTTCTCATTATTTCCACCGTCTTTGCTATTGCGGGATCGCTCATCTTTGGATGGACTACAGATCACCTGGGTGCGAAAAGAACGCTTATGGTAATGCTTTATGTGTGGATATTTGGTTTGGTGGTGGCAATTGTCAGTTTTTCACCCTTTATTTTTTGGATGGTAGGTCCCATAGTAGGCGTTGCGCTGGGGGGGACCTGGGTTTCTGCCCGTGCCCTGGTAGTTGACCTTTCACCTCCCGAGCAAATTGGGGAGATCTATGGGCTTTACAACATGGGGGGGAAGTTTGGTTTTGTCATAGGCCCTCTGGTGTGGGGAGCTATAGTTTGGGCATTTGCTGGGTTAGGTGTCATTAGATATCGGATAGCCATAGGGTCGCTACTCCTTTTTCTTATAGGCGGGCTCTACCTCTTAAGAAAGGTTCCTGAAAAAACATAAACACTCTTCCTTTATATTTTCTATAACCGATGTGGCAAGACCTCATTCAAGAGATTTCAATAGCACTCCCATTGGTTCAGAGATATACTTTAAGTGCTTACAAGATTAGAGTGCCTTTGATGCCTTCAACCAATTCGCGGGTCTCAACAGAGTTGGGCACTAATTGTATCAATGATAATGTACAAAAAGCAAGGGATTACAAAGATCTATTACGCAGAACTAAAGGTTCATGAAATACTAATAGGTACTTATAGACAGCAAACTGTATTTGCGGCAACCGACAGGGAAGTTAAAAGCATCATTCATTAAAACTTTTCAAAAATCATATCTTTAACGATATTGAAATAATTGAACCGTCTTTTTCCTGCTGGCCATTTTATTTCTTCTTTTTCACAAACGGTGGAAATGCTTAGCTGATCAATTTTTGGTTTTAAGGGCTTGAGCCGTTTCTCTCTCTTGCTTATCTCTTTTTCCTTTAAAATCTCATCAATCTGCTTCATCATTTCAATTGCTTCTTTGATTCTCTCATCTACTTGCCTGGCTGTACGCGAATTTATCAAGCCAAACTTAGCCTTAACCTGATTGAGACGCAGCGCTGCTTGATAGGTGGTATCTACGATTTCACCCCTGGTCATCCATCTGGTCTCATATCCCAGAGTATACTTCCAGCTTGGTTGCAATAAGGCCTGTCGGTATTCTTCTAATGTTCTGTACAGGACCTTGTATCCAAATTTCTCTGATTCTTCATAAGCCAGACTACCCGGGTCAATAAAGGGGGCAAGTGGTGAGATAAAGGGATTTAGCCTCTTCCCAAACTTTCTAAGTAAATCTTCACAATAATCTACTGTACCAAGTGCTTTTTCAGAAGTCTGGTGTGGAAGGCCTATCATGAAGAACAGATCAAATTTTTGGCAACCGCATTTAAGTGCAGAAGCGATAGTCTCCTCCAGTTCGACATTACTGTATGTTTTTCCAGATGATCTCCTGATTTCTTCCAGATGTGATTCGGGTGAGAACTCAAAATTAAAGTTGGGGATGGATCCAGCAACCATCTCAAAGTACTCTTTGGGGGCAGGGCCAAAAAGCTCTAAAACAATCTGATTGGCAGGTTTAAATTCACGCAAGTGTTTGAGCATGTTCTCCGCATACGCTTCTCCTCCCTGCCTTAAATCACCTACCACAAATATTGGACCGTTGGTGTATCTGCTGGTGGTGTGTATATCTTTTGCAACCAGTTCAGGTGATCTAAAGGCAGGAGTTTTTCTTTGGCAATACATGTTTACTGCGTACTTCGATCCTCCGCAGAAGACGCAGTTGTGAACACATCCCCTGCAGGTCATAATAGCGGTAATAGGATATTTCCACCAGTCGTGAATAGCAGTAAACCCCTTCAAATCCCCATACAGCAGTGCAGACTTAATGAGATTAAGGTAGTTATTAGAAAATTCATCAAGGTGTGAGGGGGTATGAGAAAAAGGGTTGCTGTGAATGCCCATTTCATCCTTGAAGGTTAGGTTTGGAATGTCGGATAGACCCCCTTTCTCTTGATCCAAAGCTTTTAGTAATTTTAACAGCGTTTCTTCTGCAGAATCACCTCGTATAACATAATCAACTTGTGGATAGCCAATCAGTTCCTGGTGGAAATAGCTTGCGCTATAGCCACCGAAAATCACAGGAATGTCAGGATGATATCTCTTGCATATCTTAGCAACTTCCAAACTGCCATGGGCATGGGGTAACCAGTGGAGGTCAATACCAAATGCCTTGCATTTTAATTTTTCGATGGTTTTTTCTACACTAAAGTTTTTGTCTTCGAGCATACGGTATGCGAGATTAATTATTCTTACGCGCAAACCTTGCTGAGACAAATATTCTGATAGTGATGAAAAACCTATTGGATACATCTCAAAAACAGGAGTGGAGGGGATTACATCACTGATGGGTCCATAGAGAATGGTTTTCTCGCGGAAATCGTATACACTTGGAGCATGCAGAAGAATTAAATCAGGTGTAAATAATGTCATAGAAATAAAAAGGAGGGGTCAGGTCTGCTCTTGGCTCATGTTCATTTGTGAAAACAAAAAAGCTGCTCGTACAGATTATCTGCAACTTTATCAGCCACTATTCTTATACTCACAAACCCAAAGCCAACACATTACACCCCCCAGAATAAATAGCTGCTCATATCAATTTCGTTGGGCTTTCTTATACATAATTATTCATTGTTTTTCAAGGGATAAATTGTTGAAATCTTCACACGGGGTTTCATTTGAGCCACTGTCTAAAGCGGCAGTACTCGCATGACTATAGATGAGCATAAAGCACACTAAATCATTGATCATAAAGAAGTAATACATTAATTTGATAAGCTGTTTGATGATGGCTAGAGGTTGCTTTATCAGGAAAAAACTTTTGAAAATGGGAGTTAGAGAGAGAGGCAAAAAATAATTCACCACCTCTTTTCCGCTTGACAAGTCGTTGTAATTATTTAAAATACAAAAATAAAGTAATCATCCCAGAATTTGCAGTAGCCATCTACTACGGCTTGAAAATCCTTGCTGCACCGCTAGTTTCACGATTTTACTCCTCAACATATCTACGGATATGCCTTCGTTGTAAAATCGCTCCAACTGCACGTTTCGCCACGGTTTTCTGTGCCTCGCTACGATACCTACTGCAAAATCTGGGATTACATACAACATTATACACCGGTAAAATTAATTGTCTCCGTGACCCAAGCGCGTCCGGCAATAAAATGTAATAAAAATGAATATTTACAGTAATATTATGGTATGAGGAATCTGCGAAAATGAAACCACCAATTGTTTTAAAAATAGGGTTGTTACTATTGCTTTTACAATTTGGGTGTACCCCCCAGAACATTGAAGAAGAAAACATTTACTATGTAGCAAAAATTTTTAATGAAGAGTATGACGAGGTGTGGGACACAGTGGAACATATAATGGTAGAAGAGTTAATGTATCCTATAAGAAAGAAAGACAAGGAAAAAGGAATTATTCAAACTGACTGGATTTCAGTTATCAGGATACGCGGTACCCTGAGATGGTATGTAAGGGTTTTGCTCGACAGAAGAGACAATAAAACGTTGGTTAAAATTTATGATAGGGTGGAAGAACCGGAAGAAGTTACGGGAAAATTCAAAAACAAGAAAGGTGAAGTCAAAACAGGTTGGAAAATTTCTGAAGAAGAGATAGCAGATCCAAACAACATCTTAAAAATGCTAAGTACCAGACTTAAGTAAAATGCCGACCGTGACCCATATCTTTTGCTAGGAGGTTGTCCGAGAACTCAAATCTTGCAAATTTTCGTAAAAAAGAATGTAGTGATTTCAAGCACTTGCAAACATGAGAATGAGCAAAAACCATCAAAAACGCTATTTTCGGACAGCCACCCAGAAACAACGAGCGTGATGTCTTAAACCGGACATCGAAATTTGTACATTACGATGGAGGCTGTCGGAAAATCCTAAAACCCTCATTTTGGGCTTCGTAAATACTTGATTTGACTATCCTTAAAATTCACAAAAATGCAAATTTGGACTTTTTTGACAGCCTCATGTGAGATGTGTAATATGAGTTTTAAGAAAATGATTTTCAATCTCACATCCCATCTTGCATATCAGAGAAACTTAATCCCTAACATTTCAACTTTTTTACGCAAGAACCCAAAATTACCACGCATGAGGTTTCTTTTTTGCCAAAAGACCTGGAAATCATCTTAAAAGAAGGTGCCAGAGAACTCAACGTTTCCCTCAATCACGAAATGATTCAGATGTTCCTGGTCTACTTAACGGAACTTAAGGAGTGGAACCAGAAAATCAACCTTACGTCCCTTAAAAAAGATACTGCAATCATAAGCAAGCATTTTATAGATTCGCTATCACTAGTACCGTATCTTCCTCCCAAAGCCTCACTTCTTGATTTGGGTTCGGGAGCAGGGTTCCCTGGAATACCTGTAAAGATTGCCAAGCCTTCACTTAAGGTTACACTGCTTGAAGCTAAAAGAAAGAAGGTTAATTTCCAACGGCATCTTGTTAGGAAACTGGGGCTTACTTGTATAGATTCTCTTCAAGGCCGGGCAGAGAGTTTAAAAACTGAAAATGGATCATATCTTAGCTTTGACATCGTCACCTCCAGGGCGTTTGCCAGATTAGAGAAGTTTTTAATGCTTGGAATGCCCTTTGTAAAAAGAGGGGGTTGTCTTATAGCTATGAAGGGAAAGCATGCGAGAGAGGAGTTAAAAGACAGCCAGGACATGTTAAAGGGTTTGCATCTCGAAGTAAGCAGTATTGAGGGGCTGGCATTACCATTTGGTGGAGGAAGAAGGTATTTGATTTTTGTGAAGAAAATGTGAATGTTTCACGTGAAACATTTTTAATTTTTGTCTTTGAAATCAGTTGCAGTTGTGTTATATTCCAGCAGATTTGGTTGAAGCATTGAACATGGTGGGCTCCAGGCGGACAAGACGTTGGAACTGGATTAAATGAATGCGGATTTCGGATTGCATAATTAAAATCCAAGATCTCAAATCTAAACCAACTTGAGCAGTTCAATATTCACAGAATCATCTGGAAAAAGAAGGGGTTCCTAAAGGGGGTATATGGGTAAGGTTATTTGCATAGCCAATCAGAAAGGTGGTGTGGGAAAAACGACCACGGCCGTCAATCTTTCAGCCTCCCTGGCGCTTAGCCAGAAAAAGACGTTATTAATCGACATTGACCCCCAGGGAAATGCAAGTAGTGGGGTAGGGGTAGAGAAAGAAGGCGTTGGGGAAAACATCTATCATGTCATCATTGAAGATAAAGAGCTAGCCCAAGTTATAAGAGAAACCCCCTTCTCTCATCTCTATGTAGCTCCTTCCAGTATTGATTTAATTGGTGCAGAGATAGAATTAGTGAATATTCCCGGAAGAGAGGCAAGGTTGAAAGAGAGGTTGACAAAAGTTGCTGAAAGTTATGATTACATCATTATTGATTGTCCACCTTCTTTGGGGCTTTTAACAGTTAATTCCTTGAATGCTGCCGGTTCTGTTTTAATTCCCATTCAATGTGAATACTATGCACTGGAAGGGCTAAGCCAACTTTTAAATACCATCAAAAGAATCAAGAGGGCATTCAATCCCCATCTTAAGATAGAGGGTTTCTTGCTAACCATGTTTGATAAACGAAACAAACTTTCTCATCAGGTTGCCTGTGAGATAAAGAATTATTTCCCTGAAAAGGTTCTAAGAACCGTTATCCCCAGAAATGTTAGGTTGGGAGAGTGTCCAAGTTATGGTAAACCAGTCTTTTTTTACGACAAATTCTCTGCTGGTGCCAGGAGCTACCTGGAACTGGCTCAAATTATAACCAATGGGGAGAACAACTGCTATGACTGAGAGAAAGGCCCTGGGAAAGGGTTTAGCGGCCTTGATTCCAGACGCTGAGGGTGATTTTAAAGGCGAGGAGAGAAATAGTTATTGTAACATCGACGATATTCAACCAAATCCCTATCAACCCCGAACCGTTTTTGATAAGGAAAAAATTGAGGAATTGGCTCATTCCATAAAGGAAAAAGGGATTATTCAGCCCCTGCTGGTAAAGGAGCTGGAAATTGGGTATCAGCTAATTGCAGGAGAACGGAGGTTAAGGGCGGCAAAGATTGCAGGTTATAAGAAAGTTCCCATAATAGTAAAAAAAGCCTCAGATCTAGAACAGCTAGAATACTCCTTAATTGAGAATTTGCAAAGAGAAAATTTAAACCCTATCGAGGAAGCAGACGCTTTTAAGAGATTGATGAAAGAATTCGGCTATACCCAGCAGAAGCTTTCCCAGGCACTTGGAAAGAACAGAACAACAATAGCCAATCAGCTTCGTTTATTAAACCTTCCTGATGTGGTTAAAGAATCGCTTGCTCGAAACGAGATTACTATGGGACATGCCAGAAGCCTTCTGAGTTTAAGTGACCTGCAAAAACAGAGAGAAGCCCACAGGATCCTGGTGCATAAGGGGTTGTCGGTAAGGGAAACCGAAAGGCTGGTCAAAAGACTGAGCCAAGTGAAGAAGAAGAAAGGCGCTGAAAAGAGATTAATCCATCAGGAGCAGATTAGAAATGATCTCATACAATGGTTGGGCACCCAGGTAAAGATTGTAAGTAGTGGAAAAAAGGGTAGAATTGTTATTGAGTTCTATTCCTCTGAAGAACTAGAACGTATCATAGAAAGGATAAAGGGAGTTAATGAAAAAGCAAGATTTTAAGTATGATGCCACCCAGATAAAAGTTTTGGAAGGTTTTGAAGCGGTCAGGAAAAGACCAGCCATGTATATAGGGAATACAGGGAGTGGTGGACTTCATCACCTCGTTTTTGAGGTGGTTGACAATAGCATTGATGAGTCCATGGGTGGATACTGCGACCGCATTGAAGTGATTATCCATACGGATAACAGTATTACAGTAACTGACAACGGGAGAGGTATCCCCGTAGATATCCATCCTGTGGAAAAAAGACCTGCTGCTGAAGTAGTCATGACTACCCTGCATGCAGGAGGGAAGTTTGATAATAGTAGTTACAAGGTTTCGGGCGGTTTGCATGGAGTTGGAGTATCGGTGGTTAATGCCTTGTCTGAACATTTGGGTTTAGAGATCAAAAGGGATGGGAAAGTATACCATCAGGCTTATCAGAAGGGAAAACCAATTTCTAAGCTGGAAGTAGTAGGAAAAACGAAAGGCATTGGTACCAAGGTGGTCTTTAAACCAGATACGGATATTTTTGAAAACATTGAGTTCAGTTTTGACATCCTCTCTCAGCGGTTAAGGGAACTGGCCTTCTTAAATAAAGGTGTCTTAATTACCATCGAAGATGAAAGAGTGGGGAAGACACATGAATTTATTTATAAAGGAGGGATTATCTCTTTCGTAGAATTTCTAAACAAAAACAAGAACACCCTCTATCCAAAGCCCATTTATCTGCAGGGGGAGAAACCCTACTATTCTATGGAAGAGGGGGAAAGGAGAGAAAATGTCGTTCAGGTAGAGATTGCACTCCAGCACAATGATTCCTACACGGAGAAAATATTCTCCTTTGCCAACAACATTAATACAAGAGAGGGTGGTACCCACCTGTCTGGTTTTAGGACGGCCCTAACCAGGGCCATTAACAACTACGCTACTAAAAATCTTTCCTCAAAGGATTTTAAAGATAATTTTAAGGGTGAGGATCTCCAAGAGGGTCTCACTGCTGTCGTTAGCGTAAAGTTGCCACAACCTCAGTTTGAGGGACAGACGAAAAGCAAATTGGGAAACACAAATATTAAGGGAATGGTAGAACAGTTATTAGGCGAAAAACTGAATTACTATCTTGAGGAAAATCCCCAGGTAGCTAAAAAGGTAGTGGGGAAAGCCCTTGAGGCCTCCCGAGCACGGGAGGCGGCACGCAAGGCCAAAGAGCTAACTCGCAGAAAGTCTGCCCTTGAAAGCAGTGTTTTGCCTGGCAAATTGGCGGATTGCCAGGAAACGGATCCTGCTCGATGCGAAATCTACCTGGTTGAGGGTGATTCTGCTGGCGGCTCAGCCAAACAGGGTAGAGACCGTCGCTTTCAGGCCATTTTGCCGCTTAAGGGAAAGATTTTAAATGTGGAGAAGGCACGCTTTGATAAAATGCTTGAAAATGAAGAGATTAATACTATTATTTCCGCTTTGGGGACGGGAATTGAGCAAGACGAAAACAAACTTTTAACCCCCAGGTACCATCACGTTATTATTATGACTGATGCTGATGTGGATGGGTCTCATATTAGAACTCTTCTCCTCACCTTTTTTTTCAGGAGAATGCCATCCCTCATAGAAAGGGGTTATCTCTACATTGCCCAACCGCCCCTGTTTAGAGTGAAAAAGGGGAAACAGGAGAGATACGTTAAAGATGAGATCTCGTTAGAAAGGTACCTTCTTGAATGCGGAGCAGAGGGGGTTGAACTGTCATCAAAAGAATTGAATAAATCTTTTAAAGGTAGTCGGTTGCTTACTCTCTTGGAGAAAGCGATTAAATACAGTAGGTTATTAGAAATTCTAGAGAAAAAACAATGGGATAAGAACATTTTGAGTGCACTGGCTTTTGAAGATAATTTTCAGAAGGACTCCCTTAAAAACGAAGCGAGCGTGAAAAGTTTTCTGAAAGGTATTAGGGAACACGCCGGTTTTTTCTATCCTTTTATTCCTCCCATAGAATATTCTCTCATGGAAGATGCAGAACACAGCTGTTTTTCCATCCGGTGCCTTTCCAAAACCAATGGAATTACCAGGGAAACCATCATCGATTTTGATCTTATGACCTCTACAGAGTTAGAAGAGCTCAGGAAGATGGCAAAGAGTCTTAAGGTCGTTGGCTCTCCACCCTTTACAATTAGCAATAAAAACGAGAAGTTGAAATTAAACACATTATCCGAGGTGTTAGGGCATATCCTGAATTCAGGAGAAAAGGGTCAAGAAACGCAAAGATATAAAGGATTAGGTGAAATGAACCCAGATCAACTCTGGGAGACAACAATGAATCCAGAAAAGCGCACATTATTACAGGTGAAAATAGAAGATGCCATTGAAGCAGATGAAATATTCACCGTTTTGATGGGAGATCAAGTAGAACCAAGAAGAAAATTCATATATGACAATGCAATTAATGTAACAAATTTAGATGTTTAGGATAATTAAGGTGGATATGTTATGGAAAGTGTGGAGTTAAAATCGCAGCAAATACCGGTTAATATAGAAGATGAGATGAGAAGGTCCTACATGGACTATGCCATGAGTGTAATTGTTGGCAGGGCATTACCAGATATAAGAGATGGCCTAAAGCCTGCACACCGCAGGAGCCTTTATGCCATGCACGACTTGGGAAACCTCTGGAACAAATCCTATAAGAAATCGGCAAGGATTGTGGGAGATGTAATTGGTAAATATCACCCGCATGGAGATGTGGCTGCTTATGATACCATCGTACGGATGGCCCAACATTTCTCTTTAAGGTATCCTTTAATCGATGGACAGGGAAACTTCGGTTCACAAGATGGTGACCCCCCTGCAGCCATGAGGTATACTGAAGTACGGATGGCTGAAATTACCTCTGAACTCCTGGCTGATATCGATAAAGAAACGGTTGATTTTGTGCCTAACTATGATGGAACAATAAGTGAACCAACAATACTTCCAGCCAAAATTCCCAACCTGCTTGTGAATGGCTCCTCGGGAATTGCCGTTGGAATGGCAACCAACATACCCCCCCACAATATAAAAGAGATTATAGATGGTGTTACCTCCCTCATAAAAAATCCTGATCTGAGCACAGAGGAATTGATGAAGATTATCCCCGGCCCTGATTTCCCCACTGCGGGTTTCATCTATGGGCGCGAGGGGATTCGGGAAGCGTATCGGACAGGAAGAGGTATTATGCAACTGAGGGCAAGGGCTTTTGTTGAAAAGAAAAGCAGGGGAGATAAGGAATCTATTATCATCTCCGAGTTGCCCTATCAGGTAAATAAAGCACGCTTAGTAGAAAAAATTGCTGAGCTGGTTCAGGCAAAGAAAATTGAAGGCATCTCCGACTTGAGGGATGAATCTGACCGTGAAGGAATACGCGTTGTCATAGAGTTAAAAAGGAACGAAATAGCAAAAGTGGTTTTAAATCAGCTCTATCAGCACACCCAGGCGCAGGTTACCTTCGGTATCATAATGCTGGCTCTGGTAGATAACCAGCCGAAGATTCTCACGCTTAAGGAGATGCTGAACCACTTTATCGATTACCGCAAGGTAATCATATTAAGGAGAACCGCTTATGAGTTGAAAAAGGCGGAACAACGGGCGCATATCCTTGAAGGACTGAAAATTGCCATAAGTAATCTCGATAAAATAATTACCCTGATCAGGTCATCTGCCAATCCTGCTATTGCAAGAGAAGGTCTTGTAAAGAATTTTAAGCTCACTGAGATACAGGCTCAGGCAATTTTAGATATGAGATTACAGAGATTGACTGCCCTGGAACGCAACAAGATAAATGAGGAGCATCAGGAAGTTGCAAAACTCATAAAGAAGCTTAAACAGATATTAGACAAGGAAGAGCTCATTCAGGAGATTATCATAGAGGAACTTGAAAAAATAAAGGAGAAATACGGTGATGAGAGAAAAACGGAAATCACTGCAAAAGAAGCGGAGATTAATCTTGAAGACTTGATTATAGAAGAAGATATGGTTGTTACCATTACCCACAACGGTTATATTAAGCGTAATCCCATAAGCCTTTATCGGAGTCAACGTCGTGGAGGAAAAGGGGTAACGGGGATAACAACACGGCAGGAGGACTTTGTAGAAGATCTCTTTGTAGCTTCAACTCACAGTCGGATCCTTTTCTTTACTAACACAGGAAAAGTATTTTGGCAAAAGGTCTATGAAATTCCTCAAGCAGGAAGAGCAGCAATGGGAAAGGCTATTGTAAATTTGCTACACTTGGGTTCTGAAGAAAATATTGCCGCAATACTACCGGTGAGAGAATTTGAAGAAGGGAAATATGTCGTGATGGCTACTCGAAAAGGGCTGATTAAAAAAACCTCTCTCATGGCTTATAGCAGACCTCGATCAGGTGGGATTATTGCCCTGGCAATTGATAGTGGTGATGAGTTGATTGCTGCGCGTGTAACGGATGGAAATCGGGAAATCCTTTTGGGCTCCAGGAAAGGAAAAGCAATAAGATTTAAGGAACAAGAAGCAAGACCTATGGGGAGAACTGCCCGGGGTGTAAAAGGCATGACGGTTGGCAAAGACGATGAGATAATTGGGATGGAATCAACAGGTGACGGTGCATCCATTCTTACCATTACGGAAAATGGCTTTGGCAAGAGGACAAACACTTCAGAATACCGCATACAGGGAAGAGGTGGCATGGGGGTTATTACGATTAGAACTACTGAACGTAATGGAAATGTGATAGGGATGAAACAGGTTGCCCATGACGATGAAGTTATGATCGTAACCAATCATGGGAAAATTATCCGCATAAAGATAAAAGGAATTTCTGTTATTGGCAGGAATACTCAAGGGGTAAAGCTGATCGGTGTGGAAAAAGGTGAAAAGGTGGTTGGAATTGCTCGTTTAGCGGAAAAGGAGTAAAACCCCCGTAGCAACCATGTAAAGTATTGATATGTAAGAGGTTTGCAGAATCTGAATCTTTGCCTCTTTTGTGGAGTGAGGGGGTACTGGAATACGGGATACGCGAAATCCGTTACGGGTTACGAGTCGCGGGTTAAGAAGAAAGAACATTTTTAAACACGTAACACGAAACGCGTAACCCGTAACACGTATGAAACCCATTATTTTATTACTCCACTATTAACTGCAGGATAGGAATAACTCGTTGTTGGAGTATGGAAGAAGGAGGCTTTGCATTTGCAAATTGGAGTCATTGGAGCGGGAAGTTGGGGTACTACTTTAGCAAACCTTCTGGCAAAGAAGGGATTTAACATAGCCCTGTGGGTATATGAAGATGACCTTATTCAAACCATAGCAAACAAAAGAGAAAACCCCCTTTACCTTCCTGGAGTAAAACTTTCCGGAAAAATTATCCCCACTGGTTCTTTAAAGGAGGTGTGTCAGCACAAGGACCTCCTCATCAATGTAACACCTTCCCAAATAGTTAGGCAGATTATGCAGAGCATCCATTCTTACCTGTCCTCTCAGGTAAAACTGGTGAGTGCTACCAAGGGTATTGAGAATAACACATTGCTTACCATGTCAGGGGTGTTTAAGGAGGTGCTTCACATAAAAGATGGGGAACAACTGGCTGTTCTCTCAGGCCCAAGCTTTGCCTTTGAGGTGAGTAAGGAGACTCCTACAGCAGTGACTATAGCTTCAAAAAACCAGGAACTTGCAAAACAGTTGCAAAAAGTCTTTTCCACTCCTTATTTTCGCGCTTATACCAACTCGGATGTATTAGGAGTGGAACTGGGGGGGGCACTAAAGAATGTGATTGCTATTGCAGCAGGGATCTCGGATGGATTAGGCTTTGGTTATAATACCCGGGCTGCTTTGATTACAAGAGGTCTTGCTGAGATATCACGCTTGGCTTTGAAGATGGGAGCAAACGCCTTAACCCTTTCTGGTCTGGCTGGATTGGGTGATTTAATCCTAACCTGCACCGGTGAGTTGAGTCGGAATAGGTCTGTTGGAATTAAACTGGGTAAGGGGATGGAATTAACTAACATTTTAAGAGATATGAGAATGGTTGCTGAGGGGATTAAAACTACTAGGGCTGCCTATGATTTGAGCAAAAAGATGGAGGTAGCAATGCCCATTACAGAACAGGTCTATTATATTTTATACCAGAATAAAAATCCTAAAGAGGCGGTAACTGAGCTTATGACAAGAGATTTGAAAGTGGAATAACTGGTCGTACGCTACATTCATTTTCACCACACAATTCAGTGGTTACGGGATGAGTCTCATGTTGCGGGTTACGAGTTGCGTGTTGAGAGTCTCTGCATTGCGGATTTAGGGATTGAGGAATTGGGGGATTAAGGAATTAAGACGTTCAAGATTTTTTAATTCCCAATCCCTAAATTCTTAAATTCCTCAATTCCTCAATTCTGTTTTTTGTATCGTGCACCATGTTTAAGGAGGGTATAAAGATGGGTTCAAAGAACTCGTGCTTTATAGGTATTGATGTAGGATCGATTAGTATTAATACAGTAGTGATAAATGATAATAAAGAGATTTTAGAAGAATACTACACAAGGGCTCACGGCCAGCCTTTAATTACTGTGTACCGTGTTTTAGAAGAAATCCTTTCACGCATAAGACCTTCCCAAGTAATGGGAGTATCTTTGACCGGGAGTGGTGGCAAACTGATTGCGGAGTTACTAGGGGTAGGTTTTGAGAATGAAATCATTGCCCAAGGTAAATCTATTGAATGCCTTTATCCTCAAGTGAGAACTGTGATTGAAATGGGAGGCGAAGACTCCAAACTCATTTCACTCGATCTTGATGAGAGATCAGGAAAGATAAAGATTAGTGACTTTACTATGAATTCTGTTTGTGCTGCTGGAACGGGCTCTTTCCTGGACCAGCAGGCGCATCGGTTGGGGCTCACTGTAGAAGAGTTCGGTCGGCTGGCATTACAATCAAAAAATCCACCCCGTATTGCTGGAAGATGTAGTGTTTTTGCTAAGACGGATATGATCCACTTGCAACAGGTTGCAACCCCGGATTATGATATCGTTGCAGGTCTTTGTCTAGCGGTTGCCAGAAATTTTAAAAGTACCCTGGGGAGGGGGAAACCCTTTGTTAGGCCGGTTTCTTTCCAGGGTGGTGTTGCTGCCAATCTGGGGATGAGGAAGGCGTTCCTTGAGGGACTGGAATTAGCTGAAGATGAACTGATTATTCCTAAATACTATGCTTCAATGGGGGCAATTGGGTCAGTTTTGCTTACTATGGAAGACACATCTTTTAGCAATATGTTTAATGGGTTGGAAAAACTTGCTCATTACGTCTCTTCTCCCACTCTCAATAAAACAAAGGGATTGGAACCATTAGGACCCTTTAGGACAACAAAAAAGGAGGATTGTCATACAGATGTTTTTCCCTTAGATGGTGGAGAGAAGGTTAAAGCATACCTTGGTGTGGATGTAGGTTCGATTAGCACAAATGTGGTCGTGATTGATAATCAGAACAGAGTGCTCTCAAAACGGTATCTGATGACGGCAGGAAGACCACTTGAAGCAATTAAAAAAGGTCTCAAAGAAGTCGGTGAGGAAGTGGGTAATAAAGTGCAGGTGTTGGCGGTGGGTACCACAGGATCGGGACGGTATCTAACAGGAGATTTCATAGGTGCTGACGTGATTAAAAATGAGATTACAGCTCAAGCTACTGCGGCAATGGATATAGATCCTATGGTAGACACCATATTCGAGATAGGTGGACAGGATTCTAAATACATAAGCCTTTCTAAAGGTGCTATCATTGATTTTGAAATGAATAAGGTGTGTGCTGCTGGAACCGGCTCCTTTTTAGAAGAGCAGGCTGAGAAGCTGGACATATCTATCAAGGATGAATTCAGCAATCTGGCACTTAGCGCTTCCTGCCCTGCTTCCCTGGGGGAGAGATGTACTGTGTTTATAGAGTCTGATTTGGTTCACCATCAGCAGATGGGAGTAGACAGAGCTGATCTGGTTGCTGGTTTAAGTTACTCGATTGTCTTAAATTACCTGCACAAAGTGGTAGGAGATCGAAAAATTGGAGATCATATATTCTTCCAGGGAGGAACTGCTTTTAACTTGGGAGTAGTAGCAGCATTTGAAAAAGTCATGGGAAAGAAAATCACGGTTCCTTGTAATCATGACGTGACGGGTGCTATTGGAGCTGCCATTTTAGCCAGAGAGGAGAGGGAGAATGCGAAAAGTAATTTCAAAGGTTTTGGCCTGGGTAAGAGAAACTATGAACTCACCTCTTTTGAGTGTAAGAAATGCCCTAACAGGTGTGAGATCAAAAGACTGAAGGTGAAAGGAGAACGCCCTCTCCTTTATGGAAGCCGTTGTGAAAGATTTGAGATTGACCGCAAAAAGAAGAGTACCAATCAAATACCAGATCTCTTTGCCGAAAGGGAGCGCTTCTTATATGAGGCTTCTCAAGAAGATGGTTTTTCCTCTGATGATGCCCCTCAAATCGGTATACCTATGAGTATGTTCTATCATGAGCTTCTCCCCTTCTTTTACACTTTCTTGAAGAAGTTAGGATATAAGGTCATCCTCTCAGATAAAACTCACAAAGGGATTATCCATATGGGCGTTGAGAGTGTTGTCTCTGAAACCTGCTTTCCCATAAAAGTAGCACATGGACATATCCAAAACCTTATTGAGAAGGGAGTAACAAAGATTTTCTTTCCCAGTATCATTAATATGGAAAGGGTGAGCCCAAAAGTTGATAGAAGTCAGGTTTGTCCCTACGTGCAGGCTCTTCCTTATACTCTTAACGCTGCTTTCGATTTTGAAAAGCTAGGAGTGGAATTAGTAAGTCCTGTCCTTTACTTTGGTGAGGGGAAAAATAGAGTTGTACGGGAACTGAGCAAGGTGGGGAAAGAACTGGGCAAAAAATCAGGAATCATTAATATGTCAATAGAAGCTGCCTTTGATGCTCAAAACCGATTCCACCGCTCTATAAAAAAACGGGGACAAGAAGTTCTAAACCAACTCAAAGAAAATCAAATAGCTATGGTGATCATCAGTCGGCCTTACAATGGCTGTGATGCAGGCATCAACCTTAGCCTGCCAAAAAAGATTGCTGATTTAGGTGTTTTGGCAATTCCTATGGATTATCTCCCTTTGGAGCAGACTAACCTGATTCCGGAATGGCAGAAGATGTACTGGAAATATGGTCAGAGAATCATGGCTACTACCCACTTTATAAAGTCCTATCCTTCCTTACATGCAATATATCTCACCAATTTTGGCTGTGGGCCAGATTCCTTTATCTCCCACTTTTTTAAGGAAAAAATGAGGGAAATCCCTTATCTTACCATTGAGATTGACGAGCACAGCTCTGATGTGGGTATTATTACCCGCCTGGAAGCTTATCTGGATAGTCTGAAAAATGTTCGAAAAAAACCCAATGTGAGGAAGAGTAAGAAATCAGCAGGGAAAGCTTCACCTGATAAAAGAAAAAATGTTTATATTCCAAATATGTCAGACCATACTTATGCGGTTGCTGCTGCCTTTGAGGCCTGTGGACTTGAAGCTAGCGTTTTGCCAGAGTCAGACGAGGAGACGTTGCGGTGGGGAAGGAAATTAACCTCAGGCAGGGAGTGTTACCCATGTATTTTAACTACAGGCGATATGATAAAAATGACGCAGAGGACTGAATTTGATCCTGATCGTGCTGCCTTTTTCATGCCCTCAGGAAGAGGCCCTTGCCGGTTTGGAGAGTATAACCGTTTTCACCGTTTAGTTTTAGATGAAATGGGGTTTCCTCAAACTCCCGTTTTTGCACCCGATCAGGACGAATGTCTGTACCGTGAACTGGGAGAAGTAGGGGAAGGTTTTTCTAAGATTGCCTGGAGAGGAATTGTCTCAATAGACCTCCTGCAAAAAAGATTAAAAGAGGTTCGACCCTATGAGAAACACCGGGGAGAAAGTGAAAAAGCATATAAGCACTATTTAGAAAAAATCTGCCAGGCGATAAGAAAAAGTGAAAAGATCTCATCCATTTTAAAAAAAGCGAGTATTGATTTCAGCACAATCGGGGTGGACAGAAAAGAAAGAAAACCCATAATAGGTGTAGTGGGTGAGATATACATACGATCCAATAGATTTGGCAATGAAGATCTGATTAGGAACATCGAACGATTAGGATGTGAAGTGTGGTTGCCACCCATATCGGAGTGGATCCTTTATACGAATTATACAAGTAAGCGAAGAAGTCTGCGAACTGGACATTATAATAGCTTTCTTGCTACATTTATTGCCAATGAGTTACAGAAATCAGTAGAACATCGGCTCACACGGAGTTTTAACCATTCTTCAAAAGCGCACGGCGAACCTAGCACAGAAGAGATTATTAAAAACGCTATTCCCTACCTTCATCCATCTTTTGAAGGGGAGGCTATATTGAGCGTAGGCAAAGCAGTAGATTTTGCACTTAAGGGTGCAAGTGGTATTATCAACACCATGCCGTTTACCTGTATGCCTGGTACGATTGTTAATGCTGTTCTAAAAAGGTGCCAGGAGACTCACAATAATATACCGATTCTTACTATTGCCTATGATGGGCAGAAAGAAGGCAACACAAAAACCAGACTTGAAGCATTTACCTATCAGGTTCGGCAGTATCAGGAACGGATGAACTCTTAAACTGCTTGATAGAGTTAGATGCATCCTTTTCAACAAGTTCTTCAGCGACCACAAAGTGCTGTTGTAATCAAAACGATACTGATTATCTCTTATCAGGGATCAAGTATTCAGTATTTCTTCCTCCCAAAAACAGAGTGCTAAGTTTAGGATATTATCTTGAACATAATCACCAAGTACATCATCAGGGAATTCTTAAAAATATTCTTTTTGTGTCTTGCTACTTGTATGGGATTGTTCTTTGTGATTGATCTTTCTGTGCATTATCTAGACAATTTTAGCGAGTATAATCCACCTGTTCTCCTTACGGTGCTTTTCTGTTCCTACAAGATTCCACAAATATTTTACTGGATGTGTCCCATGGCTATATTACTGGCGATTTTTTTGTCCCTGGCTCTTTTCTCGAGAAATAATGAGATAATTGCCATGAAAGCAGGCGGGATAAGCGTCTATAAAATAATTACCCCTTTGGTAGTAATTAGTGGTTGTCTAGTGCTCATCTCCTTTGTGAATCAGGAGCTTATTATGCCTTATACAAGTCAAAGGGCGGAATACACTGAGAATATAAGAATTAAACAAAAAAAAGGCAAACGGTTACTGAAACAAGATAGATTCTGGTATCGAAGTGATGATACTATCTGTAGCATTGATCTTTTTGAATACAATAGCAATACGCTTAAGGGCATTACCCTCTATTTTTTTGATAAGCAGTTCAATTTGGTTAAAAGAATAGATGCCGGTTTAGGCAAATGGGTAGAGAATAGGTGGAAATTTTATAATCTTGTGATTCGATCATTTAATCCTGGTGGTTCGATGGACATAGAAATCTCCGATGAAAAAATCATCCCCTTAAGAGAAACTCCAGATGATTTCAAGACAGCCAGAAGGGAACCGGAAGAGATGAGCTATGCTGAACTCAGGGACTATATTGCTAAAATTGAGAGGGCAGGATACAAAATTCCAGAATACGCTCCATATCTTTATGCCAAGATTTCTTTCCCCTTTATATGTTTAATTATGCCTTTTCTTGCTATTCCCCTTGCACTGCGGGTAGGCAGGGGTGGGGGTATAGCATGGGGGGTTGGGTTAAGTGTGATAATTGGTTTTACACATTTTGTTTTTTTCAACTTTAGCCTTTCATTAGGCAGGGCAGAGCTATTACCTCCTCTACTTTCCGCCTGGGCAGCGAATATCATCTTTGGAGCAATAGGTATCTTTCTCCTTTTACAGGTAAGACAGTAAAATCTATATTTCCTATCTTAATTATCCTTTCTGTTACAAATGACCTTGCCGTGCCTGTGGGGATTGTTATTGACAAAGCATCTGCTGTTAGATACTATTGGCGTTTTTAATGAGTGAAATTCTTTGAAAATCCTCAGTCTTGATGAATAACCGAAGGTTCACGCAATGAGTACTTCAATTTCTGAATATTTAATTTCTTACATAAAGAATTTCTCAAAGGCTAAGGTTTTAGTCATTGGGGATCTTATGATTGATGAGTTTATTTATGGCAGAGCAGAACGTATTTCCCCTGAGGCCCCTGTCCCAGTAGTTAATGTAGTTGAAAGAAAATATAGCCTGGGGGGAGCAGCCAATGTCTTGAACAATATCCAAGCACTTAATGGAAAAGGATTTCTCTGTGGCGTTGTCGGAAATGATGAGATGGGAAGTAAATTTACAAGTGAAATAAAAAAATTGGGTGCTACTACCCGTGGAATTATTTCGGAAAGTAATCGGCCGACCACGGTAAAGACAAGGATCATAGCAGATCAACGTCAGCAGGTAGTGCGTTATGATCAGGAAGTAAAGAAAGAGATAGCTAATGCAAGTAGAAAGAGGATACTACCCTATCTCAAAGATAAGCTCGAAAGTGTTAATGCCCTTGTCATTTCTGATTATGCAAAAGGGGTAATTTCAACCGCTTTGCTAAAAGAGCTGTTACCTCTGGCTAAGCGAAGGAAAATAATTATTTGTGCAGATCATCCTAAACTTAATAACCATAGCTTGTATGAAAATCACGCAGGGATCATTACCCCCAACAAAAAAGAGGCTTCCAGGGTAAGTGGTATCGAAATCGGAAGCAATAAAGATCTGGTAAAAGCGGGTAAGAAACTGCTCGCCAATTTAGCTTGTGAGGCAGTTCTTATTACACGTGGAGAGGAAGGGATGACTCTGTTCGAAAAAATAAAAGGTAGGGTTACCCACATCCCTACTAAGGCAAAAGAGGTGTATGATGTTACCGGTGCAGGAGATACGGTAATTGCAACTCTTAGTATGGCCTTAGCTGTGGGTGCATCTTATGAGGAAGCCGCCAGGATTTCCAATCATGCTGCTGGTATTGTAGTAAGTAAATTAGGAACAGCTACGGTAACCCCGGAGGAACTTATTGATAATATAACGGCAGATCCCTTTTGATTGAACATGAGTGAACCGTCAGCCCCTAAGCCTGTAAAGTTGATCGTTAGTCTTATATCAGGGGATGAGAGTATTCTCACTTCCGTTGCGGGTAAGCTTTCTCAAGTTTATGGTGGAATAGATTTTATGAGTAAACTCATTTCCTTTAATAAGACGGATTACTATGAAACGGAGATGGGAAAAAATCTGGCGAGGAGGTTTGTAACTTTCGAAAAACTTATTGAGGCTGATGGGTTGCCTGAGGTCAAACGACGGACGGACAGGCTCGAATCAGAGCATAAGGATAGAGAAGGAAATAGAAAGGTCAACCTTGATCCGGGTTATATATCTTTGAGTCATCTGATTTTAGCTACCAATAAAGGATTTTCTCACAGACCTTATTTAAGGGATGGGGTTTATGCTGACTTAACCCTCATATACAAGAGGAAGAGCTTTCAGCCCTTGGAATGGACATTTCCTGATTATGGTACCGATGAGATTATTGAAATAATGAACAGACTGAGGGAACGATATCAAGTCCAGCTGAGAGGGATATAAATGTTAAAAAGCATGACCGGTTATGGACGGGCAGAATATGCGGTGGGGGAAGATAAGATTGTTGTTGAGGTAAAGTCAAGCAATCATAGATACCTTGATATTTCTCTTCGAATTCCCCAAAAGTGTTTTGTCCTTGAAAGTGAAATCAAGAGATTTGTATTGGCACGACTCACGAGAGGAAGGATTGAACTATCCATACAATTTGAAAGTGAGGAGCAGGAAGAGCAGAATCTAGAATTAAACATACCACTGGCACGCCGTTACTGCCTTCTCTTGAAACAGCTGAAAGAAAACTTGCAGTTGCCTGAAGAGATTACTCTCGACCAGATTTTAACGCAGAAGGACGTTATTGTTTCTCAAACTACTAATCAGAGTCAGGTTTATGAATGGGAGATGCTGAAAATCCCCATTTCTTCTGCCATCGATGAGCTTGTGAGAATGCGAGGAGTGGAAGGCTTGCAATTAAAAGAGGATTTTCTTTCACGGCTGAACAAGATTGAGCTTTTACTTGATCAAATCAAACACATTTCTGACGCAGCATTTGAAGATCATCAGAAGAGTTTAAGTGAAAAAATACAGGCACTCTGTAAGAACATTGAGATTGATGAATCAAGGCTTGCCCAGGAGGTAGCCTATTTAGTTGAGAAGAGTGACATTTCGGAGGAACTGGTGAGAGTAAAGAGCCACCTTATTCAGTTTAAGGAATGGTTAGATTCTGAAGATGCGGTTGGAAGGAGATTGGACTTTTTAATCCAGGAGATTCATAGAGAAGTGAATACCACAGGTTCTAAATCTTACCGTGCAGAAGTCTCGCTTAAAGTAGTGGAGATCAAAAACGAACTGGAGAGAATCAGGGAGCAGGTGCAGAATATTGAATAGACGTATCTGCTCGAAACTAAGTGGGGTTTTGAGCAGACGATGAATAATGAAATTGCAAAGTGGAAAATTCGAAGTAAACAGAACTGATTAATTAACAATAGGTCTGTTCTGAAATCATTCCGGAGAGATTTTTTAGGATTTCTTAATGGGGAGAAAGAAGAGGTGAGTTCTAAGTTGCTGAATATTGGCTTTGGAAATACTGTGGTAGCTTCTCGAGTGGTAGCAATTGTAACTGCGGGTTCTTCTCCCATGAAAAGGTTGAAGGAGGAAGCCAAAAAAAGTAGTAAGTTAATTGATGCCACACAGGGCAGGAAGACGCGGTCCATCATTATTGCAGACAGTGACCACATTATACTCTCTGCTATTCAGGCAGAAACAATTGCCCAGAGGTTTGAGGGTGAAGAGGAATAGCCGTGAAGAAGGAACCCCTTTTATTTATAGTTTCTGCACCCTCAGGTGCGGGCAAGACTTCCCTTTGTAAGGAAGTTGTTACTCGTGTTCCGGACTTATACTTTTCTATTTCTTATACTACCAGACCTCCTCGCCAGAATGAGATAAACGGGGTCGATTACCAATTTGTATCACCAGGGAAATTCCGTAGGATGATTGAAGAAGGTCAACTGGTAGAGTGGACTGAGATCTACGGAAATTTTTATGGAACTTCAAAGACCTCTGTGGAAGAATACAGAAGCAAAGGAACAGACATTGTTTTTGATATTGATCCGGTTGGCGCCAGGAGTATTAAGGAAGAGTATAGTGACAGTGTTACCATATTTGTTCTTCCTCCTTCCCACGGGGAGTTAAAGGAAAGATTGATCCAGAGGGGCACAGATGATGAGTCAGTCATAAAAAAGCGTCTGGATAAAGCCAGAGAGGAAATTGAGCAATCAAACTGGTATCAGTACCGGATTGTTAATGATGATTTTAAAAGCGCTGTTAAGCAGTTAAAAGATATTATTGCTTCTGAGCGCTTGAAAAGAAAGTAAAAGTTAGTTTCACAATAATCTACAGGAGGAAAGGTGTTACTATGGCAAGAATAACAGTTGAGGATTGTTTGGAAAAGGTGGAAAACAGATTTGAATTGGTAGTGCTAGCTGGCAAGCGGACGAAGCAGCTCCTTAAGGGTGCTACCCCCTTGATTAAATGTGACAACAAAGATGGGGTCATAGCTTTGCGGGAGATTGCTGCTGGCAAGGTTTCTCCCGCCGATTCTAAGAAAAAGAAGTCTTAATTTTAGGAATCAAAAAGTTTTTAAACTTCAAGAAGTTGTAGAATTTCCGAGACGTTTAGGAGAGCGGGTGGGATAAATTTCATCGGAAAAAATTATCTCAGCACTTGATGATCAAAAGCGTGCCGTAACTCTTGGAGAGGCAATTTTAGCAGGTTCTGACTACATCGTGATAGGTCGTCCTATCCTGGAAGCCAAAGATCCACTAAAGGTGGCAAATGAAATAGTGGAGGAGTTGAGAAAAGTATCTGTTTAAAATTTAGTGTAATTTTGAGCAGACAATGAAAAAACACTCTGAGAGTTAAGTATTGTCTGATATTATTTATGGAATCAATCCAGTAAAGGAAACCCTAAAGACCAGGGCATCTCAGATTAAAAAAATCATCCTTGCTAAGGAAAAAGATGTAAGAAAGCTTAAGACCTTGATTGATCTTGCGCAAAGAGAAAAAGTTACTGTTGAATATAAGCAAAGACGATTTTTGGATCAGACATCAGGTGACAAGCGACATCAAGGAGTTCTGGCAATCGTTTCACACCGGAGTGAGGTTGGTTTAAATGAGATCATAAAAAGCTGGCAGGAATCAGGGGAGAAGTTGCTGACATTGATCCTGGATGGTATTCAAGACCCGCAAAACATGGGTGCATTAGTTCGTACTGCCTGCGCCTGTGATGTTCACGGGGTCATTACCTTAAAGGACAGGGCAGTTCCCATAACCGGAGCAGTCTTTAAGGCGTCAGCAGGAGCCGCAGAGCATACAAACATTGCCCGGGTAAATAATCTAGCAGTTGCTATTGAGTACCTCAAAGAAAGAGGTGCATGGGTTATAGGAACTGATGCAAACAGCAAAATGAGCATTTATGACATAGATGGCAATCTTGATCTGGCCCTGGTTATAGGGAGTGAAGGGAAGGGGATAAGGCCTTTGGTTAAGAAAAAATGTGATTTTCTTGTGCATATTCCATTGAGAGGAGAAATCTCTTCACTTAATGCATCAGTAGCCGGGGCAATTTCTCTCTATGAGATAGTGAGACAACGTTACTACCAGGGGGAAAGTAAAGGGAAAAGGATTTGACAAAATCAAAGAATTGGCTGATAAT
>RCNB010000523.1_pt1 | contig 25490 bp, 23 predicted proteins | sample 2041321 | NCBI WGS metagenome assembly RCNB01 (sample SAMN09708232, study PRJNA481090) | Marine sediment metagenome, whole genome shotgun sequencing project. | reverse complement strand
ATTTCACCAGTTCTCGGATCTGAAACACTAGCACCGTAACTCCAACCTCTTGTTGAACGATGTACCCATTGAATCACATTATAACGAACATCTAAAGGATCGGCATCTTCGGGCAGCATTTTTACCTGAAAAGCGTCTTTGTAACCTGCAGCTTCAAAAGCTTGATTCCACCATCGAGCACCATCTAGTAATGCTGAACGCACTGGTTCTGGCGTACCTGCATCCAAATAATAAATAATAGGCTCTTTTGCTTCACTCATAGCAGCATTCGGATCCTTCTTTTCTAAACGATGACGGTAAATAAAACGCTTTGTAATTGACTGATTAACGGGTGTTGCATAATCGAGGTATTGCATAGCGTATGACCCAGATCGCGTATCAAAAACTCTTGGCTTATACTGAGTATCTGGCAACGCAACAAAAGAATGGTGCTGATGTACAGTGATTGATGAGGCATCAGGAGCTACACTTCTTATATTATAACCTTTAGCATCACCATTAAAAGTAAGCATAATATCAAATTCTACATTCTTAGGAAAGGCTTTCGTACGCTCTAAACTAAAAGCACTTTTTGTCTTATCAAGTTTATAACTACCTTGTTTACCTTGCTCTAGTCGTCGGGCAACACCATGCGCATCTCGCATAAAAAAACTCGTAGCATCTACTAAGTACTTCCCTTTTTCTTCTTTATCTATTACGAACCCATGTAAAACAGATTTTGCAAATGCTTGCTCTATTGATTCGCGTTCTGCAACATTATCTGTTAACGCCCTGTAGCTTTGATTGGGCTGAATTAGCAAAATTTTGTTTCCTGCCTTGTGAAATTTCACAACAGCTTCATTGCCTAGCTGTCCTCGATCTAAACCAATATCATTAGAACCTAAGCCTTCAGACAATGACCGTACATATAAAAATTCATGCTCAAGTTTATCGATTTCAAGATAGATTTTATCGGTACTATCATCATAATAAAAATTGATATACCCGTTGTATTTTACGACACTTTTACTGTCTTTAAAAAATTGTGCATTAGAAAATAAAAAAGAAAGTAAAAAGATAAAAGTTAGTAGTATTTGCTTCATAAGATTAAAATTTTGATAAATCTATAAAATTTAGCTCACTTTGCGCATAGTATTTCTATTTTGATGCGTATCAATTACATAAATTTTATTCAAATTACTTATCGATATGATTTCGCTCGTTGCAGAAACCACTCGATGTGATAATATAGTTTTTCGTTGTTCTTTTTTAGTTTATTTTTGCCAATAGATGATTACACAAGAAAATATTAAAGCCATCATTGAGCGTGTAGAGAAGCTCAAAACTTACCTCAATATAGACCAAAAACTCATTGAAATTAGTAATGAGGAGGAGAAAACAGCAAATCCAAATTTTTGGAATGACCCTAAACAAGCGGAAATCTTAATGAAATCACTGCGATTCAAAAAGAAATGGGTTGAAGATTACGACAGGGCCAAAACAGATGGTGAAGAAGTGCAAATTTTGTATGATTTTTATAAGGACGGAGAAGCGACCGAAGAAGAAATTATGAAAATCTATAACAAGGCGATCCGTTTTTTAGAAGATTTAGAATTTAAAAATATGCTCTCTGAAGAAGGTGATGATTTGGGGGCAGTCCTACAAATTACAGCTGGTGCCGGAGGTACAGAAAGTTGTGATTGGGCCGCAATGCTCATGCGAATGTATTTAATGTGGGGTGAAAAACATGGAATGAAAATTAAAGAGTTAAACTATCAAGGGGGTGATGTTGCTGGTATCAAAACAGTCACATTGCAATTTGATGGTGATTATGCCTTTGGATGGCTCAAGGGTGAAAATGGCGTGCATCGTTTGGTTCGTATCTCTCCTTTTGACAGCAATGCAAAACGTCACACTTCTTTTGCTTCTGCATACGTGTACCCTTTGGCTGATGACACCATTGAAATAGATGTGAATCCTGCAGACATTGAAATTACAACTGCACGATCGAGCGGAGCAGGCGGCCAAAATGTTAACAAGGTAGAAACCAAAGTACAGCTAACACATAAACCTTCGGGAATTCAGATTTCATGTTCTAATTCACGTTCGCAACATGAAAATCGTGCTACAGCATTACAAATGTTGAAGTCGCAATTATATCAAATTGAATTGGAAAAACAACAGGAAGCACGACAAGATATTGAAGCAAATAAAATGAAAAACGAATGGGGAAGTCAGATACGTAACTATGTCATGCATCCGTATAAACTGGTAAAAGATGTACGTACAGCTCATGAAACAGGCAATGTAGATAATGTAATGGATGGTGACCTTGATGGGTTTTTAAAAGCGTATTTGATGGCGGCTGGACAAAAAGAAAGTCAATAACATATTATGAGTAAAATAGAAACAATTATTTTTGATTTAGGTGGTGTTCTGATTGATTGGAATCCGAAATATGTATATCGTGATGTATTTAATGGTGATGAAGCCAAAGTAGATTGGTTTTTAGATACGATTTGCACCCATGATTGGAATATAGAACAAGATGCGGGAAGAACATTTCATGATGCTACAGAGCTTTTGGTGCAACAGCACCCACAATATGAAGCATGGATACGTATTTTCTATGATCGTTGGGAAGAAATGCTCGGTGGCCCTATAAAAGACAGTGTGCTGCTACTTGAGACACTGAAACAAGCAAACAACCAAAAACTCTATGCATTAACTAATTGGAGCGCTGAAGCTTTCCCTGTAGCTATAGAACGTTATGACTTTTTAAAGCATTTTGAAGGTATTTTAGTCTCAGGAACGGAAAAAATTCGCAAACCTTTTACTGAAATCTATGAATTGATTCTAGAACGGTATCAATTAGAGGCATCTTCTAGTGTTTTTATCGATGATAACTTAGATAATGTATTGGGAGCTCGTAAGGTTGGAATGAAGGCAATACACTATAAAAACAGCCAACAATTGATCAATGAATTGGCATATTTGGGAGTACAACTATAGTGCTATGAGCGAATTGAATCCTTCAATTCACTTTTCAACACACCGTACTGTATCTTTAAGCGCTTTATACCCCATTTTTTAGCCTTTTTTATATCAACTCCCATATAAATATCGATCTGATGTTTTTTACGCCGATGCATTTTATCTTTTACAAGATAGATACCGTTTAACCCTTCAATTTTAACCGGAGTATTATGTTTTAAACCTAATTTAATGAGGTCTCTTGAAACTGCGATACACTGCATTCCTGGTTTCAAACTATCTCCCCATGCGGCGATTGATGGGTTTGAAGACGTTTGGTAGCGCACTGAATTATATGCGGAAGCCTTTACATCAATTTCCTTCCAAACGTACGGATCAACCTCGTTTTTGCTACATGAAGTAACAAAAACCAATAATAATAAAAAAGAAACACCTCTCATATATAACATTAAATTGAAATCATACTAAAGCTACATGGATCACCAGAAGATTTTTGAGCTAATAAATTTATTGAGGTATTAGTCAATTGCAAAACCCTCGGATATCCACCTGTCACCCCACAATCACGCATTAATATAATCAATTTACCGGAAGGAGTTAGCTGTACTGTACCAGGTAAGGTTGTCGAGGTCAACATACTATCTAACGTGTTTTCAATAAGTTCATTCAACTTATACCCTGTTCTACTATGCTCGCTCGAGACTGTAAACATTTTTGTAGTTAACGTACGTTGCTGATTTTCGTTTAATAATTCATATTCAGGCCCTTTATAAACCTTTAAAATAGTAGTTTTAAAATGTTCTGTATTCAGTTTAATAGTAGCTAGTGCTTCTTTCTGAGGCTGGTTTATCTCACTGTACAAGAGCTCATCGTCTTTCTTTAAAATATAATTCTTTGTAACTTCTTTAAAATAACTTCTGCTTGCTAATACTTCTTTGTTTAAAAAGCCACCGTTCACCGCCAAATAACATCTGAATCCGTAATTTGGTTTTGTAGTTGTGAGTATATCGCTCGACTTTACTCTTATTGAATGATTCAAAGGGATGACCTCATCATTTAATCGCACATTTAAATCCGCACCACTTAGGCAAATGCACGTATTTTTTAAAAATTGAAAAGAACTTCCACCAAATGCTATTTCAATGACGGCGTCATTTTCACTATTATCTAACAATAAATTTGCAAGTTTTGCAGCATACTGATCCATCACACCAGAAACAGGAACCCCCGAGCTTCTATAACCGAATCGCCCTAAATCTTGCACAGTAGCATGCAACCCAGATTTCAATACTTTAAGCATCTATGACCTCCCTTTCTATTTTGTAACGCTTATAGCCAACAAGTTTTTTAATTTCATTGTATTCATTTAAATCGATCGGTATGAACTGAATTAAATCACCGGCTTCCGCAAAGCAAGGTTGCTCACTCTTTCGATCAAAAAAATCTACCGGTGAATTACCAATGATATTCCACCCGCCTGGACTTTCTTGAGGATATACACCCGTCTGTGAACCTCCGATACCAACAGCGCCCTTTTCAACACGTAATCTAGGATTATTTTTTCGCCCAATATGCAACTTTGAATCTAAGCCACCTAGGTATAAAAATCCAGGTAAAAACCCAATAAAATAAATGGTGTAAACAACACTCGAATGGAGGTGGATTAAAGTCTCCATTTCAATGTCATTTTTAATAGCTATTTCTTTTAAATCTATACCGAATATTACGTCGTAGCACACAGGAATTTTCCATATTGTTTTTTTTACTATCTTTGAAGAATACCCCTCCTTATATATTGATTTTAAGATCGAAAACTCACTATAGATATTTTCTATAGTGCATGAATAAAATACTGTTAATGAGGTGTATGTACTGACTACGTCAACAATAACTTTAACTTCTTTTTTTAATAGCAATTTTTTGAAGTTTAAAATGTCAATTAGAATATTCTCTTCAATCTTAGGAGGCCATTCAATTAAAATTGCGCGCCTTCCATACGGTTTATATGTCAAATTATAGATAGTCAATTACTGTATTTTAATTCCGTTTTCTGAGAGTTTAATTGAGAGGTATTTTAACACTTCAATAGCCCTCGGATTATCACCGTGAACACAAAAGGTCTGAGCCTTGATTTCCACCCCCACTCCATCAATTGAAATTACTTCATTATTTTGTATCATTCTTACTAAATGTGCAGCGACTAATTTCTCATTTGTTATAACTGCCTTTGGCATTTTGCGAGATACTAATGTCAAATTAATATTATAATTTCTATCTGCAAATGCTTCAACCTTTACATTCAATCCATTTTGATGCGCCAATTTTTCTATAACAGAATTATAAGGTACATATAGAAAAGCACTTTCAACAGTGTTTTTTATAGCATTGATTACAATTTGAGCAGTTTCAGTGTCATTGGCAGCTAAATTATACAAAGCACCATGTGGTTTTACATGATGCAACGTAGCCCCAAATCCTTGCACATGAGTATTAACTAAGTTTATCTGTCTTTCTAGGCTTTGTTGTAATTCTGCGGAAGGGATATTCATAATTTTTCTCCCAAAGTTTTCTTTATCAGGAAAAGACGGATGCGCACCCACTTTAACGCCGTGCTTCAACGCTAATTTAATGGTCTTGATAATAGTTTTTACAACTCCGGCATGTGCGCCGCAGGCAACACTACAAGAAGATATAAAAGGCATTAATTCAGCTTCGTTATTTAAGCCTTCCCCCACATCACAATTGAGATCTACAAATTGTATCATTATAGAATATTAAACACTTTAAAGATACTTTTTAATCCTAAGAAAATAGTAATTACCAATATGATCACTCCAATAATGTTTTGACCCTTTGTATTTCTAAACTTCCCTAAAAGGGATTTTTTATTCATTATCCATAATAAAAACCCTGCAATAACTGGCAATAAAATTCCGTTTGCAACTTGGGCAAATTTTATTATTTCTATAGGTTTTATTCCTATTGAAGAAAACAAGATACCGAGAAATAGGATAAGCATCCAAACACCTCTAAATTTTACTGATTTTAATCCTCCTTGCCAACCCAAACATCCTTTTGCTACATAAGCAGCTGCAAGCGGCGCTGTAATTGCCGAAGTAATTCCTGCAGCAAATAATCCGATGGCAAGAATATATTTAGAAAAAGAACCAAATAGAGGCTCTAAGCCCTTTGCTAAATCAGCTCCATTGGTTATTTCCTCAGCTTCAATTGCCGAAGCAGAAACAATAATGGCCATAGATACTACACCCCCAAGTACAATAGAAATGAATACATCTTTTCTAGCGATACTTAAGTCATCTTTAGAATTCCACTTCTCTTTCACTAAAGAAGCGTGTAAAAACAAATTATAAGGCACTACAGTAGTGCCAATGAGCCCAATTACAACAAGCAAACTGTCATCTGGAAATTTTGGCACGAACATTCCCTTAAAAATAGCCATTAGATCAGGCTTGGTTAGTATAGCAGCTACTAGAAATGATATACTCATAACAAGTACTAGCCCAACTAAAGACCGCTCTAAAATTTTATAGTTACCAATATATAATAAGACAAAAGCTATAAAACCCAATAGTAAGGGCCACAAATTAAGCTTAAAATTACTGACATTTAAAATAGCTTTCCCAGCAATCGCCTCGAGACCCAATACACTTCCACTGATATTACCAGATTCATACGCCGCATTACCTACTACAATAGCAGAAAGCATCAAAAAGACAGCTGCCTTTCTAAATAAAGGATGATTAATTTCGGTTTTGATAACTTCTGCAAGTCCTTTTTGAGATATAATACCTAATCGGGCAGACATTTCTTGTAAAACAATTGTAGCAACTATGGATAGTACCATAGCCCATAAAAGTGTAAAGCCAAAATTTACACCAGCAATGGTACATAGCGTTACAGTACCGGGACCAATAAATGCGGCTGCTACTAATGTGCCGGGACCAATATTCTTGAAGAATTTAAACATCTGATATTGAGCTACTCATCTATGCCTACTATTTTATAGGCATTTATCTTCGGTTTTTCAAAATTATGCTTCTTGGGAGATTTCTCTAGTTCAATGACTTCTGGTATCATAATAAAATAATTAGACACCCTGTCCAATATTGGATGCTGATCATTGGTACTCACCTCAATCACTTCCCCGTTTCTTAGCTCAACTATATAGTTAAAACGCGGCTTATCAACAGCTTTAGTCTCTTGATTCCATAATTCATTGATCGATAATAATTGACTTCTATTCATTAATTTTCGAAGCTTATATAGTTCTTTATCAGTTAATTTTCCTTTAAAATTACCCGTATATTTTTTCGCATAAATTCGTCCTTGATAAAAAACCGTACCGTCTCGATTTATCTCCAAAGAAAATGATGGGCACGTACCGAAACATGTAGAAGAAATAAATGTTATTTTCTTAAAATCAACTCGAGAAATTAAATTTTCACGGTTCTGAAAAGCTAATTCTTTAGTATTGAAAAAATGATTGTATTCTAATTTACGGAACCCCTCTTGATCTAACTCCATTTTCGTATCGAGCGGGTAAATAACTAGTTTATTTTTATCTATGCTTTTGATTTTAAAACGTATCCCTTCGAAAATTTCAGCGCCACCGTTAAAAAAACGCTCTTCCAGTGTTATAGTTCTTTTTCCGAGATCGAAATAAAGGACATTTCGTTTATTTTGAATATTATAAATAATAGTGTCAGAATCAAAGCGCATATAATCTAAGTCTTTATTGATCCATTCGGCTTTAGTAAGTAATAACGAATCTGATTTAGATTGGCTAAATAATGGTATAGTACATAGAATTAGCACAATATTTAATAGGAGTTTCATAACAAGGCTTTTTTATAGGGGCACCTAATTTAATGAAAATAGTCTATATAGTCCTGATATTGTTATATATAATTGTCAATTTAACTCAACCAACCCTCTCTATCTAAGCTTCTATATTTTATAACAGATACGTATTTGTAGGAACATTCGATTTGAATCATATAAATCAACGCTTGCTTTACCCGATTTTTATTATATGATTACGCAACTTATTACCTACTTACATGAAATAATTAAAATTCAACTGCAATTACATAAAATTTAGTTTCTCTAGTATTCTCATTCAATAGAATTATTTATCTTTCACCTTATTTTATAAAAAAATAATTCGGTTAAGAATACATTTAATGGAAGAAAAAAAACGTCAAAGAAAGTGGATTAAAGTGTTGCAGTTTTTAGCCGCCTATCTTGTTGCTGCTTGGACTTTTCTACAATTTGTTGATTGGATTTTGATCCGCTATAGCATTTCTCCGTATTGGGTAGATATACTACTATGGCTATTTGTAGGTATCATTCCTTCATTGCTCATATACTTATATCATCAAGAACGTATCAATAAAAAAATATTAAAATTACGAGAGAAAATAATCTTCCCTTTAAATGCTGTTGTATTAGCATTAGCGCTCTATTTTAGTTTTGGAAATAGTGATTTAAGTGCGACTACCAAGACAATCAACTATGAAAATGAACAAGGAGAGCGAAAAACTGCCTTCATTACCAAAGAAGAGTTTAGATCTGGTTTCTCCATTTTCAATTTTAAATCTAAAACAAATGATAGCACAATTGTTTGGATGCAATGGGGTATACCGTCGCTACTTGACGAAGATTTAAAACAAAACAAAAACTTAAGTCCAGAACGTAATTTTATTAGCAATACTACAGAGAAGATAAAAAATGCCAAACTGTTCAATACTTCTTATGTAGACGGAGAATTTGAAATCATAGATAGCACCTATACCATCACTACATTTATTAGAAATAGTGATGATGGCAAAATCATTATAGAGAAAACCTTCGTAGGTACAGACGTTTTAGATCTTATTGATGACATCACCATTTTTGTAACTAATAATTTTACCACAAATGAGTTTAATACTCCTAAATATATAGACTTAAACGTCAAAGAATTTACGAGCAACTCAATAAAAGCCTTAAAACATTATTTTAATGGAGATTATGAAGCTGCTATACAAGAAGATGGCACTTTTGCCTTAGCCTATCTGGCTGCTACAAAAAGAAATTTGACTTTTAATAAGAGTAAATTTGAGGAACAAGTGCTTGCCGATAAGGCGTATGCGTACAGACTCAAACTTCCGATACAAAAACAACTTGAAACCCTTATCTTTAAAAACCTAGCCTATGATCAATTTGAAAATGCTGAAGAGCTTGTCAAGCTGCAACTTGAAGTAGATCCTAGCGATCCAGCTTTTAATAGTATTTTATATAATTTGTATGGAAGAACCAAAAATACAAAAGCGTATACCGAACACGCATACGCTTCCTATAAAAATAAAAAAAGTATTCCGAACGGTTTCGCTATGTTAGAAGCAAGTCTAATTAAAGAGGATTATACAAAAGTTTTAAAGGAGCTGAGCGCGATTGAACTCTTGCAACCGAATAATGATGATATTTTTACATTAAAACTAGTTCCTCAACTACTAAAAGGAGATATAAAGGCTGCTGCAAAAACACAAAAAAAAATTAAGCTGATACATCCAGATTGGAAAAACCTCACCAAAGTTTATGATGTAGCCATTGCTTATTTAAAAAATCATAAGGTTTCAAAAGAAGCATTACAAAAATTTGAAGGTGAATATCGTAACAATAACTCTGAACAGACCAATACATTTTGGGTCAAAAATAATACCCTATTAAGTTATATTTCAAACCAAAACATTGATATCCACATTCTTGCAGGAGACAATCTACTAGTGGAAGGAAATGCCTTGAATGGAACGACCTATAAATATGAGTTTTTAAAAAATGACCAAAACGAATTTTATGCACTGAAAATGGAACAAAACGGCTTTTCAAATTCTTATACGTCATGGAGCTGGAAAATTGATGCATACATTAAAAAAGCGGAGTCTTTACTAGAAGAAAAAATGCTCGATAGCGCTAAAATTGCCTATAAAAAAGCTATTAAAGCAAACCCAAAACACCATTACTTAAATGATGCGCTTGCACATATTAATTATGTAAAAAGCGTAGACTCTATGAGACTTAAAAATCAATTAAATGAGGTAGCCGGTACGTATGGTAACCGTAACTTTTGGGTTGAAAAAGGTAAGCTGTTCTATAAGCGCCCTAAATTACCTAAAATTCACCTTTTACCCATTTCTGATAATCGTTATATTTCCTTAACCAAGCACGCTACCCAATATGGTTTTGAAAGAACGAAAGGTGATAAATTGGCCTCTTTAGCATATCGTTATAATAATGAAGATAAAATATGGGTAAAACTTGATGACGACAAAAACTATCTACTAAAGAATGATTAACGCAACCACCCTTCTCTGTCTAAACTTCGGTATTGAATTGCCTCAGAAATATGATCGGGCGTAATATTTTCTGAACGATCTAAATCGGCTATCGTTCTTGCTACTTTTAAAATACGGTCATAGGCTCTTGCAGAAAGATTCAAAGCTTCCATAGCCGTTTTGAGCAGTTGTTTTGAATCATCATTAAGTTTACAATACTCCTTAATTTGCTTCACAGTCATCTGCGCATTGTAGTGCACATTTTCATAGGTCTCAAAACGCTTTGTTTGTGCATCCCTCGCAAGTGTTACTCGCTTTCTAATTGATTTACTAGATTCCCCCTTACGTTCTTCAGACAATTTTTCGAAAGGAACAGGCTGTACTTCAATATGAATGTCAATTCTGTCGAGTAAGGGCCCAGAAACTTTGCTCAGATAACGTTGCATTTCTGCTGGGCTCGAAGTCACATGTCCCTCAGTGCCATTAAAATAACCACTCGGACTTGGATTCATACTTGCGACCAACATAAAAGAGGATGGATAGGTTACGGTAAACTTCGCTCTAGAAATAGTTACTTCTCTATCTTCTAGAGGCTGACGCATCACTTCTAATACTGTTCGTTTAAACTCTGGTAATTCATCTAAAAACAGCACTCCGTTGTGTGATAACGAAATTTCTCCTGGCTGTGGATATGCACCACCACCTACCAAAGCGACATCTGAGATTGTATGATGCGGAGATCTAAAGGGGCGCTGTCCCATCAAGCCAGAATTCTCTTTAACTCTACCTACTACACTATGAATTTTTGTAGTCTCTAAGGCTTCATGTAAGGTCATTGGAGGCATTATACTAGGCAATCGTTTTGCCAACATAGTTTTGCCAGAACCTGGAGGGCCAATTAAAATAATATTATGACCACCCGCAGCGGCAATTTCCATGCAACGCTTAATAGATTCTTGCCCTTTTACTTCAGAAAAATCGAATTCAGGATTTTCTAAATTATCATGAAACTCTTTGCGCGTATCTACTATAACAGGCTGAAGACTAGAATTCCCTTCGAAAAAATCAATAACTTCCTTAATATTTTGGATTCCGTACACATCTAAATTATCAACAATGGCTGCTTCTTTGGCATTTTGCATTGGCAACATAAAACCTTTATAACCTTCTTCACGTGCTTTAATAGCGATTGGCAACGCTCCTCTAATCGGCTGTAGACCTCCGTCTAAAGACAATTCCCCCATAATTAGATAATCGGCTATAGCTTCGCCTTTTATTTGATGTGAAGCCTTTAAAATACCTATCGCTAAAGTCAAATCGTAAGCAGACCCTTCTTTCCGAAGGTCGGCAGGAGCCATATTAATCGTAATTTTCTTACCTGGAATTTTATAGCCATTATTCTGCAGAGCGGCAGCGATACGGTAGTTACTTTCTTTTACGGCATTATCAGGTAGACCTACCAAATGATATCCAATGCCTTTATCTATATTCACTTCAACGGTAATTGTAGTAGCCTCTACGCCGAAAACAGCACTGCCATACACTTTTACGAGCATTCTCTTTTTTTATAACTAGTAAAGTTAAAAGTGGTGAGTGACATACGCTGGCAGTTGACAAAGAAATATTGTATTATTTCTTCAATCGAAATGCGAGTAAAAAAGTCAAACAGATAAAAATCAATAAAGCGAAAAAGCTCAATTTTAAGCTAGAAATATCAGCCAAATAGCCTAATAAAACCGGGCCGACTAAAAAACCAAAAAAACCAACACCAGAAACAAACGAAATACCTTGTGATGATTCTACACCCTTAGTTTTACCCGCCAATCTAAAAAGTTCCGGAATAATAACAGACAACCCTAAACCAACCAAGCCAAACCCAACAATGACCAGAATCGGCGTCACAGCTAAAACACAAGCAAATCCTAATATTCCAAACAAAGAACCTCCAACTACAACTACTCTAGAACCAAATATTGCGCTAATCTCATCTCCAAAAAAGCGGCCTAACGCCATCGTAGCTGAAAATGCCGTATACCCTAAACCTATCCACGCTAATTTAGCCAACGAAACTTTTTCAAGATACAAAGCGCTCCAATCTACAATAGCCCCTTCAGCCGCCATCACAAAAAATGCAAGTAGTGCCAAAACAAGCAACGGTTTAAAATTTTTTAATTGAAAGGAATGCTCTTCGGCATTATTTGATGAAATTCTGTAATATGAGCTAACAATTAATATATTCAGGATAAAAAGAACCGTAACGACTATCAATAAATGATACAACGGAATAACACTTTCCGACAAGAAAAAACCGCCAATTCCGGCACCAATGAATCCGCCAAGACTAAAAAAGCCATGATTTGCCGACATTATATGTACCTTATCTTGTTTTTCAATTTCTGTTATTAAAGTATTCATCGCAACATCAGTAAAACCCGAAAAAGCTCCGACCAAAAACAAACCTAAACACAACAAATTATAGGTATTTGCACTAAATGGAATTATAAAAGTTCCTAAAAAAATAAATAGACCGAAAGCCGTTGCCTTGCCTACACCCAAAATCCGAATTATTTTTGGTGCTATAGTAATCATCAATAGGGTACCGAGAGCCATAAAAAAAATGGCGAGCCCTAACTGTCCTTCATCAATTTGTAATGTTGATTTGATTGTCGGTATATAAATTGCCCAAGTACCAATAACAATATTGAGCGTAGCAAAGACACATGCAGGCGCAAAATATCTAGGGTTGGTAAGAATGAGTTTTAGAGATTTCATTGACTAAAAATAAATCCAAAATAACCATTTTTCTTTAATAAATAACATCCTAAAAAAGTATTTAAATTCCTATTTTTGTGAGAACCCAAATACAATTATCGTGTCTGATTTTATAAACAGTCTTGAATATGCTCAGCAACTAGATGCCGACGACGATCTTTCTAACTATAGAAATCAATTCTACATTCCCAAAGATACCGATGGAAATGAGTTGATTTATCTTTGTGGAAATTCACTTGGATTGCAACCAAAATCGACAAAAGATGCGGTCAATCAAGAATTAGAAGATTGGGCTAATTTGGGAGTCGACGGACATTTAGAAGCGAAAAACCCATGGCTACCTTATCACGAATATTTGACAGAAAGTATGGCCAACGTTGTAGGCGCTAAACCCATTGAGATTGTGGTCATGAATACACTTACTGCAAATCTTCATTTTATGATGGCTAGCTTTTATAAACCCACAAAAAAGCGCTATAAAATATTGATTGAAAGTGACGCATTTCCTTCTGATAAATATGCCGTAGAGTCTCAATTATGTCATCATGGCTATGATGACCAAAAAGGGTTGATTCTTTGGAAACCGAGAACGGGTGAAGAATTATTGCGTTACGAAGATTTAGAACAACTTCTTAAAACACAAGGCGATGAAATAGCCCTCATTATGATAGGTGGAGTGAATTATTACACGGGTCAGTATTTTGATTTAAAACGTATTGCCAGCCTTGGCCATCAATACGGGTGTATAGTTGGTTTTGATTGCGCACACGGCGCAGGAAACGTTGCCCTCAATTTGCATGATTCTGGCGCCGACTTTGCTGTTTGGTGCACCTATAAATATATGAATTCAGGACCGGGCAGTATAGCAGGATGTTTTGTGCATGAGCGGCACGCTTTTAAAAAGGACTTAAATAGATTTAAAGGTTGGTGGGGTCATAATAAAGAAACACGCTTTAACATGCGAGGTGAATTTGATCAGTTGGCAGGTGCGGAGGGTTGGCAATTAAGTAATCCACCAATTTTATCTATGGCAGCGATTAAGGCGTCTCTAGATATTTTTAATGCTATTGGTATTGAAAAACTTGTTAAAAAATCAAAGAAGTTAACCGGCTATTTTGAGTTTTTAATCAATGAATTGCATGATGAGCGTATTTCAATCATTACGCCTAAAAATTCAGAAGAGCGTGGCTGTCAAATATCAATTCAATTAAAAAATGCAGATAAAAGTTTACATCGTGCTTTGACCCAAGCTGGGGTTATCAGTGACTGGCGCGAACCTGATGTTATCCGTTGTGCCCCCGTACCTTTATATAATTCATACCAAGATATTTATCATATGGTTCATAAATTGAAAACAATATTAAATGACTAAAAAAGATCACATATTAATCCTCGGTGCCGGTCTTTGCGGCTCCTTACTGGCCTTACGTCTCGGACAGCGTGGATATCAGGTAAAAGTAATTGAAAAACGCCCTGATCTCCGTAAAGTTGATATTGAAGCAGGAAGATCCATTAATTTAGCCTTTTCAGATCGTGGCAATAAGGGTATTCAACTGGTGGGTTTAGAAGAACAAGTACGCACTTTATGTATACCAATGAATGGCCGTATGTTACACGACAAACAAGGTAATACGCTGCTATCTAACTATAGCGGACGTAGCGATGAGTACATTAATTCTATTTCTCGAGAAGGCTTGAACGAACTGCTGTTAAATGAGGCTGAAGGGTTAGATAATGTTACTTTAGAGTTTAATAAAAAGTGTATTCATGTTGACTTCGAAAATACAATAGCAGATTTTTATAACTACGAGACGAAAAAAGAGTTTAGTTTAAACGCTGATATTATCATCGGCACGGATGGAGCAGGCTCTGTATTACGTAAAAGCTATTATTTAGGGAAAAAGTTCTTATTTAGTTTTTCGCAAGATTATTTAACCCATGGCTACAAAGAATTGACAATAGCTGCAACAAAAACTGGTGACTATAAAATACACAAAAATGCACTACATATTTGGCCACGTGGTGACTTCATGGTGATTGCATTACCCAATCTTGACGGCAGTTTTACGGTGACTCTATTCTTAAGTTTTGATGAAGGAACTTATAATTTCAATAACCTTATCACTCCCGAAATTGTCACTAAATTCTTCAAAGAAGAATTTCCTGATGCGCTAAAAGTAATGCCAAATTTAGCCAAAGAGTTTTTTGAAAACCCGACAGCTCCTTTAGGAACCGTTAAGTGTACACCTTGGCATTATAAAGGCAATACATTGTTAATGGGAGATGCCGCTCATGCTATTGTACCATTTTACGGACAAGGTATGAATGCTTCTTTTGAAGATGTAGTAGAGTTTGATTCAATTTTACAGGAGTATGAAGGCAATTGGGAGGCTATTTTTAATGAATTTGGAAAAACACGTAAAAAAGACACAGACGCCATAGCCGATTTGGCAATCGACAATTTCCATGAAATGAAAGATCACGTGGCAAACCCTATATTTAGAGAAAAACGCACGTTAGAAATGGCCTTAGAGGAAAATTTTCCGAATGACTACTCCTCTAAATATTCATTGGTTACCTTTAACGAGCATATTGGGTATAGAAAAGCAATGTTGCAAGGTAGAGCACAAGACAAAGCCATTTTAAATATGATAACTGATGATGATATCTCGACCCCGCTCGATATGACAGAAGATAATTTAAAAAGTATTTTACAAAAAGTTACGAAAGCAACACAAGAGATTCTTGAAGAAGATAAAATTGCAGGATTAAAATAATAATTATGAGTGATAAAGTAACCCCACGAGGCGCCTATCCACACACCAAACGTGTAGGGGATTTTATATTTGTTTCTGGCACAAGCTCTAGAAGAGCAGATAATACGATTGCCGGCGTAGATATAATCGATGAAATGGGTACCAAACGCCTCAATATCGAAGTACAAACCAGAGAAGTCATAAAAAATATAGAAAAGAATCTAGTTAAAGAAGGTGCCTCCTTAAAAGATGTTGTAGATGTTACTGTCTTTTTAGTCAATATGAATGACTTTGCAGGTTACAATAAAGCCTATGCTGAGTTTTTTAGTCCAGAAACAGGCCCTACAAGAACTACAGTTGCTGTGCACCAATTGCCACATCCTGATTTAGTAGTAGAAATTAAAGTGATGGCATACAAGCCAAAATGATAAAACTCTTTGGACATATTGGATAATACCTTCGACAATAATAGTAGTCAATTAAAGGAATACCAAAAAATGAATTGTTGCGCCTTAAAAAATTAATAGCTCTAGAACTTCAGGATGATTAAATTTTTTCGAAAAATTAGACAACGCATGTTGACAGAAAACAAATTCAGTAAATATTTTCTTTATGCTATCGGCGAGATAATTCTTGTTGTTATTGGTATTCTAATAGCTTTAAATATTAATAATAACAATGAACAACGCAAAGAGCGGGAACATGAGTTACACTATTTAGAGAACATTAAAACGGATCTTTATATGAATATCAAGCAAATTGATAACTATATAAAAACGCGTACCAAAGCTATAGCTTCTGCAAATACTATAATTGAACATTACGAAGGTAAGCCCTTAACTGATTTAGAGGCTTTTAATGAGCATACCGTTAATATTTATACATGGCGTAAGTTTTTTCAGAGTAATAATACGTTTCAAGAGCTTGTTAATTCTGGTAATCTCGCCTTAATCTCTAATGATACGATTAAAGATACCCTGCTGAATATGGAGTCCTTATACAACGTGATGAAAGATGAAGAGGCTCATTTCAGATATGACGCCGAAATATTACTATATGAGCCCCAATATAATATGATGGACTTGTATCCAATAGTACAGAATTATACCTATCGCGTTTCTAATGGGCAAGCTGGTAAACGACTAGCATTATCTAAAAGTAAATTTGAAGAGATGCTTGGAGACATTAAGCAAAAAAATGGCTTTGTGATGGCTGTGTATGAATTTACCGTTATGAACGGACAACTTGAACAGTTAAAAGCAATGTCCAATCAATTGATAGAACTTATAGATTATGAATTAAACACAGAATAGAGAACACGTACAATACCTTAAAGTCTCTGAAGCGCCTAAAATAATCTAGATCTGAAATTATGATAGTGAAGTTAGGAAAAACTCAGAATCGTCGTTATCTTTAAGAACTGATAAATAAATTATTAAGCACAACTTTGAAAATACAGCATTTTATTAACGGTGAATTTCAAAATCCTATCAACGATGACTGGATTGATAATTACTGCCCGGCAAACGGTGAAGTCTACGGTCAAATTCCGAAAGGGTCCAAAAAAGATGTAGAAAGTGCATATCAGGCCGCTGCCGAAGCATTTAAACATTGGTCGGTTACATCTTTAGAAGAACGTAGTAAAATACTCAATCGAATTTCTGAATTAATAGAAGCTAATTTAGATCGTTTAGCAAAAGCAGAAAGTAAAGATAATGGTAAACCAATCTCTTTGGCAAAAGCTGTCGATATACCAAGAGCAGCAAGTAACTTTCGCTTTTTCGGCAGTGCTATCACCCAGTTTTCTAGTGAAAGTCATGAAAGTATCGGTCAAGACGCCATCAATTATACTTTGCGTCAACCCATTGGTGTTGTCGGGTGTATTTCGCCATGGAATCTACCGCTTTACCTCTTTACATGGAAAATTGCTCCGGCTATCGCAGCTGGTAATTGTGTTATTGCGAAACCAAGCGAGGTGACGCCCATGACAGCCTATTTATTAGGTGAAATCTGTAATGAAGCGGGGCTACCGAAAGGTGTATTAAATATTGTGCACGGATTGGGTACTACAACAGGGCAAGCCATCATTGAACACCCTAAGGTAAAAGCTATTAGTTTTACTGGTGGTACCGCAACGGGTGCACATATAGCAACAGTTGCTGCGCCCATGTTTAAAAAATTATCATTAGAACTAGGAGGCAAAAATCCGAATATCATTTTTGCAGATTGTGACTATGAAGATATGTTGAATACTACTGTACGCTCTTCATTTGCGAATCAAGGTCAGATTTGCCTTTGTGGAAGTCGCATTTTCGTAGAAGCTTCTATCTACACTAAATTTAAAACTGATTTTGTTGCTAAAGTAAAAGCGCTCAAAATTGGACATCCATCAGAAGCCAAAACAAATATCGGCGCTTTAGTTTCAAAATCACACCTTGAAAAAGTACTGAATTATATAAATATTGCTAAAGAAGAAAATGGTAAAATTCTTTGTGGCGGTCATAAAGTAATAGTGGAAGGATATGAAAATGGCTATTATTTAGAGCCTACTGTAATTGAAGTTCCAAACGATGAATGTCGCGTTAATCAAGAAGAAATTTTTGGGCCCGTAGTCACCATAATGCCATTTAAAACAGAACAAGAAGTTCTAGAAATGGCAAATAAAGTGCAATATGGTTTGTCAGCCACGTTATGGACCAACAACCTTAAACGCACCATGAGTATGACGAATCAGTTACAAGCTGGTATTGTTTGGGTAAACACATGGATGTTGCGAGATTTACGGACACCTTTCGGTGGAATAAAAGCAAGCGGCGTTGGCCGTGAAGGTGGATTCGAAGCCTTGCGTTTTTTTACAGAATCTAAAAATGTCTGTATAAAGTATTAAAAAAAGTAAAAAAAATTTAAACAGTTTATACTAAAATAAATGAATATTGACCTAACGAAGAAAAACGCATTAGTTTGCGGAAGCACCCAAGGTATTGGCAAAGCTTCAGCAATAGCTTTAGCAGAATTGGGGGCGAATGTAACATTGGTAGCCAGAAATGAAGAAAAACTGAAAGAAGTAGTTGCAGAACTTCCCAACAATTATCAAAATCATAATTATATAGTTGCGGATTTCAGGAACCCTAAGGAGTTAGGAGAAAAAGTTATTGAACGACTTAATACTATTGGAACGTATCATATTCTAGTAAATAATACTGGTGGGCCAGCTGCGGGACCTGTTTTTTCTGCTGATTTAGGTGCTTTCGAAAACGCTTTCACGCAGCATTTAAAATCTAATCATGTTTTGGTGCAAGCTGTTGTTCCTGCTATGAAAGAAGCTGATTTCGGTAGAATTATCAATATTATTTCTACTTCAGTAAAACAACCTTTAGATGGTTTAGGAGTCTCAAATACAATCCGTGGTGCTGTAGCAAATTGGAGTAAGACACTCGCCAATGAATTAGCTGAATTTGGCATTACTGTTAACAATGTATTGCCAGGCGCTACTTCGACCGAAAGATTAACCGAAATTATTAAGAATAAAGCTGCTAAAACCGGTAAATCTCCCGAAGATGTTTCAAAAGCAATGAAAAATAGTATTCCGGCAAAGCGATTTGCCCAGCCTGGAGAAATTGCCAACGCTGTCGCATTTTTAGCGAGTGAAGCTGCCGCCTACATTAATGGAATTAATGTGCCTGTTGACGGTGGGCGCACAAAAAGTTTGTAACTTTAGTCCAGAATAGCACGTGTCATTCCGCACTCGATGCGGAATCCAGTTAATATTAATAAAATCCTGAAATAAATTCAGGATGACAAAAGTCAAAATCATGAGTAACATAGTTTCTCCATTAAATTTTAAGGACTGGATTGAAGAAAATCGTCATTTATTAAAACCACCTGTTGGTAATAAAGTCGTATGGAAGGACGGAGATTTTATTGTAATGGTTGTTGGTGGACCTAACAATCGAAAAGATTATCATTATAACGAAACGCCTGAATTTTTCTACCAAGTAGAAGGAGATATTGTATTAAAAATCATCGATAAAGGCACACCAAAAGATGTACATATTAAAGAAGGTGATATTTATTTATTACCTCCAAAAGTACCGCATTCTCCACAACGTGGAGCGAATACTGTTGGTTTGGTTATAGAATATAAGCGACCAGAAGGCATGCGTGATGCCTTACTTTGGTTCTGTGAAAATTGCGTTACTAAATTGTACGAAGAAGACTTTACGATAGATAATATTGAAACAGATATGCCCAAAATTTTCGACACTTATTATAGCAATTATGACAAGCGTACATGTCCAAATTGTAGTGTAGTGATGCAGCCGCCAACTAATGTGAAAATAGACTAATACAGTTTATAATTACGCATTTATCGAAGGTAAAATGACATTGTATTTTTTAAATTAAAAAAATAAGATCCTGAATCAAGTTCAGGGTGACAAATATGGAAAAACGCAAATTAAGAATTAACGGTCACTCACACTTATTACCTTATCCTGAGGACATTCCTCAATTTATGAAAGATAAAGGTATTTTTTGGGTAGATAAAGACCGAAAATTCATGCTACAAAAAGATTGGAGTCGCCCTGTTACAGATTCTAGTTTCTTTTTAGATGAGAAGTTAGAATGGATGGAGCGTTTCAATATTGATCATGCCGTTGTTTTGAATTTATCACAATTGTATGGTAATGGCTTACGCGTTGAAGAAATGAAACAAGCATTGCGTTTTCAAAATGATTTTAATGCAAAAGTACAACACGAGAATCCAAGTAAATTTACCTGTGGTTTTGTAGTACATCCCGGGTTCGTAAAAGGAGCTTGTTGGGAAATTGAACGTTGTGTAGAGCAGTTAGACATGCGATTGTTATGTTTACCAACGCATTATATGGATACTATTGGCACTTGGCGTTGTATTTTTGATGAAGAAAATGAACCCATTTTTGAGTTAGCCAATAAATATAATCTAGCCATTGAAATACATCCTTATGATGGTGAAAAGTTTATCAAACTTGAAAATACATCTTGGCGTTTTCATTTGATTTGGATGTTAGCGCAGTGTGCTGATGCCTATCATTTTTTAACATTAAATGGATATCAAGATAAGTACCCAAATATGCGAACTTGTTTTGCTCATGGCGGACAATTAGCGCAGATGAATTTAGGAAGACGTATTCAAGGTTTTGATGGTAGACCCGATTTATTCGAAGGCAAGAGCCATCCTAGAAAAGCAGTAGGCCATAAAAACATCTTTTTTGACACACTCGTACATGATACTGGTGGCTTGCAGTTACTAATGAAAAATCAAGGTTCAAAACAAGTTTTGATGGGCTTAGATGATCCATATCCATTAGGTGAAATGGAAAGTGAAAAACAATCGTCCTATCCAGGTAAAATATTAGATTTAGCTATAGAACAAAGCCTCATAACAGAAATTGAACGTGATGCCATTTGGGAAGACAATGTATTGCAATGGCTCTTTGGTGAAGATGAAATCGGGAAACAACAATTGATTGATAAAATATTAAGTTAGACGCAATATAAAAGAGTCAAGATTATAGCATACGCTATGCCTCTTGACTCTTAAAATTAGATCAACTATTATAGTGTGCCCCTACTCTCTTGTTCTCGCTCTATCGCTTCAAATAAGGCTTTAAAATTACCCACTCCAAAAGACTGCGCTCCTTTACGTTGGATCACTTCAAAGAACATGGTAGGTCTGTCAACTATTGTTTTGGTAAAAATCTGTAGTAAGTATCCTTCTTCATCTCTATCGATCAAAATACCATGTTTCTTCAATACCTCAACATCTTCATCAATTTTACCTACACGGTCTAACAAGTCGTCGTAGTACTCTTCTGGTACATATAAAAATTCGACACCTCTATCGCGCATTGCAGAAACTGTCTCTACGATATTATCTGTTGCTACAGCGATATGCTGTACTCCTGGCCCACCATAAAAATCGAGATATTCCTCTATTTGTGATTTCTTTTTACCTTTCGCTGGTTCATTGATAGGAAATTTTATTCTACCATTTCCATTAGACATCACTTTACTCATCAATGCCGTAAACTCTGTAGAAATATCATCATCCGTAAAAGAAATAATTTGAGCAAATCCCATTACTTTAGCATAAAATTCACACCATTCTTTCATTTCACCCCAACCAACATTACCAACCATATGATCTATAAATTTCAAACCTACTGGTTCTGGATTGTAATGTGACTCCCACTTGCGATAACCAGGTAAGAAAAGACCGTTATAATTTTTACGCTCTACAAAAACATGTACGGTTTCTCCATATGTATAGATTCCTGAGCGAATCACATAACCACTAGCATCTTCTTCTTTTGTTGGTTTCATATATGGTTTAGCCCCACGCTTCGTCGTTTCTTCGAAAGCTTTCGTTGCATCATCAACCCACAAGGCAACTACTTTTACAGCGTCTCCATGCTCCACAATATGTCGATTGATCTCTCCATCATTTGTTAATGGTGTGGTTAACACCAAACGTATTTTATCTTGTCTTAAGACATACGAAACTCTGTCTTTCAATCCTGTTTCTAACCCTGCATATGCCTCCGACTGAAAGCCGAAAGCTGTTTTGTAGAAATGCGCCGTTTGCTTCGCATTCCCCACATATAATTCTACATAATCTGTTCCTAATAATGGTAAAAAGTCTTCTGCATCATCAAATATTTTCTTTAATCCGTATTCTGTATTTTGTAAATCTTTTAAATTTTTTATTTCTGCCATAATCTATCTTTTTTATGTCATTTTGAGTACAATTGATACCATTGTAAAGCGATATGATACTTTCTTCAGCGCGACAATTCGTTATTTTCTGAATTCCACATCAAGCGCGGAATTACATATAATTAGTGATTTCCATCTAACCACGATTTGTGGTAATCTCCAGTATCAATTTTTATTGCTTCTTCTGTAATCATCAACGGTTTAAAAGTGTCAACCATCACTGCTAACTCAGCGGTTTCAGTTTGACCAATACTACGCTCCATTGCTCCTGGGTGTGGACCATGCGGTATTCCTGCAGGGTGTAGAGTTACTTGACCTAAGCCAATATTATTTCTGCTCATAAAATCCCCATCCACATAATATAATACCTCATCAGAATCTATATTACTATGATTATAAGGTGCTGGTATAGATTGAGGGTGGTAATCATAGAGTCTTGGTACAAATGAACAAATAACAAAAGCACTCGTTTCAAATGTTTGATGTACTGGGGGTGGTTGATGTACGCGACCCGTAATAGGCTCAAAATCGTGAATCGAAAACTTATACGGATAATTATACCCATCCCAGCCTACAACGCTAAACGGATGATATGCATACACATATTCATGTATCATATCTTGTTTTTTAACTTTTAAAATGAAATCGCCTTCATCCGAAAAGGTTTCTAGTTCACTTGGCGGATGCATATCGCGCTCACAAAACGGAGAATGCTCTAAATGCTGACCAAACCAATTTCTATACCGTTTTGGAGTGTAAATCGGGTGTTTGGACTCGACAATAAACAAACGATTATCTTCAGTATCAAAATCTATTTGATAGATCATACCGCGAGGAATCACCAGATAATCACCATATTCAAAATCGATATTTCCGAGAAAAGTTCTTAACTTTCCCGTTCCTTTATGGATGAATAAAACCTCGTCAGAATCGGTATTTTTATAAAAATAATCACGTAATGATTTCTTAGGAGCCGCTAACGCAATATAACAATCACTATTAGCTAAAATGATTTTTCGACTTTCTAAATAATCATTTATTGCAGGAACTTCAAAGCCTTTTAAACTCAAAGATTTCATGTTCTTTTCAACGGCAATTTTTGGCGATACATCGTATGATTTAAGCACATCTTTTACTTGTGTTGGACGATGTGTGTGGTATAGTAACGATGACATACCATCAAAACCAATGGTGCCGAATAGCTCTTCGTAATAGAAGTTGCCTTCAATACTTTTGAAAATGGTATGTCTTTTAGGAGGTACTTTACCTAAGGTATGATATCTAGGCATAATTTAATGTATTAATGAATTCATAAATAATGCAACAATTGTTCTTGACGATTGATACATTTTTTGTATTTCTCTATTGATACATTAATCAATTCATTCAGGATTTCTTTTCATCAAGAATTTAAGAAGTAATAACAAATCTTTAAAAGAAGTATCCATCATTTTAAATATTGTGTTTATCAAAGATAGTTATTTTTTAGGATTCTGGCGCCAGTTGAATTTCTAAGCCTTCTAATTCGGGTGTCACAGCTATTTGACAGCCAAGTCGGCTATTATCTTCGACATAAAAAGCTTCTGCAAGCATCATATCTTCATCAACGCCCATTTCTGGAAGCTTATGTTCAGATACTATATAGCACTGACATGAAGCGCACATGGCCATTCCACCACAAACACCGATAGTACCTTCAGGTGCTAGTTCAAAAGAACGTACTATTTCCATCAAATTCATAGCCATGTCGGTAGGTGCCACAATTTCATGAGTCACCCCATCTCTATCCGTTATTTTGATATTGACATCGCACATATTAATTAATCGCTTTTACAACTGCCTTAGGTGCTTCTTTTTTAGAACCATCAAAACCTTCAACACCACCAACAGTGGTGTATTTCAAGACATACTTTTTATTAGGAAAAATTCTTTGATATGCACTTTGACACATTAAAGTTGCTTCATGGAACCCACAAAGAATCAGTTTCAATTTACCTGGGTAGGTATTTACATCGCCTATAGCATAAATACCAGGAATATTCGTTTGATAGTCCAAGGCATTATTTACTTTAATGGCATTCTTTTCAATTTCAAGTCCCCAGTCAGCAATCGGCCCTAATTTAGGAGACAATCCAAATAATGGAATAAAATGATCTGTTTCTAACGTATACGGCTCTTTATCTTTTTCTGAAATGGTAACTCCAATAACATGTTCTTCACCCACAATACCTATAACTTCTGCGGGAGTAATCAAATTTATTTTACCACTATCCTTTAATTCTTGCACTTTTTCTACCGAATCTAAAGCGCCTCTAAATTCATTACGACGATGCACTAAAGTAACTTCAGACGCAATATCAGTTAAAAAAATTGACCAGTCTAAAGCCGAATCTCCACCTCCTGCGATCACTACCTTTTTATTGCGATACAATTCAGGTTCTCTTATCATGTACTCTACACCTTTATCTTCAAAATCGACTATACTAGGTATTGGAGGTTTACGGGGTTCAAAACTACCAAGACCGCCTGCAATTGCTACAATTGGGGCCTTGTGCTTTGTTCCTTTATTTGTCGTAATAACAAAGGTTTCGTCTTCTAACTTTTCAATAGTTTCTGCGCGCTCACCTAAGGTAAATCCTGGGGCAAAAGGTTTTATTTGTTCCATTAAATTATGAACCAAATCCCCGGCTAATATTTCAGGAAAGGCAGGAATATCGTAGATAGGTTTTTTTGGGTAAATTTCAGAGCATTGTCCACCTGATTGTGGCAATGCATCAATTAAATGGCACTTTAATTTTAGTAATCCAGCTTCAAAAACTGTAAAAAGCCCTGTTGGGCCTGCACCAATAATTAAGATATCTGTTGTAATCATTTAAACATAAAATATAGCTACAAA
>RCNB010001726.1_pt1 | contig 25560 bp, 25 predicted proteins | sample 2041321 | NCBI WGS metagenome assembly RCNB01 (sample SAMN09708232, study PRJNA481090) | Marine sediment metagenome, whole genome shotgun sequencing project. | reverse complement strand
CTTTGATGAACGGGGACAGTCGCTCTTGGTATCAGCCACCTGAAGAAATGACGGATGGACATCACAAGAGCGACATAATCTTAGTTGTTGCGCGCGCATAACCAAACAAAGGATCATTCAAAAGAGAAGCCCAATGATTATGCAAAATCACTATTTTTGTACAGATAAATGCCTTTGATATTCCATTTCCAGTAAAATAAGGATGCCCAAGAGTGTATTCCTCCCTTTTAGATAATTCGAGAATTTTTTCTATAGTCAATCGTTTCCCACGGTTCCCCAATAAAATGCGTTTAAAGATTTGACCAGAGTTACTCTCCATAAGATCCATTTCACAGAACCTCCAACACAGAGAACTTGTCATCACATATTCTTGTGAGTAAATCTCGACTACCCATGCGCGCGCATGCGCTTGCTACCGTACCTTTGACTGTTTATCTTTTTTCTTTTTTTTTCGCTCTGCTCTTTCCTTTTTAGTCAATGGCTTTTTTTTCGATGATCGCATACCCAACCTTTTCACCTAATACCACCTAACCTCAGACTGTAAAAGACATACCCCGCCTGTGCGTGCTTAATGATATTATGAGGATAAAATCATCGATTCACAGCACACATGGGTAGCTGAAACTTCACACGCGCGTAGTTAAACTACGCTTAATAGTTGCCCTTAATTGATTTGCGCGCGCGCGCATGCTCCCTAAAGTCTCAGTGTCTATATTACCTCGAAAAAAATGATTTATAGTTTTCGGGCTTTCCCAGTTTCCTCAAGTATTTTCTCGAAATTATATATTTCTTGATTTCTATTAATTGCATCCGAAAGGATATCTCTAGCAGATTCAGGTTTTTCCCAAATCTGTCCTAAAACCTCTCTCACATCTGCTTCATCCTTTGAAGCTCTACATATTTTCTGAACTGTAACATATTTCGCTACGCCCCTGTCTCTAAGTCTTTGGTTGAAGTCAACAGCCTTCAATAATTGTATATTCATTCTCTGAGCATAAGATGCTAAACTAATTTTTTTTCCATCCTCAAGCGTGACACTTTCCCTAGTATCAAAAGACTGCCCAGCAAATACCCCAATAACACCTTGCATAACTTGCCTACCCTTCGGTGTATCAACTCCAAACTCCTTACTCCACCTTAGAACCTCAAAGAAATCATCCACATTATATTTCCGGACTAATCCCCACTTGCACTCAAGCACATAGGTAATAGGCTGAGCGAACACCCCAGGCGTCACCTCCCAAACCCGGTCAACCTCAGCATTTCTCCTACGATTACCCACTGGTTTAATCAAATGAATCGTAATCCTCCTTGGGTCCATCCTATTTCCTCTATGCTCCTGAGTCCAGAACCTAGCACCAGTAGTAAAAGTATCAATAAACCACTCTGGAACAGCCTCCCAATTATGACCAATACGGTTAGCCCTTCCCTTCACTTTCCTTATGTAATTCTCCTTCATAGTAGTAGCAGCATTCAGGTCTTCTTGGCTTAGGGAGTTATGGTAATAATACCTGTAAGCATCGAACAGCTTCATTTCCAAAACATCAGGATAGAGCTGTTTTGTCTTCTCAACCGCTGTGTTAAGCTCAGTTACAGTAACCCCTAATTCACTCTGCAAAAAAGTGATACCGACTAATTCACGAAGTTTTGAGGAACTAATCACTCTATCTCTGATTCCATGGACTCGTTCAATTACTGGATTGGTGCTGCTTCTATCTTGTAACGTCTTATTTGTCCTTTCGATGGCTTCTTGAATCGCTTTCTCTCTTGGTAAATCTTGGTCCAACCAGGTTAACAGATATCCCTCTTTGAATGGAGTTTGCCTATCATCTGAGCGGTAGCCTCTCACATAGATGAGATTATTGTTTCTTCGTACTGTTGGCATAACATCCCTAACCTTTACACCAGTGTGCTCAAGCGCTTCGAAGATATCTTTTGAGAAATAAGCATAGTCCGAGTTTTCTTTAATGAATTTCAAAACCTGCTGGGCTTTGCTTTCCTTCCTCGCGCTTCTAGGGTCTATGAATTCGTCAGAATAGTTAACGTAAATAGTTCCATCATAGGTTAGAGTTTCTCTGTTAGTCGAGTTGATTACATACTTGTAGAAGGCCCTGGTGTTTGTCCTGTAGCCTTTTCTTCCTCGGAATTTTTTCTTACTCTCGAATATTGGTTTTTGTGATCGTAGTATTTGGCCGTTGTCCCAGCACCGTTTCAATGTAGCCCATACGGAGTGTTTTGTTAATCCTGTTTTTTCTACTATCTGGTTAGATGTTAGAGGAATACCTTCACTTAATGAGATGAGAATCTTATCTTGGGTTGGGTGCCAGGTAGACATCAAATACGCATAATCACCGGCATCATATGAAGATTGCTAGTTCAAACCAAAAAAGAAAACCATGTAGAAAAGCAGTTTCAATAGCGGAATTATAGCCAATTAATAGTGAAAAGGAGCTATAAAACTGCTCTAATTAAGAGTTTAAGATGGTGGACGAGGGGGGATTTGAACCCCCGACCTCCTGGTTGCGAACCAGGCATTCATACCCCTGAACTACTCGCCCGGCTAAACATCAGACCCAAAGCAGGGATAAAAAGATACTCATGAAATGGAGAGTTATTCTCTCAGAGAGATAGTCTGCTCCTCAGCGCCATCGGCCCTGAAAATCAGTATATCAATACCGTCTCCGCTGACAGCGTCACGTGCGATAGCTGACTTTATGGCCTTCTTAGCCAGCTCGGCTCCGGCAGAACAGTCCATCTCCTTATTATAATCCGCCTCAAGCACGCCTATCGCTATCTGGGCACCCGAGCCCGCCGCAAGGAACTCATCGGGGATCAGGCTCCCGGCCAGATCCAAACTGAAAAGGCTCGGACCGTCCGCGTCGTAGCCGCCCACCACCGTCTCCATGAGGAGGGGCATCATCCTACGGTTGAAAAGCATGTTACTGATGAGCTTACTGAGGGCCTTCGTCGAAATGGGCCTGTTCTTCTCCAGCCTGAACAGGTTGGCGTATGCGGAAACCTCCCTAACCAGCGCCTGCATGTCGCTCATGAGGCCGGCGAAGGCCAGTCCGACGTTGTCCGTGAGCTTGAATACCTTCTTGCCCCTTGTGCTTGCGACGAGCCTGCCGTAGCTGACCCTTTTCTCGCTTGCGAGTACCACGCCGTCGCTGCAAATTAGCCCGACGGTTGTCGCTCCCTGAATTGCCTGGTAGCCCATGTTCTCACTTCTTAGGGGAATTACGAGACGCGCGATATATACGTTCTGCCGAGTCAAAGGCGGTACAATCGGCTGCTTTTCCTAGGCTTCGCCCACTCGATCTGGTAACCGAAGCTCTCAAGCACCTGTAAAAAGTCCCTCACCCCCATGGTCTTGAAGTAACTCCGGGCCTCGCCCAGTGTCTCAATGGACGAGAGCGCCTCCTTGATCTCATCGTACTTGGCTGGAACCACCAGGACGCCGCCCAGCTTCCTGTACTCATCGCCCTCCTCCTTGATCTCCCTGAGAACCTTGCCGTTGGTTACACCCAGCCTCTCGGCCACCTCGTCAAGGACCACTATCTCACCGTACTTGAGCGTCTTCTTGCGTACCACATGGGGTATCTCGATGATGAACTCCTCCTCAACGGGGTCGGTCTTCAACAGCCTCCCATCGCCCCTTGAATCGATCTCAAAGACGCACGTGGACTTGTACCGGGCCGGGTACTTGATGTCGGCCCTAAGCAGCCAGCCCTCGGTCCCGATGAGCCTTGATAAAACGTCGTCTATCTTGGACGCCCTCTGGGCCAGCCTGTTGGTGGACCTGAGCCTGACCACCATCATCGAACCCCTTGTCGGCTCCTCCTCGCCGAGACTAATGAACTGCCTGACGAGTTGCCCGTCCTCCCCATTGAACGAGACCTCAATCCTTGTCGAATAGGCAAGGAGCACCACGGTGTGGGCGTAGTTATAGTAGAATGATAGGTCCTCGGGTGTCGGCGTATTGAATTCAACGAGGTACTGCTCGGCCTCAAGGTCAGAGTAAAGGCTGTCATCAAGCTCCTCGACGGTTACCCCGTTCCGCGACGCCACCTCCCTCATCACCTCCAGCCTGTCATCCTTGCTCACCACGACCCGTTTAGCGGCCTCTCTAAAAACCTGCCTCCGAGCCTCCATCGGGGGAACCACGCTCCTTGACTGGAACACCGAAAGGGAGTCGAGCACCGATGAGACCCCCCTGACGAGCCTGAAATTGTACCCAAGGTACTCGCAATCACCAACAACCTCGTCGAGTGCCCCCCTTTTCTTATCGACGTGATCCCTATAAACATCGATAAGAGTGTCCAGGATTCCCTGAGGATCCCTGATGAGGACGGGCTTGATGACGCCCTTTCGCCTGAAGACCCGGATGTGATCGAAGGGGAGGATCAACCCCGCTTCCTCCTCTCGCTTATGTAGGTCTCGGCGGTTCCAGCGCTCACCAGCTCAAAGAGAACCGCCTGCTTGCCCGGTCCAGGTCTCAGTATCCTGCCCAGCCTCTGTATAAACTGCCTGTTGCTCCCCGAGCCGCTAATGATGACGGCTATGGACGCGTCGGGTACGTCCACTCCCTCGTCCAGGACCCTGCTGGTAAGGACTCTCTTGTACTCTCCCCCGTGGAACATCCTCAGGATCTCGGCCCTCTCCTCCCTCGGTGTCCTGTGGGTTATGGCGGGTATCAGCAGCTCCTTGCTGAGCCTGTAGACCAGCTTGTTCTGCCTCGTGAAAATTATGGCCTTCTCCTCCGGGTTTGCCTTGAGAATGCTCTTGAGGTAGGCTACCTTGCTGTCGCTGTTGTAAGCGATGTCCATGGCCTGGGTCCGCGCCGTGATTGCCCGTCTAGCCTCTGGGTCTCTTCCCGTCCTCTTGACGAGGCTCATGTAGTCCCTTGGGCTCCTGATCTTGATGCCCCTGGTCCTCAGGAACCTCCTGTAGGTCTCGTACTGCTTGTCGTACTCGGCCTTCTCGTAGCCCGTCAATGGTAGCCTTACGGTTTTAACCGTGTAGTCCGCCAGGTGCTCGCCTGCCAGGTCATCAACGCCCAGCTGGTAGTTCTTATCCCCCACCAGCTCCTCGATGACATCAAGGTACGCCTCCTCTTTGGGAAGGGTTGCGGTCAACCCGAGCCTGTATGGCGCGAGGTACCTCTGGGCGATCCTGCGATAGGATGGCGCGGTCAGGTGGTGAACCTCGTCGAAGACAATGAACTGGAACAGGTTTCCCAGCTTCCTTGCCCTTAGGGACGCGCTGTCATAGGTCGACACAGTTATCGGCAGAATCTCCGTGTTCCCTCCACCCAAGGCGCCGATCTCGGTGTTGAATGCCTGCTGGAGGACACTCCTCCACTGCTCAACCAGTACAATGGTCGGGACGAGGATGATGGTTGATGCTTTAAGCCCCTCGATGGCCTTCACGGCGAGGATCGTCTTACCCGCGCCCGTCGGAAGCACAACCACACCCCTCGAACCTCCACGGGTCCATGAGCTCAGAGCGGACTCCTGATAATCCCTCAGTTTAAACGATGTTGATAACTTATCAGCATCTAGGAACTTGGCGGCCTCGTCCCTGAACGGCTCTCCGCTTTTCTCCAGGTGCTCCACGAGCCTGCGGTACATGTACGCGGGGAAGACCCTCATCGGCTCCAGGTTGTCGAGGTACACTGGATCCCCATCGACGTGTACCTGTCCCCTGCCGTAAGTCAAGACCCGCATACAATTCACCTAGGCGACGTGCCCGATTCCCATTATCTCTATGCGGGCTGGCTTACCTATCTTTCCATCCACGTCCACGGTGCAATCCGTGAAGGTCATGGCCATCTTGATGGCGCTGAGTGTGTGCATGGTCAACTCACTCACAGTGAACCTTGAGACCCCGTCAGCTAGGCTGCATGGGAGTACAAGGTGGTCTCCTGTATGCTTGTCAACGTTTGCACCGGTCTGGATCTGGGCGATCAACGAACTTGCGGCCTCTGAACCGACCTTCTCGGCTGGTTTTCCTCTATCCCCGAGGCTATCAGACCCCATGAAGACACCTGACCCCTCCGTCCAAAGGATTATCACGCTTCCCGGGCTCGATGATTTCACGGTTTTCACTGATATATCTGATGAAAGACCCTGCCGGGCTAGTATTCTCTCAGCAGATTTCGCCTGTCTCTCGGCTACATGGCTTGGGAGGCTTCCGCAAATGGAGATGCCTTTGATTTTGTTTATTCCCGGGGGGTCTGGGTGGAATGGACTCAAGGATATGACAGGCCTTGACTTGACTGCCACCTCGCCTCCTCCTTTTGGGTAAAAGCCGTGTCGTCCAATGCTTATGTCAAGATCAGCTCCCATCACCGATGTCGCCGAGTTGACGATGTTTTGGATGAAGGGGATGGGGGGAGACCACTTTACCGCCGTGCCCCCTCTGATGGATAGACTTACTGGTTTTGGGCTGAACATGAGCAAAGGGGTAAGGCATTGAAGCATCAGTGAGATGCTGCCCGCAGTACCAATATCGAATGAATGTGTTCCACCCCTCAGCCCCTGTGGATGAAACTCGATCTCGATGGAGCCGATCTCGGCCCCCTTCAGTAGTCCGGTGCACAGCCTCGCAGCTGCTTTCAATGTTGCTAGATGTTGTGGTCGGAGGCCTGGGTTTCTCCTCTTCCCCCTTATATTGAAAACACGGATTGGGTTGTTTGTGATGCCTGCGTAGGTGGTCGCAATGCGGAGGAGCTGTCCACCTCCCTCCATTTGGGAGCCGTCTACGCTTATCATAAAACCCTACTCGACCGCGCCGCCGCAGAACCTGATCAGGACCCTCTCGGATAAAACCGCGGAATCTTTCAGTTTTTCAAGGGTTATGTTTGGTGCCCCGCAGAGGAGCAGAAGCACGTTACCTGTGGCGCCTGATACCTTACTGTGATCAGCGTCCCTGTAAGGGTAGATAGCCACGAGGCCCTCGTCGTCCTGGATGACCGCCTCTCCTCCCTTGAGAACTACTGGTTTCTTCATGGCGATACCCAGGAACTCCTCGCCCTCCTCGGCCTCCCTCATGAGAAGACCTCCCCTCAGCAGGTCAGCGTCGAAGCTGGCTATCGGGATTGCCGTTTGAATAGAGATCAGGTTGTACGCGTCAACCCAAGTGTTGATCTTCGGTATAGGCCTCCCGTTCAGGACCCGCCTGATAAGAGCCTCAGCAGCAGGCCTGTTTTTCGTGGGGTCGATGCCCAGTCTCCAGAAGAAATCCCTGTAGGCACGGAAATCGGGGTCATCCCTTAGTTTCTCTATCTCCCAGCGGTTCCTGGTCTCCGTGTAAATCTCTTCCTTGTACGCCTCAAGCTCATCTAACTCACGCTTGACGGAGACACCTTTGAAGTTAACTATCTGGGCGGCTAGACCAGGGAACTTATCCTTCAATGCCCCTGACAACTCAAGGTACTCAAGCATGGTTGTCGTCCTCCTGAGTCAGGGAGTCTGTTTTAGCCAGGTCCCTGATCCGGTTCTCACCGTCGATCTCCTGGACGACCTTATAGACCTGTGATGGCACCAGCTCGCTCCAGTCCCTTCCCTCCAGAATCCTCCTGCGGATGTCGCTTGCCTCGAACTTTCCCCTCTGGAATAGGGCAATGCTACGCACCTCATAACCGGCCTCAATCAGCAGCCTCCTTGTGAGGCTCTGGTTACTGAACACCAGATCAAACCTAGGGGTCTGTGACTCCACCGCGCTGACCCATACCCTGTGGGCAGGCGCGTCCGATATGGGTATGATAATGTACCTGTCCGAGGGAATTTTAGCCGCCTCCAACGCCCCCCGGATCATCTCGATGCGTTCCCCGGCGGTGAATGGGTTGTCCTTCTGGTGGCTCATCTGTGCGCTCCCAACGACGAGTATGAGTTCATCACACTCGGTCAATATTGTCTCAATAGCGTGCTGGTGACCGTAATGGAACGGCTGGAACCTTCCGACGAATAATGCGCGGGTCAAGTATGTCTCATCCTTTTGTTGAATTGGGTGGACATATGGTTTATGTGTTTTCCCAATGTTCTAAGCAGTTGAACACGTGTTCTAATCACTGGGATTATACTAAGGCAAGCATATTACGGGTATGTGAATCCAGATGGATACAAAAACATCAATGATATTAGCGATAATAGCCATAGGAGCGCTGCCTGCGCTCTCAATATACGCTTGGCAAACAACTAACATCTATAATGAACAAAATGCGGTAGACGCGGCGTTACTTTTTGTAGAGAACAGCCCCACGTATAGCTGGGATGGAGTCGCAGGCTCCATAGAGGTCGTGGAAGCGTACAAAACGAGAAACACTAACGCGGTCTGGGAGGTCGTCGTGGCGTTCACTTCGGCCAACGCAGGATACGGAGATAGATCAGATCAGATGGTTGCCACGGTCATCACGGACCACATCATCACTGTTACGGTTGAAGGTGACAGCGTATCAGCCGCGGTAATCGATGAATCCTGGGATGAACTCGGTGATACAGAGGTAATAATCGATGACACGCCACACGGAGAAGCAGAGGACATGGCCATCGATTTCCTGAAAAACGGGTCGACCTTCAGCTTCGACGGAGTGCCAGGCTCAATCGAGGTGGTTGATGTCATCGCCGCAGAGAGTTACCCGGTCCAGTACTTCATCACACTAGCCTTCGAGTGCAGCCACGCCGGCTACGGAGATAGGGAGGGCGAGATACTTGCCCAAGTAATTTCGACTCACGAGATCAGGATAGCGTTAAGCAACGGCGTCATCGGTAGCGCCATCATCGACAACCAGTGGGACGAACTAATCCAGAGACCTGTGAGCGTTAATTTTGTCATCTCTCCCGACCATGCAAAAGACATCGCGGTGCAGCACGTGAAGACTGAGTACCATGAACTCGAGGACGCGCCAATCCCCCAGGAGTGGACAGTAAGCAACCTAACACCCGAAGGCTTGGTCGGAACAACCACGTTGGAGTTCAGCGGAGCTGGATGGACAGTTAGAATACACTACGCAGTGGTTCTAGAACCAGTCTACAACATCCTAGTGGAATACGATAACGACGCAGGCTTCACTTGGGAAGGACAGATAGACTCCGAGGGAAACCTACTCGAGCCTTAACAGGCCCAAATTTATTTTTTTAGAGACTCAGGTATCCCTGACTCGCACGGCACGCCCGTCTGGCAGAACCCGCAGCCGTAGCCGTTGAACCCGTAGTGCCTCGGGACATACTGGCGGGTCATGGTGACGTACTTGCTGCAAAGCTCCTTGTTGTGACCCTCAGAGGTTATGGCTCCGATGGGGCATCTCTCTATGCATTCACCGCATGTGCCGTCCATGAGGAACAGGCAGTACTGGTTGTGGTGCTTAAACATCCTGGGTGTCGGCTCAATGACCGCGTCAACGATGATGCTTCCGGTTCTCATGGCCTTTCCCTTGGGCGTGATTAGGGCATCGCTGAGCCCGAATGTGCCCAGCCCTGCGGCGTACGCCGCGTGTCTCTCTGACCAGGTCGAGGCGAAGCTATACTTTTCGGACCTTGCCCCCTTCCACAGAGGGCTGATCATGGGCCCAACCGCCTCGTATCCCTTCTCCTTTAGCTTGGCGACCAGGTGTTCCCTCAGCTTGACGTTGATCTGCTCTCCTAGGACCCTTGACCTTGCCCACCTTTCGCTTGGGAAATGCGTCTCCTTCCTGTGGTCACTCTTTGTTGCATCAGTCTGGGGGAGTATCCAGCTGACCACCGTCAGGTCCTCGCGCCTGTACTCCTTACCGTGGGCGTCCTTCATGAACTCGTCAGGCATGACGTAAAAGTCTCCGATGTCCTGTTTGTAGAAATCGTAGAGCTCGTCCGCCCCACTGCTGAATCCTACAAGGGGAGCGGCCCAGGCCGGCTCGTCGTCCCACTTGCCCATAGTGTTTTCAGGGCCAGCGATGAACTCCTCGATGAGCCCCCTGATCCACTGGCCTAGGTTATCGTTACCCATTATACCTCAGAACCGCAACCGCTTTATTTAAAGCAGGTCTCATGTGATTAAACAGCTTTCAGGTGAACGAACTGTGGCGGATTTAGAATTCCTGTTCCTATCATGGGACGACGTGCAGAGGTTGAGCGAGAAGGTATCAGACCTCATCATGGACTCAGGGTATAAACTCGACCTTATAATCGCCATCAGCAGGGGGGGATTCGACCCCGCGAGGATCATGAGCGACCAGTTGAATATCAGGAAGCTTGCGAGCCTCCAGATCATCTACTATACAGGTCTGAACACACGGAAGGAAGAGCCGGAGGTGCTCTTCCCGTTGAACGCCCAGATCGAGGGCCTCAAGGTCCTGGTCGTCGACGATGTTAGCGACTCCGGTAACAGCCTGATATTGGTCAAGAAGTACGTCGAGGAGAAAGGAGCGTCCGAGGTCAAGCTTGCCACCCTCCACCACAAGCCCTGGAGCAAATTCATGCCAGATTTCTACGCCGAAGAGGTTGACAAGTGGATCATTTACCCATGGGAGCCCAGGGAATCGGTTATCGAGCTAACTCAGATGCTATCAGCAGCCGGGATGGACAAAAGCATGATTCCCGAAAAGCTCAGAGAGATTGGGTTCAGCGATCAGCAGATCAAGAGATACCTAGAGATCTGAGAAGAGGTAAAGACCATTTTCTTCAGCCGTTCCAAGCGGTGTGGGATGATCTCCTTGTGGATTAGAATCTTTTCTGCCTCTACTATGGCGATATCAAGGCTTAGTCCCTCGTGATCGAAGGCATAGGCTACTTTCGTATTAGGCGTTCCGAGAAACTAGTTGTATTATGTGGGTACTCTTTGGAGCTACTGGAGCTCCTGTAGGGCCTCTGCGGCCTCCTCTTGGGCCGCCGCCATCAGATCCGACTTAACGACGGTCGTAATGTAACCTGCGATTTTGTTCCTGAGTCGCTTGCTCACATCGAGCCCAATCTCCCTGAGGAACTGCTTATTGGGCTCAAACTCGGGCTTGAAGCTGTACTCGTACTTTTCGATTAGCGCTAAGCTGATTCTCTTGATCATTTCTGTACGTACTTTTCCCAAATTCACGCACCGTTTTGTACACGTTAGCATCTATGCAGTACTTTTAAACGTTTAGGCTCACGTGTCTGGGTCAGCCGTATCCGGTCCAGCATGCTTGTTGTGTTATCTGATACTAGAAAGCCCCTCAGCTCCAGGTCGTAGGCTCCATCTGTGAGTGCAAAACGTAGCGTCTCGTCGGCCCAATCATCTTTCTTGAGCGCGAGCATAGATGAGTATTGATAGGGTGATCAATTGGTCTCCCTGATGTTTTCTTCGGATATTCAAGAAATCCATCAAAGCAGATTTGATATAAGAATACTGTAACTAGTAAAAAGAGTTGAAAACTCTAAGGTTTTCGGTTACGCTCATAGTTTAAAAGGGTTTTAACGGTAAACCATGAGCTTATTGAGTTAAAAAATGAAAAAAGGGAGATTTAGGGCTTCTCTGCTGAAAGACTCGTAAGTATTAAATATCTATCGAAAGCAAAGAAGGAAATGGAAGGGAACGATATGACCAACGAGATAAAGGTCGCCCCCATGCACAAGTTGATCAAGAGGGCTGGAGCGGACCGTGTGAGTGAGGAGAGCGCAATAGCACTTGGCATTGCCTTAGAGGAGATAGGAGTCAAGGTAGCCAGGGAAGCGATAGATTATGCTCATCATGCCGGTAAAACTGTGAAGGCACGAGATATCGAGATAGCCGCAAAAAAGGTTCTCGAGAGATAAGATTATCTCATAAGAGTTAGGGGTCACTTTTTTCAATTGAGGTTAGAATTGAATCACTTCCATCTAATATGAGAATTGTTTTCATGCAATTCCTTATTAATGGAAAGGATGGAAGTAAAAATTCTTTATAGTTTATTTTCACTTCATTTATAATAACATATATCTTGTACGTAGCCATGTCTTTTGGCTAATATGCAGCAGTATCAATGCGACGTTCTTGTTGTCGGAGCTGGACCCGCTGGGAGTATGACGGCGAGGACAGTTGCCGAGCAAGGGGTTGACGTCATTTTCATCGAGGAGCATGAGACTCCTGGAACCCCCGTTTTCTGTGGTGAGGGACTGAGCATCGGGGGGATAAGAAACGGTGGACTTGAGCCAGTTGAGCCATTTGTATGTCAGCAGATAACAACTGCACGAATTGTTGCCCCTAACGGTAAGACGGTTGACATGCATGCAATAGACTGGACAGGGTACACACTGGATCGAAGCGAGTTTGATAAGGCACTGGCCGATAACGCCGTCAAGGCCGGAGCCAAGCTAATGGTGAAGGTTAGCGCTACCGGCGTGATCAAGGAGAGTGATCAGGTTGTTGGAGTCAAGGCGATCAAGGATGGAGAGAAAGTCGAGTTCCGAGCTAAGGTTGTCATCGGTGCAGATGGACACTGGTCCATCATCAGGCGTTCAGCTGGATTGGCCAATTATTTTGATGACTGGGTAACCTGTGCACAGTACAAGTTATCGGGTCTGGATCTTGAGGACTCAACTATCAACGAGTTTTGGATGGGAGCCAAATATGCGCCTGGCGGATACGCTTGGGTCTTCCCCAAGAGCAAGAGCGTTGCCAATGTTGGTATTGGAGTCAGGGATAGGCACACCAAACCAGCTATCGAGTACCTGAAGGATTTTGTAGCAAACGATCCCAGGTTCAGGAACGCCAAGATAGAGTTGAAGAACGGGGGAATATGCCCCGTGAGCGGTACCCTTGATGAGATCGTTATGGACGGTCTGATGCTTACGGGAGACGCAGCTGGGCAGCTAATCCCGATGACGGGGGCTGGGATTCATTGCAGTATAGAGTCCGGTAAGATAGCTGGACGCGTTGCGGTCGAGGCTATCAAAGAGGGTAATGTCAGCGCGGAGAGGCTCAGCGCATACAGGGTGGAGTTCGATACGTACTGGGGCAATAGGATATTTGAGGCTGGTAAAGTCTTGCACATGCTTGACAAGTTCAGCGATGAGGACTTAAATGTTCTAGCTGATGTGATTTCCCATGAGGACATCATGCACATGGCAAACGGGCTCAACGTGGCGAGTGTTATGGCTGGTCTGGTCAAGAAAAGCCCATTGAAGCTGATGCAGCTGATCAGGGCTTACTTGCGTTAATTTTTTTCACTCTTTTCTCAGAGCATCTACGGGGTTCATCTTTGAGGCGTTCCACGCTGGATTTGCGCCTGACACGACACTTGTCAATAATGCGAAGGCCACGGTTCCGATCGCTAGTGGAATGTTCACGACCACTGGCATCCCAATGTAATTGCCAACCGTTTTTCCAATGACGAAACCGAGAGACGACCCTACTATCCCACCGATAAGCCCTGTGTACAGCGCCTCAGAAAGGAAAAGCATCAGGATATCGGTGCTCTTCGCCCCAATCGCCTTCATGGTACCGATCTCCTTGGTCCTCTCACTCACGCTAATGGTCATGGTGTTGACGATCCCTATCCCCGCGACGAACATACTAATAGCGGCTATCCCTCCCAGCACGGATTGAATGGTCCCCGTCACCTGTTTCTGGACATCTATCGCGGCGTTGGGGGAGACAACGAAGTAATCATCACCGAGCCTGTCGCTCAGAGTCTCCTCAACAGTATCCATGTCCTTAGCCTCCTCGACGTAAACCTGGACAATGGCACAGCTTCCTCCCTGCTCAAACAGCTGATCATAGGTCCTGAACGGGATGAAAATTGCATTGTCCAAGTTCAGGCCAAACATGTTGCCATGTTCCTCAAGAATCCCAAGTACGCGGAGGGTGATCTCCTTCGTCTCACCCCGTACCCTGACTGAGATCTTGAATCTATCACCTAGACCTAGGACCGGCTCGTCCTCATCGGTTGGATGAGCGATGTTTTTTCCGATGAACACTACGGCCTTGTCTCCTCGTGTGAAGACCCTGCCTACGGCTAACTTGACATCCTGGTTGATATCCATGAAGGTATAACCCACGCCGAGGACCTTGGTGGTATAGGTCTCGCTTTTAATGGTGTACTGACCTCCCCCGGAGGAGAACTCACAGGAATCCGATACGCCCGGTGTGTTTCTGATTAATTCCCTGTCCCTCCAACCGACGCCGTCCTGGTTGAGAATTTGGGTGGCGCTTAGGGACATGGCGGCCTCCTGCGCTTCATGAGGGACCACGATAAGGGTGTTTGCACCTATGACGCTCAACTGGTCCTGAACCTGGATGTTCATCCCGTCAGCAAGTGAGATCAAGCCCGTGACGGCCGCGCATCCAATGAGAATACCCATGACGTTTAGGGCTACCCTGCCCTTACGTTCCCTAAGCCCCTCGGCTGACATCACGGTGATATCTATTAGATTCATAGTTTTAACGAGCCGAAGGTAGTAGACTTCTACCTAGGTTTAAACCTTACTCGATAATTTTAACATCCTCTGAGCACAAGTGAAATGGGATACTAATGATAAGAACGAACAAAGACAAGGTCGTCAAGATCAGCGTAATTGGTGAGGTAGTTAGCCCGATAATGGGCACCGCAATCTACAAGGTAGGCGCTAACGGGGACCTCCACATTCTCCCGGGAACCGGGGGCATCACGTACAATGTCAGGGTCGGCGACTCAGCCATCGGCTGGATGGGGGACCACGTTGAGCCCGGCGTCAGCGTTGAGAACAGGGTCTCGGATAGCAGGTTCCCTCATGGACAGAGCAGGGCCCTCAACGTCCTCAGCTGCATAGGGAACGAGGCTACCGTGGTCGAGGGGGACGCGAAGGGCGCAAAGGGCATTGTGGTGGGCAAGCACGGAGGAATCGAGCACGTTATGGTTGACTTCCAGCCGGAGGTCATGGAGCAGCTCGTGATTGAGGACAAGGTCATGATCAAGGCATATGGACAGGGGCTTCAGCTACTGGACCTCCCCGAGGTAAAGATGTTCAACGTCAGCCCGGAGTTCCTTGAGGTTCTTGACCCCAAGATCGAGGAAGGCAAGCTACAGGTTCCCGTCACCCACAAGGTCCCCGCGGCGATTATGGGATCGGGTCTTGGCAGAGCCCATGTGGCGTCGGGTGACTACGATATCACCATGTTCTGCGAGGACACATGCGAGGAGCACGGTTTGAACGATTTGTGCCTGGGGGACATCGTGGCCATCATGGACTCGGATCAGAGCTATGGGAGAATATACAGGCGTGGATCGGTGAGCATAGGTATCATCACCCACAGTAACAGCTACATAGCGGGGCATGGACCGGGCGTCACGACTCTGTTCACCTCGACCAAGGGACTCATCAAGCCAGTTATTGACGGTGACGCCAACATCGCGAAAATAATGGGTCTCAGGGACGACCTATAATTCTCTTTTTTTTGAATAGGGTTAGAGGAAAACCTCTGGCTCCCTGCGCACGCCGTGCTCGGTTGAGAGCCACTTCGCTGCCTTGAGGATGCCCTCGTGCTCCCAGTGCCGTGCCCCAGTGGGGCAGTTCTGCACGCAAGCGGTGCAGGCTGTGCATCTCTCCTTCTCTGTCTCGACGATGTCAGTGACCTCGACACAACCCGTTGGGCACACCCTGGCGCACATACCGCAGAGAATACAGGAATCAGGGTCGGTCTCAGGGCTCCGTGGATCGCCTCCGCCTCCCTTGCGGTATGGCCGGTTTCCGGGAACCTCTAGGTCAGGGATTTCCCCCATACCCTTGATCTTCTCCATGACCTTGGCACCGAAATCCATTGCCTTGCTGATGTCCTCGCCATCGGGTCGCCCTGTAGCTATTGGTGACTCCTCTGAGTCAAAACTGTGTTGACCTATGAAAGCGGATCCTGCAACTGCCTTGAACCCAAGCTCCTCTGTGATGTCCTTGAGCTCCAGTAGGGCATCCTCGAATGCCCTGTTACCATAAACTGCGACCAGAACGGCTGGCGTGCCGTCACCCTTGACTTTCTTGATCCTGTTGACTGCAACCGCTGGGATCCTGCCGCTGTAGACTGGAGCAGCGATGACGGCCAGCTCGTCCTTAGCCAGTGAGTGGCTCTTGAACTCCGCGTCTGGAGGAGTGAGGTCGATAACGTCATAGTCGAGGTCCATTCCTTTTCTGATGGCCTCGACGGTTCTCTTGCCTGTGCCCGTCGGTGAGTAGTATACTAGTTTAATTTTGCTGATATTCATAGGTAGAAGTGTTCGTTTATCATTGTAAAGGGTTACGGGTAATTCTTTTACTGGTTAATTTTATTGCCTATTAAACAAAGTATAGGGTATGAGTGACCATCTTTTCCCGCACCACACTAACCCTGGTGCCAATTCTTACAGGCAGAAGATTCTGCCCCTCCGCGACAGGATGACCGTCTACAACGGCTGGTTGATGAATAAGCTAGAGAAGCTGCTTCCAGGCATGATGGACGAGACGGGCATCGATCTGTGGGTTGTTGTTGCCCGCGAGTATAACGAGGACCCTGTAATCATGAGCCTCCTGCCAGAGCCCAACCTCTACGCGAGGAGGCGCACTATACTGCTATTCCACAGACAGCCAGAAGGGGTTGAGCGTCTCGCGGTCTACCGTTATGGTTTCGGGGATTTCTACAAAGGAGTCTGGAACCCTGACGAGGAGGAGCAGTACGAGTGCCTGGCCAATATAATCAAGGAGAAAAACCCGGAGAAGATCGGTATCAACGTATCAAACACCTTCGCCTTCGGGGACGGCCTGACCCATGGGGAGTACACCCTATTGGTGGACGCCCTGGGCGATCTCTCGGAGAGACTGGCGCCAGCCGAGACCCTGTGCATCAGGTGGCTTGAGATAAGGAGTGATGAGGAGCTTCAGGCCTACCCAATGTTAGTTGAGCTCACTCACGCGATCATTCAGGAGGCTTTCAGCAGCAAGATCATCACGGCAGGCGTGACGACAGTTGATGACGTGCAGTGGTGGATACGCCAGAAGATGCTTGACCTGGGTGTTGAGATGTGGTTCCCCGCGACGGTTGACAGGCAAGGACACGGCGCCAGCTACGAGGACAACGAGAGGACGCGGGTAATCCACAGGGGAGACCTGCTTCACTGCGATGTGGGCTTCTACTACCTGGGACTGGCCACTGATGTACAGCAGAACGCATACGTTCTCAAACAGGGTGAGACGGACGCCCCGCAGGGGCTAAAGGATGCCCTGATTGACGCGAACAAGCTTCAGGACTTCCACGCCTCGGCTATGAAGACTGGAAGGACGGGAAATGAAATCCTCAAGGAGGCACTGGACAACGCCTGGGCGGATGGCATCAAGCCCTCCATATACACTCACCCACTTGGTGTTCACGGACACGCAGCGGGCCCAACCATCGGGCTATGGGATCAACAGGGAGGCGTCCCGGGCAGAGGCGATTATCCGCTCCATCCAGATACATGCTACGCCATTGAACTCAACGCCAAGAGGGAGGTCCCGGAGTGGGACAACCAGGAGGTCAGGATGAGCCTGGAGCAGGATGCATGGTGGACGGGTGAGGAGCTCGTGTTCATGGCTGGCCGGCAGAAAAAGCTGTATCTAGTCAGCTAATCTCTTTTTATAATTTATTTTGATGTAGAAAATTAATGCAGGTTATTCGGCTACCTGCCGAAGAGCCCCTTGAGGAATCCGCCGCTTCCCTTTGGCTTGCATGTGTAGCAAGTCTTCTTATGGGATGCACCGCATTTTACACAAAAATCTTTCTCACATGTTTTGCATGTGTATGTCTTTACTTGTTCGGATCCGCAGATATCGCATTTTCCCATTCGTTTCAACTCGTTAGATGTAGAGGAATTGGAACGATTAATATGTTAAAGACATTGACTTGTTTCATTAATGCAACTTGACAGGACAAAACATTTCAAAAAGACTTGTTTTTTACTGTGGTCTTGTTAAAACCCGTGCCTACATGACATTAATAAACAAAAAAACTGTAAATATTTCTGTTTTGAGAAAAGAGGCGATATTATAAGCCGATTTCAGTTATTATAGTATATATCATAATTATTGCTTAAAAAAGAGGTGAATTTTTCTTTTCAAACTATATCTCGACCCAGAACCTGGTATACTTTCACTCAGGTCATCGCCTCGTTTCCATACTAAGAGGTTTTATTCCCCTATTCATCAAAGAAAACCATGCATCCCAGTGTCTTCGAGGGTCTCCACCCCAGGATAAGAGAAGGCCTCGAAAAACTGGGCATAGTGGAGCCGACGCCTCCCCAGGAGAGAGTGATACCCGACGTTTTGGACGGGGATAACGTTCTGCTTGTTTCGCCCACCGCGAGTGGAAAGACCGAGGCGGCACTTCTTCCAGTCTTCGATATGTACCTTCGAGGTCACAAGGAGAAAGGGATAGGCATCATCTACATCACGCCTCTGAGGGCTTTAAACAGAGACATCGAGAAGAGGATGATGTTTTGGGCGGACCATCTGGGAATTACGGTGGAGGTACGCCATGGGGACACGAGTCAGAAGCAGAGAGGCAGGCAGACCAGGAAGCCACCCCAGATGCTCATCACGACACCCGAGACACTCCAAGCCATTCTCCCATCCAAAGGGATGCGGAAGCACCTGTCATCGGTCAGGTGGGTGATAATAGACGAGATCCATGACCTGGCTGCAAGCAAGCGGGGCGCGCAGCTCACGGTGGGGCTTGAGAGGCTTGACAAAGCCGCAAAAAAGACCCCGCAGAGAATAGGGCTCAGCGCCACCATCGGCAACCCCGTTACCGTTGCAGAGTTCCTTGGGGGCGTCCAGCCCGTCAACATCGTTGAGGTCGAGGTGGATAAGACCTACGAGTACAAGGTCCAGTTCCCCCAGCCAACTGACACGGATTTCGATCTGGCCGACGAGCTCAGCACAAGCCCCAAGGCGGCCAGCAGGCTCAACAGGATAAGAAGCCTCGTCAACGAGCATAACAGCACACTAATCTTCGTTCAGGGTAGGGGCCAAGCTGAGGCACTGGGGTTCAGGCTCAAGCAGATGGGGCTAGGCATCGAGGTCCACCACGGCAGCCTCAGCAGGGAGCAGAGGCACGTCACCGAGGACATGTTCAAGGCGGGGGAGTTGAAGGGGATAGTCTGCACCAGCACCCTCCAGCTTGGGATCGACATCGGTGAGGTGGACCTCACCATCCAGTACCAGAGCCCACGCCAGGTGAGCGCCCTCATCCAGAGGGTGGGCAGGGCAGGCCACACATTGAGCAGGTTGAGCGAGGGAGTGACTATCCCTGCATACGGCGAGGACGCCCTCGAGAGCCTCGTGGCATCGGACTTGGCGAGGAGGAAACGGCTTGAGCCCACGCTTGTACACATGAAGCCCCTTGACGTTCTCACGCACCAGATAGTGGGGCTCACGATAATGGCCCTTGATGACGGCATCGACCAATGGGAAGTGCTTGAGCTGGCTCAACGGGCGTACCCGTTCAAAGAGTACACCAAAGAGGAGTACGTGGAACTCATCGAGTTCCTTCGGCAGATAGGATTGATCAACAGGGAGGGAGAGAGAATGAGGAAGACCGGTAAGGGAAGGAGATACTATTTCGAGAACCTGGGAATGATAAACGATGAGAGGCGATACCCCTTCATCAACGCGATAACCGATGAGATGGTGGGTACCGTCGGGGACGAGTTCTGGAGCCTACGGGCACGGGTCGGACTCAACGTCATCCTAAGGGGAAGAGTCTGGAGGATACTCCAGATAGACGAGGAGAGGGGCGTCCTCCATGCACTACCCAGCACTGACCCGCTTGGGGCAGCACCAGGCTGGGACGGCGAGCTGATCCCCGTCACTCGGGAGGTCGCGGAGGAGGCCGGAACCCTCAGGGAGACCATCAACAGGTCAGCCGAGTCACTTGAGGCCCTCGCTGAGCCATTAGACACTGATGTAGGTAGCCTGAAGGAGATCGCTGACGAATCCGTCGCACACCTGAAATCAGGGTTACCCCTGCCCAGCCCATCGAACTTGATCCTGGAGGTCTGGGACCAGTACCTGGTCATCCACAGCACGAGGGGGGAGAAATTCAACAGGGCTCTTGGGGCCATCCTCGACGCGGCCCTGAGCGAGAAGGAGCTGATATACAACTGGTGGAACGACCCATACAGGATACTCATCGAGGCTCCCAACAAGCTCAACGAGTACGAGATCAAGGGTATTGAGGACTTAATCAGGGCGCTTACTCCTGATGAGGCCGATAGGCTTCTCATGGATTACATGCAGACGCGTTTCCCCTTTGGGTACAAGATGAAGTTCATCGCCGAGCGTTTCGGAGTGCTCCCAAGGGGAAAGATCATGGGGCCTGAGCGTGTAGAGAACCTGTATTACCAGTTCAAGGATACGCCCATCTACAAGGAGACCCTGAGGGAAGCCTACCACGAGAAGCTGGACCTCCCCTCTGTTAAGGAGATCGTCACAGGCATAGAGAACGGATCAATCGAGGTTATCACAAAGAAGGTATCCGACCCCAGCGCGTTGGCGAGGCATATCCTAGAAAAGTACGCCGATGTCGAGGAGTTGATGGCCACTGATGCCACCATCACGGATCAGATCGAGTACATGAGACAGAACATTCACTCAAGGAGGGTCAGGCTGGCTTGCGTAAACTGCGGCGAGTGGCACACGGATATCCGCATCCGGGAGCTTGAGGATCACCCTCATTGCGGCAACTGTGACAGCGGACTCATGGCCATGATGAGGCGGAACCAGGACCCCGAGCATTTCCAGATGCTCCTGAGGAGGTGGAACGAGGGCGAAGAGATGTTCGGCGACGACCTGGACCAGCTCAGGCACGGACGGAAGACCGCGGACATGGTTCTCAGCTACGGAAGGAAGGCGGTGGAGGCGTTAATGGTCTACGGCGTTGGTCCGGTGACCAGCTATCAGGTGCTCAGCAGGATGCACAGGAGCAACGAGGAGTTCTACAAGGACTTGTTAAAGGCAAAAATCCAGTACATGAAGACGCGTCAGTACTGGGCTGATAAAAAATAAACTGGACTATACGTCCAGTGCAAAGTTTCTGTGAGCAACCGGCGCACCGCTGCTGAGAGCCATGGCGATCTGGATGACCTCAGCTATCTCCTCCTTGGTCGCGCCCTCCTTGATGGCTGCCTTCGCGTGGCCCTCGATGCACCACGGGCACCTAGTCATGTAGGTGCACGCGATCGCTACAAGTTCCTTGGTCTTCTTGTCAAGCTTGCCTGGCTCGAACACTTTCCTGTTCCAGTCGGCCCAAGCTCTCATAACGTCTTTATCGAAGTACTTGTTTACCTCGGGGTCCCTTTCCTTTGAGTAGTGGTAATCCATGGACAATAGCCACCCCACTTGCTCTTAAAATTAATCAAAGATATTCTGTGATAATCTCGATGATTCGATCAATGCCCCTGTCTAGGTGCTTGTTCTGGTTCATGTCAACCAACACCTCCAGCACATGTTCGCTCTCAAGCAGGTGTTCAACCCTCTTGATGAGTGCCTCCTTGGACACATCTCTTTGATGCATGGCCTCGGCCACGCCGATCTCCATGGCGCGCCTGGCGTTCCCGTACTGCTCAGGGTGGCGGGGCATGGGGATTATGATGCTGGGCTTGTTGTACCCGATGCTTTGCATGATGGTCTCGTGGCCGCCCCTGCTGATTACCATGTCACAGGCGTTTAAGAATGCGAAACGGTCAAGGATCCAAGGTATTAAAGTCACGTTGCCCACTCGTTTTGACTCGTTTCCGCCGTGAGGGTTGCCCATTGACATTACGACGTGGTATTTGTCTGGGAACCTGCTGAAAATGGGGGCTAGCATCCGTATCAAAGGCATTCGCTCGGGACGAGGCCCGCTTATCCCGGCGTAGATCAGTACCTGATCATCAAGACCCAACTCGTCTCTTACTTTAGATGCGTCAAGGTTGTCCTCTGGCTTCAAGCCCATGATGGAGCCCACTAGGTCCATCTTGGCGCCGTACCTGCGGGGAGCCCTCAGGCTATCCAGACTGATGGTGTAGGGCTCGGGGAAATCCGGGATGACAAGTCTGTCGGACAAGGCCCACATCCAACCAAGGACCGTCATCACTGTCCCGTCCACCAGCTTCCAGAAGTTGGTTTCCTTCTCCCTTGGGGCCCTGGGCAGGAACTGGTTCAGTGTTAGAATACAGGGTATCCGTAGCATCCTGGCCGCCATGATTGTGCTGACACGGGTGTCAACGAACACAAGGTCTGGCTTGAAACCCTTCATCTGCTTGACCTCGAATTTGATCTGTTTGAGTAAAGTCCAGAAGGCCGAAAATCCTCTAGTTGATACTGTGGCCTTGAGATCGATACTGCCTCTCTTATCTGTCTCAAGATATATCTCGGGAGCCTTGGCAACGGGAAAACAGAACTGGGAAAGGTAATCCACGCCCTCAAGGTACGTGGAGAACATGACCTCGCCGCCTAGCCTCTGGACCTCTTTGGCGATGGGCACACATCTGCTCACGTGACCTAGTCCCATTCCACAGGGGCTGAAATAAACGCGTGTACCATCGAACCGTTTCATCTAATCCACCAATGTATGCCGTTTTATGGAACCTTTTGGTTCGTCCTCCTTGAAAAGGATAGCCTGGAACGTGTAGGCCTTGGTATCCGGTCTCATCCATGACCTCTTTTGGATGCCGGCCTTTACGCAGCACTGGTCAAGGAACTCTTTGCTGTCCCAGCCCCACTCAACGGGCACTTGAGGAAGCAGTAATCCCTTGTTCCAGCCCCTCTCGATTATAAGCCCGTCCCTGCCCACCTGAACATGATTTGATAGTTTGCTTCTATCATCTAACTCGAGACGCATCGGGGGCGTTAAGACGCTGACCTCCATGGTCAAACCATCCATCTCATGCCTCTGCACGGGGGGGAAGCGGGGGTCGTTGAAGGCCGCGCTCTTGGCTGCCTCGACTACAGCGTCAACAAGAGGACTCGTGGGATAAGGTAATCCGATGCACCCGCGGAGACCGTAGCTGCCTTTCGCGTGGACGTTGAGGGTGACAAAGACGCCGCATTTCTCCACGAGAACTGGGTCATCATGATAATCACTCGGCTCATCGGCGATGCCAAGGACACCCTCAATGGAGTGCCTGGCCAGCCTGACCAGAAAAGCCCCCTGCTCATCAGTTAAAGTGAAAATCCTGCAACGCCTCCTAGATGTGATAAACAACTCTACCGGTTTCTACGTGATAACCTTTTCATGTGGAGCCGAGGGTTTCCCTGATCTTAATCCAGTGGCTGCCCTCCCAGTACACCCTTGAGCAGTCCCCGCAGACCCAGAACTCCTCGAAGGCGTTGAAAGACTCCGCTGGAACGAGCCCTTCAACATCAGTTTTCGGCGTCTCAGCCAACAACCCGTTACATCTTGGACATCTGGAGTTGGATGCAACTAGCTTGATACCCAGCTCCCTTTTCAGGTGGGTTAACTGAACCGTTACTTCCTCGGACTTGAAGTATATTGATTTGAGACCCAGTTTCAGTGCCCTTTGATACAGCTCCCTGTCTCGGGTTAGCATTATCCTTGCAGAGTCCTTTGTTTCCTCAAGGAGGCGATCATCATTCATGCCCCTAAAGTAGATTGAATCGTACCCCGCGATCCGCAGCCAGCGGGCTAGAGTCCCCAGCATCCCGTCGACAATGAAGGCGTGGTGGTTACCCATCTACACGACAGTCCTCGCAGAGGAACGCCCCGTCCATGGCGCGGAGGTTCATGGAGTAAATCTCACACCTGTCACAGTAGCCCACCGTTGAGCTTCCCGATACCGGGATATTGGAAAAGATCTCCTTGTGCTCACGCATGATGTCAATGATGGTGGGTATGAAACGTATGATGTTCCTATCGGTGACTACGCCCACAAGCTCTCCCTTGTATATGACGCCGAGGCGCCTGATGTTCTCCTTGTCCATCATCTTCATGGCGTCCATCAGGTTCATCTCAGGGTCCACCATCTTCAGCGGCGATGACATCACCTTCCCCGCGATGAACGTGCTCGGTGAAACGCCGTCAGCCACGACCCTCGTCACGATGTCCCTCTCAGTGACGATGCCCACAGGAAGGTTCTGCTGGTTCAGCACCACGACGGCTCCGACGCGTTGCTCGCGCATCTTGTTGGCGACCTGCACGATATCCTCGTTCTCGTCAACACTGATGACGGGGCTCGACATGGCTTCCCTCACTATCATCTTGGATGATATTTCTAGGCTCAAGGGATCACCACTTGAGAACTTGACTACAACCTATAAAAAGCTCATGAACTGGGGCTCGATATTACCCTAGAATTCCATCAAAACCTGATACATGGATCCGCATTGTCCGCAGTTCAGTATGCTAGCGCGCCTCTCGATATCTTTGTCAACCTGGATCCATGAGCCGCACTGATTGCACTTCAGGATGAACCCATCACTTCCGTCGTGGTTACCTGTTTTAAAAATGAGGGGCTTGGCTTGTATGAAGTTCCCAGGTATCAGGGGTCGCCTTATTCCTAGCCTTGACGCCTTGAGGCGGATGGCGTTGCTGGTTCTCAAAGGAAACTCCAGCTCTATCTCCTCAAATGTCCTGTTCGACCCGTATAGTTCATGCAGCCTCGCTACCTCTTCGTCCGTCCACTCATTTATCCTTGCCATATGCCTAGTATCCTCTAGCATCGTTGATCATGTGTAGTGGGGACTACCGGAATTCACTTACCGGCGATATACCCGGCCTCGTGGCTGTGTGGGCAATTATTCAGGCAAACCCGAACAAAATGGGCGCGCGACAAAAGCACCTTGATATGCTCTCAGCGTGTCCACTTCCGATGTTGTCCCCCACTACAATCAAACAAGGGCTCAAAAAATTATAATATAATTATGTTGCATCAAAAGGGTACATTTCACAAGAAAATTAAGTCCACTATATAGGCAGATTGTGGTGTAAATGTCAAGAATGTTACATCCATATGAGACAACCGTGAAATTGATAAAAGCATAACAAACCCGGTGAGTCGGGCAGGGGACGATTATATGAATCCGACAAGAGACAAAATATCGGTCTGTAAAACGAAAGGTTTAATGCAAATCCCATTCTCCGTTAACTGGATTCCATTGGATGTACAGTTTACCGAAAAACCAATCCTGAAAGACCCAGTGATGATAGCCGCATGGCCGGGGATGGGGTTCCTAGCGAAGATCAGCGCGGATTATCTGAGAAGAAGGATAAAGGCAAAGCAGTTCGCTGAGATAAAGTACTTCCATAACGTCCTGGTGTACAAAAACAGCGTAGCAGAGATGGCGCCAATAAAACACAAGCTCTACGCATCAGAGGACCAGAACATCATAATCTGTGTCGGCGACGCGCAGCCTTCTATTCCCGAGGAGTCGCTGAGGCTAGCCCAGAAGATCGCCGATATCGCCGTGGAGATGGGCGTCACGCGAGTCTACACTATGGCGGCCTTCCCCAACGAGTTCTACGATGACCCAAAGGTCTACGGCGTATTCACAGACGAGTCAATGAAGGACGAACTCGTCGAGGCGGGAGTAGAGATAATAAAGAACGACGGCGCCGTAAACGGGTTAAACGGCGTCATGATCGGTGTGGCTAAGGCGA
>RCNB010000521.1_pt1 | contig 25657 bp, 21 predicted proteins | sample 2041321 | NCBI WGS metagenome assembly RCNB01 (sample SAMN09708232, study PRJNA481090) | Marine sediment metagenome, whole genome shotgun sequencing project. | reverse complement strand
TAGTGGTCCCACCTGGGCTCGAACCAGGGACCACCTGATTATGAGTCAGGTGCTCTAACCAACTGAGCTATAGGACCGAAAATGAGGGCAAATTTAACCATTAAGCCCAACTACGCAAAATATTAGGTTTTATTTGTTCGCAAAACTACGCTTTCCCTTCTTACGTCTTACGAAATACCATTTAGTAGTGAGCCGAGGGCCCATTTTGAGGAGGAGCCTCTTGGCATAGTTCAATCAATACCCCATTCGTGCTTTTAGGGTGTAAAAAAGTAACCAGCTTATTATCAGCACCCTTTTTTGGTTCTTCGTTCAGAACGGTAAAACCTTCCGCCTGCAATCGTTTGATTTCAGCCACAATGTCATTGACCGCAAAAGCAATATGATGGACACCTTCTCCCTTTTTTTCTATAAATTTCGCAATAGCGCTATTATCGCTCAAAGCTTCCAAAAGCTCTATTTTATTTTCCCCAGTCTTAAAAAAGGAAGTCCTGACCCCCTCGGATGCCACTTCTTCTATCTTGTAATGCGACGTACCCAAAAGCTTTTCGAAAAGTAGGTTCGAGGCTTCCAAATCTTTGACAGCTATGCCGATATGCTCTATTTTTTTCAAGTAGAATGCCTTTTTATTGATCGTTATCTTTATCCTCCTAAATTACGTTTAATTCTGCGTATTTTTGCCGTATGGAAACGCAACGACAGAAAAAAATAGCAGGAGTCATACAAGAAGATATCGTCGATATTCTTCAACGTGCTGCTATCGATGGAGGTTTGAAAGGTACTTTGATTTCCATTACGAAAGTATCCGTTACAACAGACCTATCGATTGCCAAGGTGTATATCAGTATTTTTCCGAATAAAAATGCCGAAGAACTGCTTGAGGGGATTAAATCGAACCAGCCTTTAATTAAACACGAACTGGCCCAGCGTACAAGAAACCAATTACGCAGAGTGCCCGAGCTTCTATTTTTTATGGATGATTCCCTTGATTACATCGAAAACATAGAGAAGTCGTTAAAAGGAGACGAGAACCCTATTGAAAATCGTGATTTGTTGGCCAAAAGAAAAAAATTATAAGGTTGAACTTTCCGCTATATATCGCTAAGCGCTATGTTCGCTCTAAAAGCAGCCAGAATGCGGTGAACATCATCAATCTGATTACTTTTTTGGTGATTGTCATTGGTTCAGCAGCACTTTTTATTGTACTATCGGGCTTTGCGGGACTCAAAACTTTCAGCCTTCAGTTCAGTAATACTTTCGATCCCGACCTGAAGGCGCTTCCGGCCATAGGTAAATTTTTCTCCGTATCCCCAGAACAAGAGGTCATATTAGGTGAACTCGAAGGTGTTGTATCCTACGCTAAAGAGCTTGAAGAAAAAGTTTACTTAGAGCACAAAGAGAAAAGTCATATTGCCTTCATCAAGGGTGTCGATTCCAACTACAACAAGGTTACCGGTATTGAAAGTGCCCTACTCTATGGTACTTGGGGAATTAACGAAGAACAAGGTGTAGCGGGCATTGGAGTCGCCAATATTCTGGGGCTTACCGTAAACCAATACAATCCATTAGTCGTTCTAGCCCTAAAACCTGGCAAAGGTTCGCTAACGCTAAAAGACCTGAAAAGAAAACCTTTGTTTATCAGCGGCGTTTTTGGGATAGAGCAAAATCTTGATAAATTATACGTTTTTGCCGATTTGCTCTCGGTACAGAACCTGTTAGAAAAAGAAACTACGCAGGTATCAGGAATCGATTTCAAACTACAGGAACCTGAAAATACCCTAGAGCTTAAGGAAAAAATTATGGCTGTTTTGGGAAACAAAGTAATCTTGAAGAATCGACAAGAACTGAACAGTACCTTGCACCGAATGCTCAACACAGAAAATCTAGCGACCTACCTTATTTTTACCTTGGTACTTATTATCGCCCTATTCAATGTTGTAGGAGCCATTATCATGATGATTTTGGATAAACAACAGAATCTAAAAACCTTGTATAATTTAGGAACGACCATAACGAAACTTCGTCGTATCTATTTCGTTCAGGGCATTCTTGTTACTGGTATCGGCGGAATCATAGGAGTTTCGTTAGGCTCCCTGTTGATATGGTCACAGTTGAGCTTTGAGTGGCTTAAAATTACGCCCTCTTTGGCTTATCCTGTAGAATATGAAATTATAAATGTGTTAATCGTTCTGGCTACGATTATGGTTTTAGGGGTAATCGCTTCAAAAATCTCAAGTAGCCGAATTACGAAGAAGTTGATAAGCCCCCTCTAACTCACATTGAGACGCAATAGCTATCTGTTTTTTCAGCCTATGATAATCGGAACATAATCCCCTATTGCTTCTCCGAAAAAGACAATCATCAGAATTTTTGTTCGCCATCTCAAGGGAAGTTAAAAAGGGCTAAACTCATAGTCGCCGAACTTCTGTAGTACCTCATCAAACGCAGCAAAAACATCGACCGAATCATCACTGGTCACCATTTTCATACGGTAAGGTTTAAAATCAGGTATCCCTTTGAAGTAATTCGTGTAATGGCGTCGTGTCTCAAAAACACCAAGTTTTTCTCCTTTCCAATCGATGGCCATTTGAAGATGCCTTTTGGCGGCATCGACACGTTCTTCCATGGTAGGGGGTGCAAGATGGGTTCCGGTTTTGAAAAAGTGTTTTACCTCTTTAAAAAACCAAGGGTAACCAATAGTGGCACGGCCGATCATAGCGCCATCTAACCCATAGTCATCTCTCATTTTCAATGCGGCTTCAGGGCTATCGATATCTCCATTTCCGAATACCGGAATATGCATACGCGGATTGTTCTTTACTTCTGCAATCGGTTTCCAATCGGCACTGCCTTTGTACATCTGGGCGCGCGTACGACCGTGAATAGCGATAGCCTTACAACCTACATCTTGTAAGCGTTCGGCCACCTCAACGATCATAATAGAATTATCGTCCCAACCCAAACGGGTCTTCACGGTAATAGGTAATTTTGTTCGCTCTACCATTGCCTTTGTCAACGAAACCATTAAATCGATATCCTTCAAAATACCCGCCCCGGCTCCCTTACTCACCACTTTCTTTACAGGGCATCCAAAATTGATGTCGATAATATCGGGGTTGGATTTTTCAACTATTTCCACAGATTGTAGCATGGAATCCAGATTGGCACCAAAAATCTGAATGCCTACCGGACGTTCCTTTTCGTAGATATCCAACTTCATGACGCTCTTGGCGGCATCGCGAATAAGGCCTTCGGATGAAATAAACTCCGTATACACCACATCGGCACCTTGCTCTTTGCACAAAGCACGAAAAGGCGGGTCACTAACATCTTCCATAGGAGCAAGTAGTAACGGAAAATCGGGTAATTGTATGTCGCCTATTTTGGACATTTTCTCATTTCTTTTTCAAGGGTGCAAATTTAGGAAAAATTCTTCTTTGGTTAATCAACATCCCAATTGCGAGGAGCCATAGCAAAACTTGACCTCGGAATCATGGTTGATGCGACGTGGCAATCTGTTGAGGTTTTACAAAGGGTTCAACAGATTGCTTCTTCACATTTGAACTTATTACAATAACCTAAACTTTTTGAGTGCTGCGCCTCGCAATGACGTGTTCCTAAAAAGTTATCTCGGCCTCAACTTTCTCCCCATTTCGATCGACTACCACTTTGGTTGAATTACCCTCCTCAAAAGCGGAAAGCGCCCGCATATAACTCATCATATCGACCACTGTACTGTCACCTAATTGCACGACCACATCACCTTTTTTCAATCCGGCAGTGGCGGCAGGTCGGCCTTCTGTAATACCGTCGATACGCATTCCCTTGCCGTCGAAGAGATAATCGGGCATAACGCCCAAAGCGACCTTAAATCGCGGAACATCCTCACTTTCATTTTTGGTCGGGCGGAATGAAAGTTTAGCATCGTTTTCGAGTTCACCGATAATATTCAAAATATAATCGACAATCATTTCCATACCCTCATAGTTCAATTTTTCGGCATCATCGGAAGGTTTGTGGTAATCTTCATGCTGCCCGGTGAAGAAGTGCAAGACCGGTATATCCTGTAGATAAAAGGAAGTGTGGTCGCTAGGGCCAACACCTGATTCGCTTAAGACTAATTTGAATCCCGGATTAGTGGAGTTCAGCACTTGCTCCCAAATTGGTGCCGTTCCTGTGCCACTTATAGCTAAGGTTTTGTTCTTCCGAAGCCTTCCTACCATGTCCATATTGATCATATAATTAGCTTTTTTGAGGTCGACGGTAGGGTTTTTAGTAAAATAATTGCTGCCCAACAACCCCATTTCCTCTCCTGAAAAAGCGATAAATAAGTAGTTGTTTCCGCTGATCGAATCCTTTAATTTTTCGGCCAGCTTTAATAATACCCCAACTCCACTTGCATTGTCATCGGCACCGTTATGAACAGCATCGCCTTCGGCATAGAGCGACCCTTCGCCTCCCATGCCCAGATGGTCGTAATGCGCCCCGATAATGATGGTCTTTTCTGCCTGATTGTCTACATATCCGAGAACGTTCGTGCCGGTAATCATACTGTCTCCCGAAGCGAATTGCACTTCGCCATGCGGGTCAGTTTTAGGTTTGAAGGTAAAGGTCTGAAAGAAAGTGCCCGCGTTTCCTTTGGGTTTAAGTCCGATTTGTTGCATGCGTTTTTGCAGGTAATTCGCAGCTTGAAGCTCAAAAGGTGTTCCCGTTTCGCGACCTTGCAAACTATCGCTGGCCAAAAAGGCAATATCTTCTTGTATTGAGACCCTTTTTTGTGGTTCAGTTTTACAGGAAATGAAAACTAGAAAAATTACTGGTAAAACGATCCACTTAGGTACCATAGCCATTATTTTTATGCAAAAATACGCATCATTATGAGAATTCTTTTTGTGTAGTACTCGTGATACGAATCTATTTATTGCAGAGTGGTGGGAGGCCTACACCGGTGCCTCCCAAGGAGGGAGTAATTTAAATTCAGAACTTAAATACTAGAGTCGGTTACGCTCCTCTACCCTTTTTGATTTTTGGTTGTCGCGAATCTTCACGTTACCGAACTTGTAGCGGAATCCAAGAGTGAACAATCGGTTCTCGGCCCTTCTCAGCGACGTACCGTTCTGGTCAAGATAATTTCGACTGTTGAACTGATTTCCCTGATTGAAGATATCTTCTAAACCCATAGAGATACTAGCCTTTTTGTTCCAAAGGGTTTTTCGAAACAAGAGGCTCATGGCTCCAAAGCCATCGAAAATAGCATTTTCTGAGAGTAAGGGGGCCGTATAGTAATAACTCAGGTCTGCCGTCAACGACCTATCGCTTAAAAGCGTAAAGCCATTACTGGTTCTTACAAACCAACTGAATAAATTATTTTCGACCAGTTGTTTGGTGCTTAAATTTTCAAAAGTCGTTTTTTCGTCAAAAAAACTTGCTAGAAGATAGCAATTCCAGAAGGTGTTGAAATCTTTGCTAACCGAAAAATCTATACCGTAGCTGGAATTTTCTTTCATGTTCGAACTAATAAAACGTAACAGTCGAAAATCGTTGTCCTGAAATATCAATTCGGCCAAGCCATTTTTTTCGGTTTTATAAAATAACTCAACCGTGTAACTGTTCTTGAACGTGTAACCTCCTGCTATATAGTGGCGCGTTGCCGGCAAAAGGTCAGGGTTACCCTCGATCGTAGAAAAATTACTCTGAAAAACCTGAAACGGATTGATCGACGCGTATCTCGGTCTACTTATCCTTCGATAATAGTAAAGGTTTAAATCATGTTTTTGGCTAGGTGTATATTGAAGGGAGAATGAAGGGAATAACTTTAAATAGTCATTTTCGCGATTTTGAGTGCCTACATTCCACCTTCCCATGGTTTTGGTATATTCCGCACGTAGGCCCGTTTTTAGTTCCCAAAGATTCCACTTGGTGCTGAAGGAAGCATAGGCCGCATAGATCGATTCATCATATTCAAAATTTCCGACTTCTGTGGGGGCAATGCCCGGCACTTCATTGTCGAAACCTTCTTGTATAATAAGGTTTTTTGAAGCTATTCTGGCATATCGAAGACCTGTTTCCATTTTTCCCGACTCACCTAGAGGTGTGCTATAATCTGCCTGTAAGCTATAGAGGTTGATATACTGCTCTGAATTTGTGGTAAAATCATTTTCGCCAGAAAAATCTCCATTCAAATCATAAAAATCGGTCTCCACTTGCTGTCCTTTGTTGAAATGGAAGAAGGTGTAGTGTCCACTTAATGAAATTTCCGCGCCTATATCGTTCAGCTTGTTTACATAGTCAATATAATATGAAGTATTCTCTTGGTGTTCTTTGGAGAAATTGAACGTATTAAACCTTGAGAGCAGGGTATCTCCGGTAATTTTGGTCTCGGTGTCGTAAAGTCGTTCCACCTCGGGCTGCAAAATGATTATTGCGGATAGACTCAACCTGCTTTTTTCATTTAGGTCATAATCAAAAAAAGCGGAAACCGTATGTTGCTTTCTACGTTTCAGGAATTCTCGTTCAGCCGACCATGTCGACCCAATCTCGCCATTGTCGAAGAAATTTGTAATATCAGTATATTGAATGACTTCCCTTGAATGGCCAAAATTGTAATTAATTGAAAAATCGGTTTTACTCCCTTTAAAATAATGGTCGGTGCCAATGGTGTGTTTAGGTAAAATTCCCTGTACATATTTGTTGTAAATAGCTCCATTGTAACCTGCTACCAGGTTTTTTTTCATTTTAATATTAATAAGCACCCCGTCTTCTGCACTGTACTTTGCCGGGGGGTTGGTTATGACCTCGATAGCCTCGACCCCACTTGCCGAAGTACCGGACAAGAGGTTGATAATATCGCTTTTAGGTATGTTGACCTTGCGGCCGTTGATCAATATGCCTACGGCGTTACTACCTTTTACAGTAAGTTTATCGTTTATGATCATTACACTTGGGGTACGTTTCAGTACATCCCAAATTTGACCGTCGGTCAAGGCCGTGTTTTCTATATTAAATACCAATCGGTCGACTTTTCTTTCCACACGTGGCTTTTGGGAAGTTACTACCACTTCGTTAAGGGCTTGTGCGTCGTTGTTCAATCGAAGTGGCTCCAGATTGACGTCGCCACTCACCAAAACAGACCGTAACTCAGACTCGTTTTCAAGGTAACTTGCTTTGATAAAGTACGTTCCCTGTGGAGCCTTCACAATTTCGAAACGACCATTTTCATCGGTAGAGGCACCATTAATCAGCGTTGAGTCCGATTGGCTCAAAAGCTGAATATTGGCAAAGGCAATGGGTGCCTTTTTCGAATCTTCGACGGTTCCACTTATCGAATATTCTTGAGAAAAGAGACTACACACAAAGCAAAAGCAAAGAAAAAAGGGGCAGATTCGATTTTTCACTTACGCTATAAGTCGGAATCAAATTTACGTCATTAAGTAAACTCCTACAATTTTATAATCACAATAAATAGGCCCGAACCATAGCACGGTCTTTAGAAATATTTAAAAAAATCATATTAGATTGAAATACAGGTATTTAATAGCATTTTGTCGATATTATACATCCATATTTACTAGAATTTTCGAATTGGGCGAAACAGCTTCTTCGTGATTTAACTTCAGTTCAAAAAGGGTAAACTTTACTTTTGGACAATTACATATGCGACGACTATGCTTTGAGCTTCTCCTTCGGTTGATAAGGTATGCTGTTCGGTTCTCCCAAAATAATTTATCCAATGTGGTTTACGTGCAAAATTGATACAATCGTTGAAAATGACTATAAACGTAAAATCAAAATTGGTATCTAGACTATTTTCAAGGGTATGGTCTTTATATAACAAAAAAATGGTGCACCCCAATTGAACTGCATCAGGGTCTCTTTTTTGAGACTTCGATATTTAACAAAAACGCACTAAAATAACCTATCTTTGCAGCCTTAAAAGCTGTTCGTGCCGCTATGAAGAATATTCGAAACTTTTGTATCATCGCCCATATCGACCATGGTAAAAGCACCTTGGCGGACCGTCTGTTGGAATTTACCGGTTCGGTGACCGATCGCGAAAAGAAGGAACAGTTGCTCGACAATATGGATCTCGAGCGCGAGCGGGGTATCACCATCAAAAGCCACGCCGTTCAAATGGATTATACCCATAATGGCGAACAGTTCGTTTTGAACCTTATCGACACCCCGGGCCACGTCGATTTTTCTTATGAAGTTTCACGATCAATCGCAGCCTGTGAAGGTGCCCTTTTGGTAGTCGATGCAGCCCAGAGTATTCAGGCACAGACCATTTCGAACCTCTACCTTGCCTTGGAAAACGATTTGGAAATCATCCCCGTTCTGAACAAGGTCGACTTGCCCAGCGCAAATCCCGAAGAAGTGACCGATGATATCGTTGATCTTTTGGGGTGCAAAGCCGAAGAGGTAATTCCTGCAAGCGCAAAAACCGGCATCGGTATCCAGGCTATACTTAATGCCATTATCGACCGTATTCCTGCTCCTAAAGGAAATCTTGACGAGCCCCTACAGGCGTTGGTTTTCGATTCGGTGTACAATTCTTTCCGTGGCGTCGAGACCTATTTTAGGGTCATCAACGGAGAAATCAAAAAAGGACAGAAAATAAAGTTCGTAGCCACCGATAAAAGCTATTTTGCCGACGAAGTGGGCACTTTAAAATTGACCCAGCATCCGAAGCAAACCATTAAGGCCGGAGATGTAGGCTATTTGATAACGGGAATAAAAGATGCGCGAGAAGTTAAAGTAGGCGATACCATTACAGATTCCGCCAGCCCGACCAAAAATCCTATCGCGGGCTTTGAAGATGTAAAGCCGATGGTATTTGCGGGTATCTACCCCGTAGACACCGAAGATTTTGAAGAACTGCGATCTTCCATGGAAAAGTTACAACTTAACGATGCTTCTTTGGTCTTTGCCCCTGAGAGTAGTGCGGCATTAGGGTTTGGTTTTCGATGTGGATTTTTAGGCATGCTACACATGGAAATCATTCAAGAACGTTTAGAGCGGGAGTTCGATATGACGGTCATCACCACCGTGCCCAATGTGAGCTACCATGCCTTTACCAGAAAAAACCCCGAAATACCGGTAACGGTAAACAACCCAACAGATCTACCGGACCCTTCTGGTATCGATCGTGTTGAAGAGCCCTATATCAAAGCGACAATTATTACCAAGTCCGATTTTGTGGGTAACGTAATGTCACTCTGTATCGAAAAGCGGGGCGTCATCACGAACCAGACCTATTTGACCACCGAACGCGTAGAACTCAATTTCGATATGCCCTTGGCCGAAATCGTATTCGATTTCTATGACCGTTTAAAGACCGTTTCAAAAGGTTATGCCTCTTTTGACTATGCGCCAATCGGTATGCGGGTATCAAAACTGGTGCGTGTCGATATTCTGTTGAACGCACAACCGGTCGATGCGCTTTCGGCATTAATACATGCTGACAATGCACAGCATATCGGTAAAAAAATGTGTGAAAAGCTAAAAGAACTTATTCCTAGACAGCAATTTGATATTCCTATTCAAGCAGCAATCGGTGCAAAAATAATTTCTAGGGAAACCATCAAGGCCCTTCGAAAAGATGTTACCGCAAAATGTTACGGAGGCGATATATCCCGAAAGCGAAAACTCTTGGAAAAGCAGAAAAAAGGTAAAAAACGTATGCGCCAAGTAGGGAATGTCGAAATTCCGCAACAGGCTTTTATGGCGGTGTTAAAGTTGAACGATTAGAACAAAAAAGGGCTTTTGCTACTATTAGCAAAGCCCTTTTTTTATTGTCAGCCGACTATTTAACGGCTAAATAATTTAACTAGAAGCAGGACATCCATCTTCTAATGCCTTAACATATTCCGCTGCAGAAATTCCATCTAGCTCTTCACTCGATAATGTTTCAGACTGTCCGGCTGTAGTAATAGTAACAGTACCGTCTCCATTATCACAAGCTTCAACAGAAATACCTAATAGTGAACAAGACGCGCATTTTTTTTCATTATCATCATCATCATCAGAACAACTGGTAAATGCTACTGTGACCGCTAGAGCCATAAATAAAACTACTTTCTTCATAATAAGCTTGGGGTTTAAAATTTTTGTTCAAAACTTGAACGAAACCCATCATATGATATTGCGCCTTCTCTTCAATTTTAAGCAAAGAATGTGGTGAACTTCGTAAAAAATGTGGTGAAATCTGATTCGTACATTTTCTAAAATCTGAAGTATACGCCATTTAAACTTATTTGACCTACAGGTAATTTCCTAATTTTCCTACAATTAACATTTTCACGAACAATTTTTTAAGCTTCTTTATGTTTTAGAATAGTCGAATTTAGTTCCCCTAACCTATGACAACCTATATTGCACATTTTACGGCAAAACACCGTCTTATTACAACCGAACAAAACTCTATCTTTATCTGGCAACAAGAAAGTGGTGAAATAGATACGCCGCTTCTTCAAGATAAAATTAACCGAGAGTCATCGGTTCATTTTTACCAACTAATTGCCGGAGAAAATCATGAGATAGCAACGAAAGATATCTCAGTAACTGTCATGAAAACCCAATGTTTTTCTGGGTGAACTAGCTTTCTTCTGTTTTGATTTCTATGAATGAAAATCTTCAAAGGAGCCCCCATAATTTTGAATCTTATGTCTCGGAGTCAAGTATGAAGTATTAATGCCTGCATTGAACTCCCCTGAAAGCTACCTAAACATTCCTTAAAAGCAGTGTGTACTATATTTATAGAACTTATGTTTTTTAATATAACGTTGGCAAGTTTAAACCTATTTTTTCATTTCATATAATCGGCCTAGGCCAAATTGGTCACCTGCCTTCCAAGCATTCCCGTCCTTCATGAAAATCTCGATCATTTTCTCGCTCGAAACCGTATTGAAATTTTCATCTTGCAACAAGCGCAGTACTTTGCGAGTTTTGGTGTCGATTACCTCGCCGCTAGAAGGGTATGCGTATCGGCCATCTATGCTAAAGGTCACCCAGCCTGGCATATCGTCAAGAGCAATCGTAGTCAATTGTTGGTAAGGAGCTTTTGCACTAAAGACGTGCAAGCGCATATTATGGCCGTCGCAGATCCATATCTCATTTTCATCTGGAGTGAGTCCAATTCCATGTGCTGGGTTGCCATGTCGTCGAACGGGTCCTTTGTCCCATCCTTTGACCTCGATACTAGCCAGTTTTTTTCCAGTTTTTAAGTCCCCTACCTCGAACCCCAATAATTCGTTTACGTTTACAAAAACCAGTGACTCATCACTATTGATAGTAAACGGGCGAATTCCAGCACTGAACGGACCAATTTTCTGCACAACAGTATGGGTTTCGGTATCGGCCACATGTAGATGGGGCGAGTTTATATCCGCCATATATACGCGCTTTCCCGACGGTCCATAAATGGTATTATGTGCTCTGGAATGTACGTTGATCTTGGTGATAATGTCGCCCGTTTTACAGTCCACCACATTCCAAAAATCCTTTTCCAACGACGGCAGATACATGGTCATTCCATCCGGTGAAATCGACATACGGTCGCAACCACCTTCAACCGGTCGTTCCCAAACCAGTTCTTCGCTCTTCAAATCAATGCGTTGTAAGGTTTCCCAAGTGGAAATATATACGCTATTCAGCTGCCTACTGACCGCAATACCCTTTACGTTAGATGGGGTACCATCTGGGTGAAACCCTTTTGTGGCGATTCGTTTTACGAATTTGTGATCATTATCTATATCAAAAACCAACACTCCGTGACCCCCATACCCCAAATAATCTCGTATGCCAGGAGTAGCTACGTATAGATAGTGGCCTGTGCCTTCCTTCAACGATGACTCATTATGGTTTTCGATACTTGGAACCATCCAAGCGGTGCATACCAACAATAGCGCCGTGCATATCACTACAAAAATAGTCGTGGGCTTATTTCTTATGCTTTTCATTCTCAAAAGTTATTAGGTCTAGAATGAAAGTTACGGTTTCTCTTTACAATTTCAATGAATGGAAATCAAGAAATTGAACAGATAGCTCAATAGTGGTTGCCTTCGGAATAATTTAGAATACCGCTTTTCGATTTTTCCTATCTTTAATAGTTCAGATTTCATAGTAGCATGAAAAAGACTTCCAGAAGAGTTTTTGTTAAAGGAGTGGCATTTTTACCCGCCATGTTCTCATTCGGCGGAGCATTCGCCTTTTCAGCACCTAAAAAACCCCAAAACGCCCTTTCTCACAAGTTTAAGTTGAGCCTTAACCTGTATTCGTTCAATGCCCTTTTACGCGAGGGCAACGTCGATCTGTTCGATATGCTCGATTTTTGTGCCGAACATAACTTTGATGCCATTGACCCTACAGGCTATTATTTTCCTGGATATCCTGAAGTGCCCACAGATGCATTTATTAACTCGTTTAAAAGAAAGGCATTTCTTTTGGGATTGGATATCAGCGGAACCGGAATCCGCAACGACTTTGCGCAACCTGATGAGAAGAAAAGGCAAGTCGATCTTGAGCTCACAGAAAAGTGGGTCGAGGTCGCCGCCAAATTGGGAAGCCCCAACCTGCGTATTTTTTCGGGTAAATCAGAAACAGAAGGCTTTAGTAGATCGCAGGTTATGGATTGGATGGTCAAGGACATAAAAGCCTGTTGCGAATTGGGCGAAAAACATGGAGTAGTAATCGTTCTTCAAAACCATAACGATTTCTTGAAGACGGCCGATGAGGTCAACGAGTTGTTCGAAAAGGTAGATTCAGAATGGTTGGGCCTAAATCATGACATCGGCAGCTATCGCCAAAATAATCCGTATGAAGAGATTGAAAAAAATATTCAGCATGCCGTTACGTGGCAGATAAAAGAAAACGTTTGGATCGATGGAAAAGAGCAGCGCACTGATTTTACAAAGCTCTTCAAAATAATAAAAGAAGCAGGTTACAGGGGTTACTTTCCCTTGGAAACTCTGGGCGAAGGGGACCCCTATCAAAAAGTCCCAAAACTGTTAGAAGAAGTCAAGACGGCTTTGAAACAAATCTAGAACTCCCGAAAATGAGAACATTTTTACTTTTAATAATCCCATTTACCCTTGCTGCACAAAACATGGATGAAGTTCCACAATGGTCTACCCATGAAATCACCTTGACAGCTACCTCAACCTATGAAAATAATTACACCGATGTTGACGTTTGGGCTGTTTTCTCGAACCAAAATGGCGATACCCTAAAAAGACCGGCCTTTTGGGATAACGGCCAAATCTGGAAAATACGTTTCGCTCCGACCGATTCTGAGGGCGATTGGGAATGGAAATCCTTTGCATCTAACGAAAAAGACATCGGTTTGCATGGAAGAGTAGGGGAATTCAAATCTGTTACAAACACAGCAGACAACTCAATATTGGCGAAGGGTCTATTAAAAATGTCCAAAGGGCATCGAAACGTTATCCACTATTCCGGAAAATCATTTTTGGTCGTTGGTGATACCCCTTGGGCGATTCCATTTCGTGCAACCAAGGAACAGGTTGAAATCTATGCCAAAAATCGGGAGGAAAAAGGGTTTAATACCGCACTAATGATGACCTTACAACCTGATACCAAAGCAGAGGGACCTAATGAACGCAATACCGAACAAGGTTTTATGAGGGCGTTTAATGATCTGTCCGATGGCCATATCAACCAAATTAACGTTACCTATTTTCAATACTACGATTCCCTAATCGAAATTCTTTTAAAACATGGTATCGTTCCAGTATATCAACCGGTATTTCATGGTTTTGGATGGAAGGGACTCCAAGTATTGGGTAGGACTATTGAACCGCAAGAGTACGTTCGCTACTGCAAATATCTATTGGCTCGATATGGAAGCAAGCCTGCCTTTTGGCTCTTGGGCGGTGACCATAACGGCAAAGACCCCGGAGTTCTTGAAAGTGGGGAGATGCTACAAGAATGGGACTGTTATGCACAACCGACCGGTATACACTACAACCCCTGCGATGACTATTTGGCAACCTGGGCAAACGGTGAGAGCGAACATTGTTTTCATGAAAATAAAGTCTTTCAGGATAAAGACTGGCTCGATTTTCAATGGGCGCAAACGGGGCATGGTAGCGAACACCAGTACCATAAAGTAGAGCGTATGTACGATAACCTTCCGACCAAGGCGGCCGCGAACGGCGAACCTACGTATGAGGGTATGAACGCCGGTAAAAACGGTCTCGGATGGTGGCAGGGCGAAGAAGCTTGGATGCAGTTGATGCATGGTGGTACTATGGGCGTTTTTTATGGGGCGGCAAGTCTTTGGCAATGGAAAATAACGCCAGAGGAAAAAGGTTGGGAAGCTTGGACGGACCAGCCCCTTTCTTGGGAAGGTGCCATGCAATTGGAAGGTTCAAAATACGTAGGACTGGTTAGCGAAATTCTTGGCGGCCTCGATTTAGCCGATATCGAAAAAAAGTGGAGTTTGGCCAAAGGAAAACCATTGCTGGCAAAAGAGGGAAAACTATATATTTCTTACTTGAACGAAGGTGGCGAAATCGAGATTCAAAATGTTCCTGACACGCTCAATTACCGTTGGATGAACCCTAAAAATGGGGAAATGAAACAGATGGGTAAAGTAACCTCAGAGAAATTCAAAGCACCCGACGAAAACCCGTGGGTGCTTATTATTGGCTAGCGTAGCGACAGACTCTGCTTCTATTAAATTGTTGAGATAACTATAAATGGAGTCTCTTAGGCGGGAAATACCCGAAAAATTGAGTATTTTCTACCGGTTTTCAACTGGTAAAAAACGACTAAGAAGTTTTAAAACAAATTAGTGACTAGTCATCTTCTGAGGTGTCTACAGTTTCGTCGATATCGAACATCTTGCCCAAGTAAACCAATCGGTATTTTTCGTGAATATCCTCGAATTGCTTACTAAAAGAGGAAATTATTTTAAGGTCACCATCGGGTGTTTTCAAAAATACAGGAACGATATTTTCGTCCGCTTTTGTAATTTCTATAAGCCCCTCATAATGTTCTTTGTCCTTTAGTTCTATTTCGTGAACCGCAGGGAATTTTCTGGCTGTTTCCGTTAGTTTGATAAAATCGTCGGTATGAGAAAAAAGACCTTCTTTAGGGTTATTTTCCGGGTCGTTCATTTCATCGGCGTTCACTAATCGAAAAGATCCGTTCTCGCCGAAATGCTTACCAAACTTGTTTACCGCATATTTATTAATGTCTGAGTTTCCGGTCAGCGCCATAAGATAGCCGACATCGTTCAGTTCGATATTATCGCTCAAAGAGTCGGAATAGATATTCGCTGTAATAGCTTCGATACCGAGTTTCTTTGCTTTGTTTACGTTGGTTTGGTTATTATCGATTAATACAACATGCCGGCCGTTCTTATTCAGATAGTCCCCTAATAATCGAGATACTTTCGAAGCACCGATAATCACGATGCCTTCTGATTTTTTCAAGAATACACCGACAATTTTGGCAAAAAGCCTAGCCGTGGTGGCATTAAGCAACACCGTGCCTAGTACAATCATAAAAACAAGTGGTGTGATGTATTCTGCACCTGAAACACCTTTGGACAATAGTTTTGATCCAAAGAGCGAGGCTATACCGGCGGCGACGATACCCCTTGGGCCAACCCAACCGATAAAGAGTTTTTCATTAAGTTTTAGATTTGAACCGGCGGTGCTCATAAAGACACCCATTGGGCGAATAACAAAAACGATAATCGCAAATAATACTGCCGTCTTCCAGTTATAAATTAGTTCGAGGTCGGCCATATTAATATTCGCCGCAAGCAATATAAAAAGTATCGATATAAGTAGCACGCTCAAAGATTCCTTGAAATATAAAAGCTCCTTGATATTTGGCAAATCAGAATTTCCCATAACCATACCCATAACTACTACGGCCAATAGACCAGACTCGTGTGCAAAAATATCCGACTCGACAAAAACTAAAAGTACTACCGACAATGAAACCACGTTCAGCAGATAATGGGGGATGAAATTCTTTTTAATAGCAAAAATCAACCCGTGCGCAAAGGTGAATCCGAAAGTGAATCCGAACAATAATATTTTACCGAACTCAATAAGTGCCGTTAACGTGTAGGCCTGTCCTTCTCCAACACTGATAAACTCGAAAACCAATACTGCTACCAACGCACCAATGGGGTCGATAAGTATGCCCTCCCATTTCAGTACGGTAGAAACGTCTTTCTTTAGGGGAATGTTACGCAAAATAGGCGTGATTACCGTAGGACCTGTCACGATTATCAGTGCCGAAAATAAAAAGGATATCTGCCAACTCAGTCCGAAAATAAAATGTGCTGCTATTCCTGCGGCAAAAAAAGTGACCAAACTTCCTAAAGTTATCAACTTGGTGATTACAGGACCTACATTTCGTATTTCGGAGCGTTTTAGGGTCAATCCTCCTTCAAAAAGAATAATGCTAATGGCCAAGGACACAAAATAATAGAGGCCTTCCCCGGGAAACAAGCCCTTGGTTCCGTTCCAAATCGGTTCGATAAGTTTTGCGCCATCCTTAGTATAGAGCGTAGCGATAGGGCCGACCAACAGTCCGATCAGAATCAGTGGAAGTATTGCGGGCAATTTGAGGCGCCAAGCGACCCATTGCGCTATAATTCCTAAAATGATAATTCCGGCCAGTTCTAGCATTAACGTTACATTTTAGTAAAAATAGTGAATTTCGAAGGAGATATTTTTATGAAGATAATGATTTACAAAAAGTTCATTCCCTTTCGAAAGTGACTTGGAAGAATACTAATCTCGCATTGTCAATCTTAGTACGGAACAAGCAGATTTTTCGGTAAACTTATCCTTACCTGTACCGAAAAGCACACTAATCCAATTATCCTTTTGAGGAGTTCCTAAAATAAGTAGATCAAAGCTTGCCGATGCTTTGGATATGGCGGCTAAGGAATCATCACTTTTTTGTACAAAAACCATGCTTTGCGTTTCCGCTTTATCCAATAAAGTTTGTGATTTTCGCTCCATCTCAATAATGGTGTCGCCAGATGTGTTTTCAGGAACAACATGCAACAAAGTCAGGGAAGCTTCATAGAACTGGCAAATTCTGTCTGCAATCGCAATGAAGTTCTTATCTTTTCTTCCAGGTCGTAATGCTAATACTACCTTGCTGATATACCGAACTCCATTATCCTTAAACAGGGCGAAATCGGAATTGATATGCGTGAGCAACCAACCAACAGGATTGCTAACCAAAATACCGCTATGTGCTCTTCCGTTCCAACCCATCACAAGCCAATCACAATGTGTCTGGTCACTAAGTTCATGAATCGTATCGGATATTTCATGGGTGACCACCGCTTCAAAATCAATCGAAATATTCTTTGAAACAGCCAGACTAGCGATACGTCTATCCAAAGAAGTTACCTGAGGGTCTTCCTTTTTCTCAAAAGCATCTAAAAAAGTCTGGTTTGGCACCTCGGTAATATTGACAGCCTGAATTTTATCACGCCTATTGATAGCGGCAGCAATCTCTACCAGCATTTCAGCCGACTTTTCATTCCCCAAAAGAGGTACCACAACTCCTGCATCGGAGACCAACTGGCCATCCAGATTTTGTTCGGCAATAGGCTGGTTTTTTCTATATGCAAACTGCTTGCGTTGCTTTCTCTTGTAAAAAAGGTAGAGTGCAGGGCGATGGCCATATTTTCTAAGGATTCCCGTTCGGGTGGCATTTTTTCCGAACTTAAAATAAATGAGAAAGCCCAAAACAAAGATGCCAATGATCGCTATTAGTGGGCCGAGGCCCAAAAATACCAAAAGGGCAATTCCTGTTCCTATCCCAAAAAGTTGAACAAAAGGGTATAGTGGTGAGCGATATGGTGGGTTATACCATTGCGCAGATGTCTCTCGTAATACAATAACACAAGCATTGACCAAAATGAACATCATGACCATAAACGCGCTAGCCAGTTTGGCAATTTTTTCCACATCAAGAAAAAGAATTACCAAGGCCATAACAACGCAAGTCATTATAATCGTCACTACCGGAGTTAAATACTTCGAATGAATTTTTGCCATGAAATTTGGCAGCAATTGATCGATAGCCATTGCAAACGGAAAACGTGATGCCGCCAATACCCCTGAATTTGCCATTGATATCAAGGTTATGATTCCAATAAATGCAGCGATATAGCCAATATAGCTTCCACCCAAAAGATTCGCTACCGTATAAATTGGTTTGATATCGGTTCCCAAATATTCCAAAGGAATATTTCCTACAAGAACAAAAGCCACAAAAACGTAAATGAATGTCATTATAAACAATGAAAGAATCATTGCACGTGGTAAATTCTTACTTGGGTTTTTAATTTCTCCAGCTATCGCGGCAACTTTGGTTACCCCGGCATACGAAATGTAGACGAAGGCAACTGTAGAAAACAGTCCCATTTTACCTTCCAACAAAAAAGGCTCTAGAAGTTCGGGTGATGTTCTAGGTAATCCGAAAATCAAAATCATTGCTAACGTCACGAGACTAATAGAAACAATGACAATTTGAACTTTCCCCACCTTTTTTACTCCCATAATGTTGAGGAACAGAATAACCACCAAAAAAATGAGTGCGATGTATTTGGTTAAGCCTGATTCGATATTGACCAATATGGCCAGATACGCACCAAAACCTACCAAGGCAAAAGCACTTTTAAAAAGCAGGGACAACCAAAGACCTATGCCGGCAATAGTTCCTAAAAGTGGTCCAAAAGCCCGTTCTATGTAAACGTAAGTACCTCCTGATGAAGGCATTGCAGTAGCCAATTCAGATTTGGAAAGTGCCGCGGGCAAAATGCAAACTGCCGCAAGAAGGTACGCCAGCCAGACTGAAGAGCCTGTTTTTGCCGCAGCAAGACCCGGAAGCACAAAAATACCGCTACCCAACATTCCCCCAATACTAATGGCAATAACAGAGGTAAGAGAAAGGCTGCGTTCTAGTTTTTTCAAATCTTGATTTTGGTTGGGGGATAAAAATAGGCTTTTTCATACAATAACCTATTTTAACTCTAAAGCATAGAATAAAAGGATTTCAAAAAATCGAGTCAAAGTCAGTTTGGTATTCCAAATTCGCTAAATCGTGCTTTTCTGAGCTAATCCTAAAACTATATAGTTTGTTTGTCTCTTGGGTATTGAACTCTTGGCGTTTTAGAAAAAAGCTGTAACTAATGCACAAAAGAGACGATATTTTCTTCATCTTGCCTATTTATTTTTTTTGGTTAAAATTATAATAATTCATTTTTCATTTAATTTAAACAACATCATTTTAGTATTTTTGAGTGATGAAACTCTACCCCATAGAAACCGGAAATTTCAAGCTCGACGGTGGTGCCATGTTCGGCGTTGTACCCAAGACCATCTGGCAAAAGACCAACCCGGCAGACGAAAAGAACCTTATCGATATTGCAGCACGTAGCCTTCTTATCGAAGATGGTAATCGACTGATCTTGATAGATACGGGTATGGGCAATAAACAATCCGATAAGTTTTTTAGCTATTATTATAAATGGGGCGATCACACTTTGGATGGTTCGTTGGCAAACTATGGTTTCCATAGAGATGATATCACCGATGTCTTTATGACCCATTTACATTTTGACCATTGCGGTGGAAGCATTCAATGGAACAAAGACCGAACGGGCTTCGAGCCCGCTTTTAGAAATGCTACATTTTGGACGAACGAAGCGCATTGGAAATGGGCCACAGAGCCCAATGCACGTGAAAAAGCCTCATTTTTAAAAGAAAACCTTATGCCTATGCAAGAAAGTGGGCAATTAAAGTTTATCGCCCTCCCGGGCAGTGGAGAGGGAGCAAAAACATTTCAAGAAAATTCGGAATTGGGCTTTGGAATTCTTTTTGTTGACGGCCATACGGATAAACAGATGTTGCCCCATATTAACTATAAGGGTAAAAAGCTCATCTTTATTGCCGATTTGATTCCTACCGTCGGCCATATACCCCTACCCTATATAATCGGCCATGATACCCGACCATTGTTGACCCTTGCGGAGAAAGAGATGTTTTTGAATAAGGCGGTATCGGAAGATTACTTCCTTTTTTTCGAACACGATGCCCACAATGAAATTTGTACCTTGCAGCTGACCGAAAAGGGAATACGCCTAAATAAAACCTTCGCCTTTAATGAGCTCTTCAACTAATCGAATCAGAAAAATATTTATAAGTATTATAATCGGGTCCCTATTGTCTTGCTGTAAGGCGCAACAGCCGCAAAGTTCTGATTTCACTTCTGAATGGTCATTTACCAAAGGTATAGAAGGCCCGGCCGTTGATTCGGAAGGCCGTCTATACGCCGTAAATTTTAAAGAACAAGGTACTGTCGGAATCGTATACGAAAATGGTGAAGCATCCACTTTTCTTACCCTTCCCGGCGAAAGCGTGGGTAATGGCATCCGCTTTGATCAAGAAGGGAACATGTATATTGCCGATTACGTAGGGCATAATGTATTCCAGGTCAAAAAAGGAACTTCAGAACCTATTGTTTGGGCACATAATCCCGAAATGAGCCAACCGAACGACTTGGCGATAGCTCCCAATGGTACGATTTACCTGAGCGACCCCAATTGGGCAGAAAGCACAGGTCGTATTTGGATGGTAAATGCATTTCAGAAAATCATTCTTCTGGAAGATAACATGGGAACGGCCAACGGTATTGAAGTAAGCCCCGATGGTAAAAAGCTATATGTCAACGAATCTATACAACGCAATGTTTGGCAATACGACATCAATGCCGATGGGAGCCTATCAAATAAATCAAAATTTATGGTGTTTGAAGATTTCGGGATGGACGGTATGCGCTGTGATTCGGAAGGAAATTTATACATAACCCGTTACGACAAGGGAACGGTAGTTATCGTATCACACGATAAAAAAATCATAAAAGAGGTACAATTGAAGGGGGAAAAGCCCTCAAATATTACCTTTGGAGGCGAAAATGGCAAAACATGCTTCGTGACGATGGCGGATAGGGGATGCTTTGAAACTTTTTCCGCACTACATACTGGTGCTTTTTACGCACACATACACTAATCTCAAATTGACTTTATGACACGATTTTTTTCAAAATCCGTTTACGGATTTTTAACCACCCTTTTGCTTATGGGTTGTGGGGCGACGGCGTTGGTATCTACCCCTATCGAGAACATTGATACTACACCTTTAAAAATATCGGACCTTACCGATACCGAGAAAAAAAATTGGGGGCATTTAGACCTAGTAGCCGATACCATTCCTGGTATGAGCATCGATAAGGCCTACGCTGAAATCATTAAAAACAAAAAAGGAAAAAAGGTCATTGTTGCCGTTCTTGACTCAGGAATCGATCTGAAACATGAAGACCTTGACAATGTTCTTTGGACGAACAAAGGAGAAAAGGCCGGAGATGGAAAAGATAATGACAACAACGGCTATATCGATGATGTTCACGGTTATAATTTTTTGGGCGAATCGTATAACGAACAGTTAGAAGCCACACGTATCGTAAAATTAAAATTGGGCGATGTGGCCTTACAGGACAAAGCGAAATCTAAAGTAGAAAGCGAATACGCCAAAGCCTTAAAACAGAAACAACAATATGAACAGATATTTCAGACTGTTAAAAGTGCAGATGCCGCGGTAAAAAAGGAACTGGGAAAAGATTCCTACACTAAAAAAGATCTTGCCGGTATGAAACCAACGGATGAGGCCATGCAGCAAAACGTTGGTGTTTTGACACAGATGTTCACGTATGAAGATAGTATCTCCAAGGTTTTAGAGTCGATCGAAAGTGGAGTCAACCATTTTTCGGATCAAATAAATTACAACTACAACGTCGATTTCGATGGTCGCAAAGTAGTCGGTGACGACCCGTATGATATAAAAGACCTTGGATACGGTAACGGAAGTCCGCAGAGTCGCTCGGAAGACGAAAGCCACGGTACCCACGTAGCCGGTATCATAGCGGCAGAAAGAAACAACGGCAAAGGTGCGAACGGCGTGGCTGATAATGTTGAAATCATGAGTATTCGTGGGGTGCCCAACGGAGATGAATATGACAAAGACATCGCTTTAGGTATTCGTTATGCCGTCGACAACGGAGCAAAAGTAATTAACGGCAGTTTTGGGAAGGGCTTTTCTCCAAATGCCCAATGGGTGTATGATGCCTTGAAATATGCCGCTGAAAAAGATGTGCTGTTCGTACATGCAGCGGGTAACGACGGTGCAAACCTAGACGACCCTTCCAATCCGAACTTCCCGAACGATCAGATTGACAATGGCCCGGAAATTGCCAATAACGTTATAACGGTAGGTGCTTTAGCATCGAAGTACGGCTCTGAAATGGTTGCCGTGTTTTCCAACTATGGAGATATCAACGTAGACGTTTTCGCTCCAGGCGACGGTATCTATTCTTCAATGCCCGGAAACGAGTACGATTATCAGGGCGGTACATCAATGGCGGCACCAGCAGTTGCAGGTGTTGCAGCGTTAATTCGATCGCATTATCCAAAATTGACAGCTTCTCAGGTGAAGCAAATTATAATGGAATCAGGTCTAGCGCCAAGAACAAAGGTTATTTTAGGAGGCGATACTGAAAAGACCGCGACATTGGATAAAATCTCGACTTCTGGGAAAATTGTAAATGCCTACAATGCCTTAATTATGGCAGATAATGTATCCTCAGGGGAAATTAAACTATAATATACTATGCGGTATTTTTTTAATGGGGTTTCATTAGTTTTCTTGTTTCTTTCACAAGTTGTGATTGCTCAAAATGGGTCTTATTGGCAACAGCATGTCGACTATACTATGGAAGTCGATATGAATGTCGAAGACTATCAGTACACCGGTACCCAGAAACTGGTTTATACCAACAATTCACCCGATGCATTGACCCGTGTGTATTACCATCTCTACTTTAACGCCTTTCAGCCCGGTAGTGAAATGGATATGCGCTTACAGAGTATTGCTGATCCCGATGGGCGTATGATGAGCGAACAAAAAACAAGTAGAATCGCCGTTTTGTCCGAAGAGGAAATGGGCTATTTGCACCCCACTTCCCTGAAACAAGACGGTGTCAAGGTAAATTATATAGAGGAAGGCACCGTTTTGGTCGTCGAATTGTCAAAACCCATTCCTTCAGGTGGAAGAACTACTTTCGAAATGGAGTTTAAAGGACAGGTGCCCCTGCAAATCCGTCGTTCTGGCCGAAACAGTGCCGATGGAGTGGCATTATCAATGAGCCAATGGTATCCGAAGTTGGCCGAATACGATTTTGAAGGCTGGCATGCAGACCCATATATCGCCAGAGAGTTTCAGGGGGTTTGGGGCGATTTCGATGTAAAGCTAACAATAGACAAAAATTATATAGTAGGTGGAAGCGGCTATCTGCAAAATCCACAGGAAATTGGCCACGGCTACGAAGCGCCTGGCTCCAAAATAAAAAAACAAAGGGGAAAGACCCTAACTTGGCATTTCAAAGCCCCAATGGTTCATGACTTTATGTGGGCGGCAGACCCGCAATATGTGCATGATTCTCTTCAAATGGAAGACGGCCCTACACTTCATTTCTTATACAAAAACGATGAAAAATATGCCGATACTTGGAAAGCTGTGCAACCTTTAACCGAAAAGGCGATGCTTTTTTTCAACAAGAATATAGGTGAGTACCCTTATGACCAATATTCTGTGATACAAGGCGGTGATGGCGGTATGGAATATGCCATGGCAACACTCATTACCGGTGGGGATAAACCGGGTAGTGTTATCGGGACCATGATTCATGAGCTCGCCCATTCTTGGTTCCAACATATACTGGCTACCAATGAATTAAAACATGAATGGATGGATGAAGGATTTACTTCTTTTATTTCGGCTCTTTGTAGTAATGAAATCAGAGACCAAAACAAAGAAAATCCGTTCGAATCAATTTATAAAAGTTATTACGGCCTCGCCAATTCAGGATATGAACAACCCCAGACCACGCATGCCGACCGTTACAGTTACAATTATGCGTATGGTAGTTCAGCTTATAGTAAAGGTTCCGTTTTTTTATCACAATTGGGCTATATTATCGGTCAAGATAAGCTGATGGAGACCATTAGAAAATATTACGAAGATTTCAAGTTCAAACATCCCGTACCCAACGACATCAAAAGAACCGCTGAAAAAATTTCGGGAATGGAGCTCGATTGGTACCTAATGGATTGGGCGCAGACCACCAACACTATCGATTACGGAATTAAAGAAGTTGTGGTGGATAGCGGCAACACAAAAATAAGTCTAGAACGCAAGGGTCTTATGCCCATGCCCTTAGATATTCTTGTGGTCTATTCCGATGGAACTCAAGAAACGTTCTATACCCCACTACGGATGATGCGCGGCGAAAAGGAAAACCCATATCCGCAATTCAAAAGAACGGTGTTGGACGATTGGCCCTGGGCGTTTCCGACCTATGATTTTGTAATTGACAAACCGCTTGAAAGTATAAAAGCAATTATAATCGACCCGTCACAATTGATGGCAGATGTGAAGCAAGAAGATAATGTTTGGCAACAAGCCCCCTAACATCCAAAGGGGAAATATCTTTATGCTAAGGTTGTCCCGAGCCATTCTCCCCTCGAGGGCCCATAAGGGGGTGTTTTCGTGAATTCAAAGTTATTAGAATCCGAAACATTTGAGAGCATGGATTATGTGAATTCTCAGGTTTATTTTAACATAAACTTGAATTAAACCTAAAATTTCCTCTTGACAAACAAAATCATCCCATACAACCCAAAACTAAAGGAATACGCCCGCCAACTGCGCAAAAATAGTACGCTGGCCGAAACGTTACTTTGGCAAAACTTCAAGAACCGGTCTTTGGGCGTACAATTCCACCGACAAGTTCCTATGTTGGAGTATATCGTAAATTTTTATTGCCATGAAATTCAATTGGCCATTGAAATTGATGGGAGTTCGCATGAATTCAAATATGAATCCGATGTCAGAAGACAAGGGTTGTTGGAAAAGCAAGGTGTCGAATTCATTCGCTTTTCCGATAATGATGTGAAAACGAATATGTTTAGTGTGGGACTGGCTTTGGAAGAGAAGGTTCGAAAATTGTTGGAAATTCGCGTTCCTAGGAACACCCTCCTTACTCCCCGCTCGATGGGTGTGGAAATTGATGATATCTCTGGCAAGGACGGACCAACAGCTCTAAAGCCCCCTCAAGGGGACAATAGCTACGGTAAAAATGAAAAACTCAAGAGCAAAAAGCTCATCGACCGTCTCTTTGCAGAGGGGAAGTCCGTTTCTTTGTATCCTATAAAATTGATCTACCTCAAAACCGCTTTATCGAAAGAAGTACCTATTCAGGCCGGGGTTACCGTTCCCAAGAGGAGTTTTAAAAGTGCCGTAAAGCGCAATCGTATCAAACGGCTGTTACGCGAAGGCTATCGGCTCAACAAACACCTCGTTTTCAACAATAGCAAAGCCACTTTTGCGTTTCTATTTTTATATCTTGGGAGGGAAGTACCGACCTATCTCGAAATCGAGAAAGCGATGAACGGGCTGCTTCGGAAATTCGTTTCGACCGAAGCGGGAAAGAAAAAGGAGGAAAGAAAAAAGAAAAAAGACTGAAAAAGAAGGCTATTTCA
>RCNB010000879.1_pt1 | contig 25686 bp, 19 predicted proteins | sample 2041321 | NCBI WGS metagenome assembly RCNB01 (sample SAMN09708232, study PRJNA481090) | Marine sediment metagenome, whole genome shotgun sequencing project. | reverse complement strand
GAGAAAGGTCTTGACGAGATAGTGAACGATGCATTCATGCCCTTTGCTACCTGGTGGGAAAATACGGTCTTAACCCCAATTCCTATCGCAGGGTACGATATCCCAATTGTTTTAATTCTATTGATTTTAGGAGCTACTTTTTTTACTGTTTATTTTAAATTTCCCGGTATTTCGAAATTTGGTTTGGCCATAAATACAGTGCGGGGCAAGTATGATGAAATGGACCATCATGGCGTTGAGAAATCAGATGTCAATATTGTTGATGGAGATATAGTTGACACTATCGGAGATGAAAGTAAGGACGGTGAAGTTAGCCATTTTCAGGCATTGGCTACTGCTGTTTCTGGGACGGTTGGTCTAGGTAATATAGCCGGGGTGGCTGTTGCAATAGCTCTTGGTGGCCCTGGAGCTACTTTTTGGATGATAGTCTGTGGATTGATTGGAATGTCAACGAAATTTGTTGAATGTACACTAGGAGTCAAATATAGAGATGTAGGTGAAGATGGAACCGTATATGGCGGCCCTATGTACTACCTATCAAGAGGCTTAAAAGAAAAAGGCATGAACGGTCTAGGTAAGGCTCTAGGTGTCATTTTTGCCATACTATGCGTTGGTGCCTCTTTCGGAGGTGGTAATGCCTTTCAATCGAATCAAGCGGCGGTTCAGTTGACCTCGATGTTCGGCTGGGAAGGTGGTGCTACAGGTGTTATTATTGGTGTTGTTCTGGCAGTTTTGGTGGGCATAGTGATAATCGGAGGGATTAAGAAAATAGCGAGTGTTACAGAAAAAATAGTTCCGTTCATGGCCGGTATTTACGTACTCGCTTCTTTGATAATTATTTTTGCAAATATTGAATATGTCGGTGACGCTTTCGGAATGATTTTTTCCGGCGCATTTACGCCAGAAGCCGGTTTAGGTGGAGTAGTCGGAGTCATCATTGTCGGATTTCAAAGAGCGGCATTTTCTAATGAAGCAGGTGCTGGTTCTGCTGCAATAGCACATTCGGCTGTGAAGACAAAATATCCGGCTAGTGAAGGGGTAGTTGCATTGCTTGAGCCATTTATAGATACTGTGGTCATTTGTACTATGACAGCTTTGGTGATCATTTTCTTTAATATGGACACAGGTGCATTTGATTATGGTAATGCTGTTGGTAGTACCGTATTGCTCAACGATTCTCAGACCTATGTTGGTGGGGTAGATTTGACATCCATGGCATACGACTCGGTAATACCAGGATTTAGGTATGTGCTGACCATAGCAATTATTATGTTCGCTTTTTCAACAATGATATCATGGTCTTACTATGGTCTACAATCTTGGAAGTATCTTTTCGGAAGAGGAAAAACAATGGATACCGTTTACAAGGTTTTGTTTTTGCTTTTTGTTGTGATTGGCGCTGCTGCAACTTTAGATGCAGTTATCAAATTTTCAGATGCTATGATTCTAGCTTTGGTATTCCCCAATATGATCGGTCTTTTATTCTTATTCCCTAGAGTAAAAGAAGAATTGACTAATTATTTGTCAGATATAAAAGCCAATTTCAAATAATACAGTTTGAAAAATATGAAATCCCACTTCAAGTTCAACAAACAAGAACGAAGTGGGATTTTCTTTTTACTGCTCATTATAGTAGTACTTCATATCGGGTATTTTGTCGCCCGTTCGTAATCAATTGAAAAATCAATTAGCTCTTTTTCTACAGATGCACAAATGCAAGCTAAAATTGATGCTTTAAAAGAGAAAGCATTAAAACAGGATTCAGTCAAAATCTTTCCTTTCAATCCAAATTATATTTCCGACTATAAAGGTTATACGCTTGGTATGAGCGTTGCTGAAATTCATAGACTCCATTCTTTCCGGGCAAAGAATGAATATGTCAAATCGCCAGAAGATTTTCGAAAAGTAACTCAAATCTCTGATTCATTGTTGAAAGTGATTTCCCCTTATTTCAAATTTCCGGAATGGACTAAAAATAAGAAGCAGTACTCCGAAAAAAGTAAGTATTCCAAAGATGAGCGCAACAGTTCTTCTTTGCATGAAAGTTTAGGAGGGGTAAAGGCTGCAGAATTCCAAATAAAAGATATTAACACAGTAAGTGCAGATGAGTTAAAAAGAATTAGAGGAATTGGAGATGTGCTATCTGCAAGAATTGTGAAATTTCGGAATCGATTGGGAGGGTTCTTGATAGAAGAACAACTATACGATGTATATGGTTTAGAGTCTTCGGTAGCGAAAAAAGTATTGGTAAAATACAAAGTGTTTAACAAACCAATTATTGAAAAGATAAATATCAATACTGCTTCGGTCGATGAAATAGGAGCTTTAGTCTATATTAAATTTGATGTTGCAAGAGAAATAGTGTCATTTCGAGAAGCAAATGGACCGTTTACAAGCTTAAACGAATTGAGGAATATTGAGGATTTCCCAGAAGATAAGATCGATAGAATAGCCTTATATTTGTCACTTTAAAAAAATTGAGCTATGAATGGTATGTACTTCACTGAAGAACATCAATTATTTAGAGAAAGCCTTAAAGGATTTTTAAAAAAAGAAGTTTCCCCACATATTGAAAAATGGGAAGAGACAGGCACTATTGACCGCTTTATTTGGGAGAAATTTGGACAGATGGGCTATTTTGGTTTAGCGACTCCTGAAGCCTATGGCGGTTTGAGTCTTGACCTTTTTTATACGGTAATTTTACTTGAAGAACTGCAAAAGATAAATTCTGGAGGTTTTGCCGCGGCCATATGGGCACATGCCTATTTGGCAATGACCCATTTGAACAAAAATGCCAGCGATTTCCAAAAGAAAGCGTATTTGACCCCGAGTGTCAAAGGAGAAAAAGTTGGATGTCTGGGTGTTACCGAACCCTTTGGTGGTAGCGATGTTGCCGGTATGCGCACCACGGCTATTAAAAATGGTGACAATTACATCATCAACGGTTCTAAAACCTTTATTACTAATGGGGTATATGGCGACTATATTATCTTGGCGGCCAAGACAGATTCCACAGCAGGTAATAAGGGTATAAGTATTTTTATCGTAGATCTTGATAGTCCTGGAGTGACAGCTAATAAACTGAATAAGTTGGGTTGGCGTGCCTCCGATACTGCTGAGCTTGCCTTTGATAATGTAAAAGTGCCGGCATCTAATTTAATGGGTGAAGAGGGCAAAGGGTTCACTTTTGTCATGGAAGCTTTCGCATTTGAACGTTTAATTATGGGCATAAACGCCCATGCCAGGGCAGAGTATGCATTAGAATATGCTATGCAATACATGTCAGAACGTGAAACATTCGGAAAGCCCATCAATCAGTATCAGGCTTTGCGACATCGACTGGTAGACCTGCATGCTGATATGGATATATGCAAACACTATAATTATGCTGTAGTCTATAAAATGGACAGAGGAGCGTATGTGGTTCGCGAAGCTACTATCTCTAAATTGAAGTCGACCGAAATGGCCGATAAGGTCGCTTACGACTGCCTACAGTTTTTGGGCGGCTATGGTTATATTGAAGATTATCCGATGGCGCGTCTCTTTCGCGATAGCCGATTGGGCCCGATAGGTGGGGGTACTTCCGAAATACTTAAGGAGATTATAGCGAAAATTGTAATCGACAAAAAAGAATATCGAGTGCCAAATAAGCAACATAGTTAAGCTGCTTTTTAAGCCTTAACTAACCGTAATCACATTGTGTGGTCATATTTATCAATAAGTGGTGCTCAATTATAAATTAGTTTATATATTTGCATCTTTAATCATAACGAAAGGAGGTTGTAGCCAATGTTAATAATACCAATAAAAGAAGGAGAAAATATCGATCGGGCTTTAAAACGTTTTAAGCGTAAATTCGATAAAACGGGTACGATGCGCAGATTGCGCAAACGTCAACAATTTACAAAACCCTCCGTAGAGCGCAGAGCGCAGATACAAAAAGCACAGTACATACAAGGTTTAAGGGATAAAGAAGAAATCTAAATCTCATAATTGTAGATGTACAATCGACTAAAATCCCATCCGCCATCGCGGATGGGATTTTTTAATTCCCTTCAACCTGCCTGTCGTCAGATAGGGGAGGAGACTTATTTCGGCAATCACAAAAGCTTTTTTCAGTAAAGTTTTATCCTTTAAAACTTTACTAACTTCGTAAGATGCTGCTGCAATCCTTTATATCTTATTTATCCCTGGAGAAAAATTATTCGTTGCATACGGTACATGCCTATAGCAGAGATATTGAGGCTTTCATTTTATTTTGTTCCGATGAATATGAGCTGAAAAGTATTGATGAGGTCGATTATTCCCTTATAAGAAGTTGGATTGTTCGTTTGGTCGACTCCGATGTTTCGAACCGCTCCATTAATCGAAAAATAGCCTCATTAAAGTCGTACTATAAATTTCTACAGGGTATCGGGAAAATAGATTTAAATCCCTTGGCAAAACATAGAGCGTTAAAAACTTCAAAAAAAATCGAAATTCCTTTTTCCGAAGAAGAAATGCAGAAAGTGTTATCGCAAATTCAATTTACCAATGATTTTGAGGGTGTACGCGATAAGCTCATCATAGACTTGTTGTACACTACAGGTATTCGAAGGGCCGAACTTATTGATCTGAAGATTTGTGATGTTAACATTTCAAGCAATCTTTTAAAGGTTTTGGGCAAACGCAAGAAAGAACGTATCCTTCCATTATTGCCAACTACATGCAATCTTTTTACGACCTATTTCGAGCATCGAGAAACACTTGAAACGATTACCGATGAAGCGTATGTTTTTTTGTTAAAGTCAGGTTATAAATTATATGAAACCCTTGTGTATCGCGTAATTAATAAGTACTTTAGTGAAGTGTCGACCAAGGTAAAAAAAAGTCCTCATATCTTAAGACACACCTTTGCAACCCACTTGCTCAATAAAGGAGCAGATTTGAATTCTGTAAAAGAATTGTTGGGTCACTCAAGTTTGGCATCAACTCAGGTATACACACATAATAGTATTACCGAACTTAAGAAAGTGCATGCCAAGGCCCACCCAAGGAGCAAAGAGTAGAAGAGATTATTTACATTGTCTAACTTTAAAACTTCAACCTATGAAAGTAAATGTGCAATCCGTGAATTTCAACGCAGATAGAAAGCTTATCGATTTCCTTGAAAACAGGATGGATAAATTGGAGACATTTTACGATAAGGTCATCAGTTCGGATGTATATTTGAAAGTCGAAAATACAAGTGGGAAAGAAAACAAAATAGTCGAAATAAAATTGAATGTGCCAAGGGATAAGTTTATCGTGAAAAAACAATGTAAAACTTTTGAGGAAGCTGTTGATTCTGCGTGCAGTTCTTTAGAGAGAAAACTTATAAAACGTAAGGAAAAAATGCGTATTCAAGCATGATTAAAATTTTCCAAATTTTGTTTTGATTAAACAAATAAATCTATACATTTGCAGTCCGTTAGAAATAGCGGACTTTTTTATGCGTAAAAAAGGGGTAAAAGGCCGATGTAGCTCAGCTGGCTAGAGCAGCTGATTTGTAATCAGCAGGTCGTGGGTTCGAGTCCCTCCATCGGCTCGAAACATCTGAGAACATTTAGTTTTCTGAAACGTTTTTTAAGGGTTGAAATTGTGAAGGACAAGAAGCCTGCCTGTTGGCAGACAGGTTTATCCCTAGTGTAGTCGAGGGAAGTCCCTCCACTGGATTGAAAGTTCATTAAAATAAGGCTGGGGAGATACTCAAGCGGCCAACGAGGGCAGACTGTAAATCTGCTGACTACGTCTTCGCAGGTTCGAATCCTGCTCTCCCCACAGGAATTGTGCGGAACGCAAGTTTCCCAAAACATCGGGACTGCTTTCTCGGCATTTTTGGAAAATACCAAATTCCAAGTGCCGAATCCCAATAATTTAGAATTTGGGGTTTAAAAAAAATAGGGATTTGCAAAGCAATTGAGTAGCTCAGTTGGTAGAGCGTCAGCCTTCCAAGCTGAATGTCGCCGGTTCGAACCCGGTCTCCCGCTCAAAACTGAGTTAGCGTTTGTGGTTTAACAATAGTCAAGAAAACTTGAAATTTTAAACCTTGAACCTGAAACATCAAAAAGCCGACGTAGCTCAGGGGTAGAGCGTTTCCTTGGTAAGGAAGAGGTCACGGGTTCAATTCCCGTCGTTGGCTCAATTAAGGCATTAATTGTACACTAATATATAACTAAGATTAAAATTCATTAAACATGGCAAAGGAAACTTTTGATCGTTCCAAACCGCACTTAAATATTGGGACTATTGGACACGTAGATCACGGTAAAACAACATTGACAGCTGCTATCACAACTGTTTTGGCAAACGCAGGACTTTCTGAAAAGAGAAGTTTCGATTCTATCGACAACGCTCCTGAAGAAAAAGAAAGAGGTATTACCATTAATACTTCACATGTAGAATATTCTACCGCTAACAGGCACTATGCGCACGTTGACTGTCCGGGTCACGCAGATTATGTTAAGAACATGGTAACAGGTGCTGCCCAAATGGATGGTGCAATTTTGGTTGTTGCCGCTACTGATGGTCCTATGCCTCAAACTCGTGAGCACATCTTGTTAGGTCGTCAAGTAGGTATTCCAAGAATAGTTGTTTTCATGAACAAGGTCGACATGGTCGATGATGAAGAGCTTATCGAATTGGTTGAAATGGAAGTACGTGAATTGCTTTCATTTTACGAATATGATGGTGACAATGGTCCTGTAATTGCAGGTTCTGCTTTAGGTGCATTGAACGGTGAGCAGAAGTGGGTCGACACTGTTATGGAATTGATGGCTGCCGTTGATGAATGGATTGAGCTTCCTAAGCGTGATGTTGAGAAAGATTTCTTGATGCCTGTTGAAGATGTATTTACGATTACTGGTCGTGGTACTGTTGCAACTGGTCGAATTGAAACTGGAATCGCTAATACAGGTGATGCCGTTGAAATCATCGGTATGGGAGCCGAGAAATTGACTTCTACGGTTACTGGTGTTGAGATGTTCCGTAAGATTTTGGATAGAGGTGAAGCTGGTGATAACGTAGGTATCTTGTTAAGAGGTATTGAAAAGTCGCAGATCAGTAGAGGTATGGTAATCTGTAAGCCAGGTTCCGTTAAGCCACACGCCAAATTCGAAGCTGAGGTCTATATCCTTAAAAAAGAAGAAGGTGGCCGTCACACGCCATTCCACAATAATTACCGTCCGCAATTTTATGTGAGAACTACTGATGTTACTGGTAATATTGCCCTTCCTTCCGGAGTTGAAATGGTAATGCCCGGTGATAACCTTACGATTATTGTAGAGTTGATTCAGCCTATTGCCCTAAGTGAAGGTCTTCGTTTTGCTATCCGTGAAGGAGGTAGAACAGTTGGAGCTGGACAGGTAACTAAGATTCTATAATAATCTTTCTTACTGAAAGTTTAAAATAGTGTTACATCAAAAGGGTGTCCCGTTTTCGGGATACCTTTCGATGTAATTATATACGGGTGTAGCTCAGTTGGTAGAGCACTGGTCTCCAAAACCAGGTGTCGGGAGTTCGAGTCTCTCCTCCCGTGCTAAATAAATGGAGAAAAGGCTCTCCGCCAGTGCCAAATTATAATAATATTATGTTGACATATATTAAGGAATCAATAGAAGAGCTTCGTAACAATGTTACCTTGCCTTCAAGGGCCGAATCTTCGAATCTTATGGTCGTAGTGGCTGTGTTCTCTATTTTGTTCGCCTTGGCTACTTGGGGGGTCGATACGGTTTTCAGTAAACTGGTTAAATTATATTTCAACAACATCTTAAACTAATCGTTCGCTATGTCAGAAGTATTGGATAAGAAATGGTATGTAGTGAGAGCGGTCAGTGGCCAAGAGAATAAAATCAAAGGCTATATTGAAAGTGAGGTTGAGCGACATGGCTTTTCCGATTATTTAGAGGATGTTTTAGTGCCTACGGAAAAGGTCATTCAGATTCGTAAAGGTAAAAAAGTTAATAAGGAAAGAGTTTATTTTCCTGGGTATATCATGATAAAAGCCAATTTAGGCGGAGAAATGATCCACATCATACGTTCCATCACCAATGTAATAGGCTTTTTGGGGGAAACCAAAGGAGGGGATCCCGTACCACTTCGAAAAAATGAAGTGAATAGAATGCTTGGTAAGGCAGATGAATTAGCCGTGAATTCCGATAGTATAGCCATTCCTTTCACCCATGGCGAAACGGTAAAAGTTATCGATGGCCCATTTAACGGTTTTAACGGAACGGTCGAGAAAATAAACGAAGAGAAGCGTAAACTTGAGGTAATGGTGAAGATTTTCGGAAGAAAAACACCTTTGGAACTCAGTTATATGCAGGTTGAAAAGGTTTAATACAAATGTTACATATATAAGTTGTGTTGCTTCCAATCTGATACAACTTCAATTTAATTTTAAACAATGGCAAAAGAAATAGGTAAAGTAGTTAAACTACAAGTTAGGGGAGGTGCCGCGAATCCATCGCCACCGGTCGGACCCGCCTTAGGTGCTGCCGGAGTTAACATCATGGAGTTCTGTAAGCAGTTCAATGCGCGAACGCAGGACAAACCAGGCAAGATATTGCCAGTTGTTATCACCGTCTATAAAGACAAGTCTTTTGACTTTGTCGTAAAAACACCACCGGCGGCAGTTCAATTGTTGGAAGCAGCTAAGATTAAAAAAGGATCTGGCGAACCAAACCGAGTAAAATCAGGTAATGTTACTTGGGACCAAGTCAAGGCGATAGCCGAAGACAAGATGGTAGACCTCAATGCCTTTACTGTAGAATCGGCCATGAGTATGGTCGCAGGTACGGCAAGGTCTATGGGTTTGAAAGTTGCAGGTAAACGACCTTTTTAAAATCTTAAAAGCAATTTAAATGGCAAAGTTAACAAAGAAACAAAAGGAGGCCCATACCAAAATCGATAAGGATAAATTGTATTCTGTCGAAGAAGGTGCTGCTTTGGTAAAAGAGATTACTAGTACAAAATTTGATGCATCCGTTGATTTGGCGATTCGTTTGGGTGTTGATCCAAGAAAGGCCAATCAGATGGTTCGTGGGGTAGTTACACTTCCACATGGTACCGGTAAAGATGTTAAGGTTTTGGCTTTGGTTACTCCTGACAAAGAGGCAGAGGCTACAGAAGCAGGAGCAGATTTTGTTGGGTTGGACGAGTACTTGGATAAAATCAAAGGCGGTTGGACGGATGTTGATGTCATCATCACCATGCCAAGCGTAATGGGTAAGCTAGGGCCATTGGGCCGTGTTTTAGGACCACGTGGACTTATGCCCAATCCGAAAACGGGTACTGTTACTATGGATGTCGCTAAAGCGGTATCCGACGTAAAAGCGGGTAAAATCGATTTCAAGGTGGACAAAACAGGTATTGTGCACGCTGCAGTAGGTAAAGCATCCTTTTCTGCAGATAAAATTGCGGACAATGCCAATGAGTTATTGGATACTTTAATGAAGATGAAGCCAGCTGCTGCAAAAGGCGTTTACATGAAAAGTATATTCATGTCAAGCACCATGAGCCCGAGCGTTCAATTGGATCCAAAGACAGTTTAATCGAACTGGGTAGTTCAAAATTTACAGTATGACAAGAGAAGAAAAAGCAAACGTAATACAAGATTTGACTTCGCAGTTGGCCGATAGTCCCACCATTTATTTGGCAGATATATCGGGATTGAACGCAGCACAGACCTCCGATTTGAGGAGGGCAGCTTTTAAAGCAAACGTGAAATTAGCGGTTGTCAAGAATACCTTGCTTGCAAAAGCAATGGAAGCTTCAGAAAAAGAGTTCGGTGAACTTCCCGAAGTGCTCAAGGGCAATACTTCGTTGATGTTTTCCGAAATCGGGAACGCTCCTGCAAAGCTCATCAAGAATTTCAGAAAGAAATCGGATAAGCCGCTACTAAAAGGAGCTTTTGTTGAAGAAGCAATTTATATTGGTGATGAAAATTTGGATGCATTGGTAAGCATCAAATCCAAAGAAGAAATGATCGGTGAGATCATCGGATTGTTGCAATCGCCTGCTAAGAACGTTATTTCCGGATTGAAATCCGGCGGTGGTAAATTGGCCGGCATCCTTAAGACATTATCAGAAAGATAAGTACGCACTATAAACTAAGTATATTTTAAAATTTTATTAAACGATAGAAAAATGGCAGATTTAAAAGAATTCGCAGAACAATTAGTAAACTTGACCGTAAAAGAGGTTAACGAGTTGGCTGATATATTAAAAGATGAGTATGGTATCGAGCCTGCAGCCGCAGCCGTTGCAGTTGCCGCTGGTGGAGCTGGTGCAGAAGCTGGTGAAGCAGCCGAAGAGCAAACGGAATTCGACGTAATCATAACCGCAGCAGGTGGTTCTAAATTAGCTGTAGTTAAATTGGTAAAAGAATTGACCGGTCTTGGATTGAAAGATGCCAAAGATATCGTTGATAGCGCGCCTAAAGCCGTTAAGGAAGGTGTTTCTAAAGACGAAGCAGAAGGAATCAAGAAATCATTAGAAGAAGCAGGAGCAGAAGTTGAGCTTAAATAATAGCAGCAACCATAGCACTTTGGTTTAGGTCTTTTTTCGTCGTCGGCGGAGCTAGACCTAAGCCATTTTATACAGGTAAGATTTATGTATATGAAGTTATATACGACCCGAATTTAGTATTCACGTTCAAAATACTGTCCATAGATGTTCACACAACACACTGAGAGAATAAATTTTGCATCTGCTAAGAACACGCCGGCGTATCCGGATTTCTTGGACATTCAGATCAAGTCGTTTCAAGACTTTTTTCAACTTGAGACCAAATCTGATGAAAGAGGTGTCGAAGGTTTATATAACACCTTCCAAGAGAACTTCCCCATTACGGATACCAGAAACCAATTCGTACTAGAATTTTTAGATTACTTCATCGATCCACCGCGATATTCCATTCAAGAATGTATCGAGCGTGGTTTGACGTACAGCGTTCCTTTAAAGGCACGTTTGAAATTATATTGTACTGATCCCGAACATGAAGATTTCGAAACCATCGTACAAGATGTGTATTTGGGTACGATTCCCTACATGACACCAAGTGGTACGTTTGTTATCAACGGCGCCGAAAGGGTAGTGGTCTCCCAATTGCACCGCTCGCCAGGGGTGTTCTTCGGACAATCTTTCCACGCTAACGGAACCAAGTTGTATTCCGCAAGAGTTATTCCGTTCAAAGGATCATGGATTGAATTCGCGACCGATATCAATGGTGTGATGTACGCCTATATCGATCGAAAGAAGAAATTACCTGTGACTACCTTGTTCAGGGCTATTGGTTTTGAACGAGATAAGGATATTTTGGAAATTTTTGACCTCTCTGAGGAAGTAAAAGTTTCAAAAGCAGGATTAAAAAAAGTATTGGGGCGTAAATTGGCTGCCAGAGTTTTGAACACATGGCACGAAGATTTTGTAGATGAGGATACTGGTGAGGTAGTTTCCATCGAACGAAATGAGATTATCTTGGATCGCGATACCGTTTTGGAAAAGGATCATATCGATGAAATTATCGATGCCGATGTGAAGACCATCCTTTTACATAAAGAAAACAATGCACAGTCTGACTATGCAATTATTCATAATACGCTACAAAAAGATCCTACAAACTCTGAAAAGGAAGCTGTAGAACATATTTACCGTCAACTGAGAAACGCTGAGCCGCCCGATGAGGAGACCGCACGTGGTATCATTGACAAATTGTTCTTCTCTGATCAACGCTACAACTTAGGTGAAGTCGGGCGTTACCGAATGAACAAGAAATTGCAGTTGGATATCGGAATGGATAAGCAAGTCTTGACTAAAGAAGATATCATCACGATTATCAAATATTTGATCGAGCTCATCAATTCAAAAGCCGAGATCGATGATATTGATCACCTTTCTAACCGTCGTGTACGTACTGTTGGTGAGCAACTTTCATCACAATTTGGTGTTGGTTTGGCTCGTATGGCAAGAACCATTCGTGAGCGAATGAACGTTCGTGATAACGAAGTGTTTACGCCTATCGATTTGATTAACGCCAAGACTTTGTCTTCTGTAATCAATTCGTTCTTTGGTACAAACCAGTTATCTCAGTTTATGGATCAAACGAATCCATTGGCGGAGATAACGCACAAAAGAAGATTATCGGCGCTAGGGCCAGGTGGACTTTCACGTGAAAGAGCAGGTTTTGAGGTTCGTGATGTTCACTATACACATTATGGTAGACTTTGCCCGATAGAAACTCCTGAAGGACCAAACATTGGTTTGATTTCCTCACTTGCGGTTTTTGCGAAGGTGAACCCGATGGGCTTTTTAGAAACTCCCTATCGTAAAGTCACTGACTCGAAGGTGAATACCAAAGAATTTATTTACTTGAGTGCCGAGGAGGAGGAAGGAATGAAAATTGCCCAAGCGAACATTCCACTTAAAGACAACGGTCAAATCGACAGCGAAAAGGTTATTGCCCGTGAAGAAGGCGATTTCCCCGTAGTAGATCCATCAGAAGTCAATTATACAGATGTTGCGCCGAATCAGATTGCATCGATTTCTGCATCCTTGATTCCGTTTTTGGAACATGATGATGCAAACCGCGCCTTGATGGGCTCGAATATGATGCGCCAGGCCGTTCCTTTATTGAAACCACAGTCTCCGATTGTCGGTACTGGATTGGAACGTCAGGTCGCTTCCGACTCTAGGGTTTTGATCAATGCCGAAGGTGATGGAACTATTGATTATGTTGATGCCGAGAAAATTATTGTCAAATATAAAAGAAGTGAAGCCGAGAAACTGGTGAGTTTTGAAGAAGATTCGAAATCATACAACTTGGTTAAATTCAGAAAAACAAACCAAGGTACCAGTATCAATTTGAAACCTATCGTTCAAAAAGGCGATAAGGTCAAAAAAGGGCAAGTACTTTGCGAGGGATATGCAACAGAAAAAGGGGAACTGGCTTTGGGCAGAAACCTTACCGTAGCATTTATGCCTTGGAAAGGATATAACTTTGAGGATGCCATTGTGATTTCTGAAAAGGTAGTTCGAGAGGATATCTTTACCTCCATTCACGTGGACGAGTATTCTTTGGAAGTTCGAGATACCAAACTAGGTGCCGAAGAACTGACCCATGATATTCCGAACGTTTCCGAAGAAGCTACAAAAGATCTTGATGAAAACGGAATGATCCGTATCGGTGCCGAAGTAAAACCTGGGGATATATTAATCGGTAAAATTACGCCGAAAGGGGAATCAGATCCCACGCCGGAAGAAAAATTGCTACGTGCAATATTCGGTGATAAGGCCGGTGATGTAAAGGATGCTTCATTGAAAGCTTCTCCCTCTTTGCGGGGTGTTGTTATAGAAAAGAAGTTGTTCTCAAGATCTGTAAAGGACAAAAGAAGGCGTTCCGAGGATAAGGAAGACTTGAATAAGTTGGAGTTGGAATACGAAGTGAAGTTTCAAGAACTGAAGGATGTTCTTATTGAAAAACTGTTCACTTTGGTCAACGGTAAAACATCACAAGGGGTGTTGAACGATTTGGGCGAAGAAGTTTTACCAAAAGGTAAAAAATACACCCAAAAAATGCTAAACTCGGTCGATGATTTTGCCCACTTGGTTGGCGGAAGTTGGACAACCGACAAGGATAACAACAACGCTGTAACTGATTTACTGCACAACTACAAAATCAAGTTGAATGACCTTCAAGGGAATTTGAGAAGGGATAAGTTTACGATTTCCGTTGGTGACGAATTGCCGGCAGGTATCATGAAATTGGCTAAGGTCTATATCGCCAAAAAGCGTAAGCTTAAGGTAGGTGATAAAATGGCAGGCCGTCACGGTAATAAGGGTATTGTATCGCGTATTGTACGTCAAGAAGATATGCCTTTCTTAGAAGATGGAACTCCTGTTGATATCGTATTGAATCCGTTAGGTGTACCATCACGTATGAACATCGGTCAGATCTATGAAACTGTACTCGGTTGGGCAGGTCTTAAATTAGGGAAAAAGTATGCGACCCCGATTTTTGATGGCGCCACTTTGGATCAAATCAATGAATATACAGACGAGGCAGGTATCCCAAGATTTGGTCATACTTATCTTTTTGATGGTGGAACAGGGCAACGTTTCGATCAACCTGCAACAGTGGGTGTCATCTATATGTTGAAATTGGGCCATATGGTAGATGACAAGATGCACGCTCGTTCTATTGGACCATACTCTTTGATTACACAACAACCTCTGGGTGGTAAAGCCCAATTTGGTGGTCAGCGTTTTGGAGAGATGGAGGTGTGGGCATTGGAAGCCTATGGCGCATCTGCCACTTTACGTGAGATATTGACCGTGAAGTCAGATGATGTTATTGGCAGAGCCAAGACCTACGAGTCTATCGTTAAAGGCGAGACCATGCCAGAACCCGGTTTGCCGGAATCTTTCAACGTATTGATGCATGAACTTAAAGGTTTGGGCCTCGATATAAGATTGGAAGAGTAGAATCGATTAAAGCGATTTAAGAACACACATTTTAATTAGTAGCACCATTTATATTATGGCTAGAATAAAAGATAATTATCCAGTAAAAAGGTTTAATAAGATTTCTATCGGATTGGCATCGCCGGAAGCAATTTTGGCTGAGTCGAGAGGTGAAGTCTTAAAGCCTGAAACCATTAACTACCGTACGCACAAACCTGAGCGTGACGGACTGTTCTGCGAGCGTATTTTCGGTCCTGTTAAGGATTATGAATGTGCCTGTGGTAAGTACAAACGTATCCGTTACAGGGGTATCGTTTGTGACCGTTGTGGTGTTGAGGTTACCGAGAAAAAAGTACGTAGAGATAGGGTAGGGCACATCAATTTAGTGGTGCCTGTGGCCCATATCTGGTACTTCCGTTCGTTGCCAAACAAGATTGGTTATTTACTGGGACTACCGTCTAAAAAGTTGGATATGATTATTTACTACGAACGTTACGTAGTAATCCAACCTGGTACGGCCAAAGGCCCTGAAGGTGAAGATGTCCAAAAAATGGATTTCTTGACCGAAGAGGAATATTTGACCATTTTAGAGTCCATTCCACCTGAGAATCAATATTTAGAGGATACAGACCCCAATAAGTTTATCGCAAAAATGGGAGCGGAATGTCTAATCGATCTTTTGTCACGTATCGACTTGAAAGAGCTATCGTATCAATTGCGTCACAAAGCGAATACCGAGACCTCAAAGCAAAGAAAGACTGAGGCCTTAAAAAGACTTCAGGTTGTAGAAGCTTTACGTGAGTCTCAAGATAATCGCGAGAACAATCCGGAATGGATGATTATGAAGGTGATTCCGGTTATTCCCCCAGAATTACGTCCTTTGGTACCGTTGGATGGTGGTCGTTTTGCGACTTCCGATTTGAACGATTTATACAGAAGGGTTATTATCCGTAACAACCGATTGAAAAGATTGGTAGAGATAAAGGCACCCGAAGTAATCCTCAGAAATGAGAAACGTATGCTGCAAGAAGCTGTAGATTCCCTTTTCGATAATACAAGAAAGGCATCGGCAGTAAAAACCGAATCGAACAGACCCTTGAAATCTCTTTCCGATTCATTGAAAGGTAAGCAAGGGCGTTTCCGTCAGAACTTATTAGGTAAGCGTGTGGATTATTCTGCGCGTTCAGTTATCGTTGTTGGTCCGGAATTAAAACTATTTGAATGTGGGCTTCCAAAAGATATGGCCGCGGAACTTTATAAGCCTTTCGTAATACGTAAGTTGATTGAAAGAGGAATCGTTAAGACGGTGAAATCGGCCAAGAAAATTATAGATAAGAAAGAGCCAGTAGTCTGGGACATCCTTGAAAACGTATTAAAAGGACACCCTGTATTACTAAATCGTGCTCCTACATTACACCGATTGGGAATTCAAGCTTTCCAGCCGAAACTTATTGAAGGGAAAGCGATTCGCTTGCACCCATTGGTTTGTACTGCATTTAATGCAGATTTTGATGGTGACCAAATGGCGGTGCATTTGCCCCTGGGTCCAGAAGCTATTCTAGAATCTCAGTTGTTAATGTTGGCTTCCCATAATATCTTGAACCCGGCAAATGGTTCGCCTATTACCGTACCATCACAGGATATGGTCTTGGGTCTATATTATATGACCAAAGAAAGAAAATCAACGCCTGAAGTACCTATCAAAGGTGAAGGTTTAACCTTCTATTCTTACGAGGAGGTTGAAATTGCTTTCAATGAAGGCATGGTCAACTTAAATGCTGGTATTAAGGTTAGAGCTAAAGATTTCAATGAAGAAGGTGAATTGGTCAACCAGATAATACCTACTACAGTTGGTAGAGTATTGTTTAATATGGAGGTACCGGAAGCTGCAGGTTATGTGAATGCTGTATTGAACAAGAAATCTTTGAGAGATATTATTGGCGATATTTTGGCAGTTACTGATGTACCTACAACTGCTGATTTCTTGGATAAGATTAAAACTATGGGATACGAGTTTGCCTTTAAAGGTGGTCTATCTTTTAGTTTAGGAGATATTATTATACCTAAGGAAAAGCCTGAGATGATTGCCGATGCAAACGGCCAAGTAGATGGTATTATGGCCAATTATAACATGGGTCTTATTACCAACAACGAACGTTACAATCAGGTAATCGATGTGTGGACGTCTACGAACGCTATGTTGACTGAATTGGCCATGAAGCGTATTCGCGAAGACCAGCAAGGGTTCAACTCGGTATACATGATGTTGGATTCTGGTGCGAGGGGCTCGAAAGAGCAAATTCGTCAATTGACTGGTATGAGAGGCTTGATGGCAAAACCTAAAAAATCGACTGCAGGTGGTGGTGAAATTATCGAAAACCCGATCCTATCTAACTTTAAGGAAGGGCTATCGATTTTGGAATACTTTATTTCAACGCACGGTGCCCGTAAGGGACTTGCCGATACCGCTTTGAAAACGGCCGATGCCGGATATTTGACCCGTCGATTGGTAGATGTATCGCAAGATGTCATTATCAATATCGAAGATTGTGAGACCTTGAGAGGAATCACAGTAGAAGCACTTAAAAAGAACGAAGAGGTCGTAGAGACTTTAGGAGAACGTATATTAGGCAGGGTTTCTCTACATGATGTATTCAATCCAATGACTGAAGAGCTCTTGTTGAGTGCCGGTCAGCAGATTCTGGAGTCGGATGCCAAAAAGATAGAGGAATCTCCTGTAGAACGAATAGAAGTACGTTCGGCATTAACATGTGAAGCTCCCAAAGGAATCTGCGCCAAATGTTACGGTAGAAACCTTTCTACCAATAAAATGGTACAGCGAGGTGAAGCTGTCGGTGTAGTTGCCGCTCAGTCCATCGGTGAACCAGGTACACAGTTGACCTTGCGTACATTCCACGTGGGTGGTATTGCAGGTAACATTTCTGAAGACAATAAGCTGGCTGCCAAATTTGGCGGTACGGCTGAAATCGAAGATTTGCGAACTGTTATCGGTGAGGATAGCGAAGGTAAGAAAGCGGAAATCGTAATCTCCAGAACTTCAGAAATAAAGGTTGTCGATACTAAAACGGGAATAACCCTTAGTACTAATAATATTCCATATGGTTCGCAATTGTTCGTTAAGAACGGTTCTATAATCGCCAAAGATGACGTTATATGTTCATGGGATCCCTATAATGGTGTTATTGTTTCAGAATTTCCCGGAAAGATTTCTTACGAGAATATAGAGCAAGGTATTACCTATCAAGTAGAAATTGATGAGCAGACCGGTTTTCAGGAGAAGGTAATCTCTGAATCAAGAAATAAAAAGTTGATACCCACACTTCTTATTCAAGATAGTAAGGGAGAAACTTTACGTTCTTATAACCTTCCCGTTGGTTCGCACATCATGGTTGATGATGGAGACAAAATTAAAGAAGGTAAGATTTTGGTGAAGATTCCACGTAAATCGGCAAAAGCTGGGGATATTACAGGTGGTCTGCCAAGGGTGACCGAACTTTTTGAGGCACGTAATCCGTCAAATCCGGCCGTGGTTTCTGAAATCGATGGTGTCGTTTCCTTTGGAAAAATCAAAAGGGGTAACCGGGAAATCATTATCGAATCGAAATTGGGCGAAATCAAGAAATACTTAGTTAAACTATCGAATCAGATTTTGGTTCAGGAAAACGACTACGTTCGTGCAGGTATGCCATTGTCCGATGGATCGATTACTCCAGAAGATATTCTGGCCATCAAAGGTCCTTCGGCGGTACAACAGTACTTGGTTAATGAAGTTCAGGAGGTTTACCGTTTACAGGGTGTTAAGATAAACGATAAGCATTTTGAGGTAGTCGTTAGACAAATGATGCGTAAAGTACGTATTCAGGATCCAGGAGACACTATTTTCTTAGAGAACCAGTTGGTTCACAAAGCTGATTTCATTACCGAAAATGATGAGATATACGGTAAGAAAATTGTAGTAGACGCAGCTGATTCTGAGAGTTTAAAAGCAGGTCAGGTTATTACCCCTAGAGAGCTTAGGGATGAAAATTCTATATTGAAACGCTCCGATAAAAACCTTGTAACCGCCAATGATGCCATTGCAGCTACGGCAACACCGATTCTTCAGGGAATTACGCGTGCATCGCTACAGACGAAATCGTTTATTTCGGCAGCTTCTTTCCAAGAAACTACCAAAGTACTGAACGAAGCCGCTGTGAGTGGTAAGATAGATACCTTGGAAGGATTGAAAGAGAACGTTATCGTGGGGCATAAAATTCCCGCAGGTACGGGTATGCGCGACTATGAGAACATCATCGTAGGCTCGAAAGAAGAATATGATGAAATCATGGCCCGCAAGGAAGCCTTGAAATTCTAAATTGAATTCAAAAACCCTCGATATTCAACTATCGGGGGTTTATTTTTTATTATCCCATTGACTTGCAACCGACGAGGGAGACACAATCGTGAGGGTTACATATTTGAGTAGGTATCTTTCGCAATGTTTTTTGAGTAGGATAAACGTACCTTTAGGACACATTGTAGAATAAAAAAATGATTCGACCATGAGCGATAAAAAGGAAAAACAAAAACAAATCAATATAGAATTGGATGAAAAGACTGCGGAGGGAATTTATTCCAATCTCGCTATCATAAACCATTCTGTATCCGAATTTGTTGTTGATTTCATTAGTATGATGCCTGGTGCGCCGAAGGCGAAAGTAAAAAGTAGAATTGTACTGACACCCCAACACGCGAAGAAATTTTTAAAAGCATTGAACGATAATGTACATCGCTTCGAGAAAGCGCATGGTACAATAAAAGATTATGAACAACCTCCCATACCAATTAATTTTGGCCCTACTGGTGAAGCTTAAAAGCACAAAACCCTTTGCAATTGCAAAGGGTTTTGTGCTTTTAAGAGCCTGTTTTACTCGTTAACCGGAAAACGAATGCATAGGAAAAGTTGTGGTTGTCGAACAATTACTTAAAGGAATAACAACTAAAATAGTGTAGAACTTATAATTAATGAAATTTAGAAAGTCACCTAGAAGTAGAGCATAGTGTTTTTTTTGAATTGCTTGATATTGTTAGGCTTTATTCAAAATAGTAATCATTCATCTAAGGATAACAAGAATAGGAAACTCAAAAATTCGTAAACCGAATACCACTTATACCTCGTATATAAAAAAGGCGTTAATGTTTAGTTCTTTGAATTGGGTGGTTATCTGGAAAAGTATCTAGTGTTTTCAATACCATAAAGAATCTTTAGAATGCCTATTATAAGTGTATAATGTAGGCGTGTCAAGTTGATTAGGGGTTTTTAATTACATTCATGAAATTGAAGTCTGACCTTTCTGCTTTTCGTTCGCAAATGGTCCAAATATTTAGCTTTATAATCTGTTTTGACTAAAGCAGCTTGTTTGATTTGAGCTCTACTTTAACGGTTTAGAAAAGCCAGTTCAGTTAACTGAAATTCGAGTATTTGATGTCATGGACAGAATTGTTAATACCTATAATGCAGTAGAAGTTGTTGTTGAAGGTGGGTATAATCTCAATGTGAGTGACTTGACATCTGGAATTTATTTTATTACATCCATTGATATGAACGGAAGGAAAAGCCAAAAACAGATGATTTTCAAGAAATGGCAAATTACAAAGTTTAAAATGTGAGTTCTTTTCTGTGGATTTTCTTTTCCTAGGCATAAGATTATAGTTGAGGATTCAGAAACAATCGGTTAAACTGTTGCTGAGAATGACTTCTCTCGGCTTTTAGGGGATGCAACTGATCAATATCATTTTAGGGTTAATAAATTGGAAATATCTTTCCATGAAATTAAAAACAACAAAAAATGAAACGCGTTTATCAATTGTGGATACTTCAACGAAAAAATCAAATTTAAAGAGATTTACTGCGTTTTACGTTAACTAGAAACCCACAGAAATGAGAAATATTGTCATAATAGGTGCCTCCGGTCACGGTGGAATGATTTTGGACTGTATTGAAAAGGAAGGCCGATTCAGGGTTATGGGCTTTCTTGATTCTTTTAAAGAAAACGGAACAAAAATTAATGGGTATGAAATTTTAGGAAGCGAGCAAGACTTACCGTCGCTAATCGATAAATTTAATCTTTACGGTGTGGTTCTTGCAATTGGCAATAATTGGACGAGAAAACGAGTAGCTGATAAAATCGGCCTTATTGCGCCAGATCTTATATTCGTAACTGTAATTCACCCCAGTTCCATAATCGGTAAAGATGTTAAGATTGGCCAGGGTACTGTAGTCATGCCGGGGGCTATAATTAATACTAATTCAAAATTAGGAGATTTTTGTATCGTGAACACCAATTCATCACTTGGGCATGACGGCAATATGCAAAACTTCTCAAGCATTGCATCGGGTGTTTGCACAGGTGGGAACCTCTTCTTGGGTCGATTCTCCGGAATATCGTTGGGAGCAAACGTTATAGAAGATATCACCATAGGGGAACATAGCATTATTGGAGCTGGTTCTTTGGTGGTTGAGAATGTCAAGGGTTATTTAGTGGTATTCGGTTCTCCGGCACGTACCGTCAGAAGAAGAAGAGCGGCAGATTCATATTTGAGTGGTGATACTGTATCCGGGGCGACCGTCGAGTAGTACCGCTCAAACTCTGAGAACTATAATATATCTTTTTCCTTCGTATTTGTTGTGAATTTGTTTAATACTTTTTTGCGTTTTCCTGAAGACAAAAGCGGAATTTCAGCTACATATTCTACTTTTATACTGGCGTCTTTACCCAGATAGCCCATAAATTCTTTAACTAGTTCTTGTTCTCTCGAAAACTTTTCAAGTGCATTCAGTTTGAAAGTATATTCCTTTTTTGAAATCTGGATGAACTGATACTGTGACAGTTCAATATATTTCCACATATTGTTGGTAATGGTAAACGAGGAGATGGGTTCGCCTTTCGTATCGTATATGGCGTCCATCTTTCTACCTTCAACTTTTTTGAATACATAATGGGTTTTTTCGTTATGTTTAGATTTTTCTAATACTCCTAAATCCCCTGTGTCGTATCGAATCATGGGCATAGCCCAATTGAATAGATCAGTTACGACTATTCTTCCCATTTTTCCTTCTTCTAAAGGGGCGTTTGTTTGCAAATCCAAGATTTCTATATGATAACTGGCAAAATTGGCTAAAAAATCGTCTTTGAACTTAGAGGTCTGTTGTGCAAGCATACCACATTCGGTATTCGCATACCGCGAAACAACTGGGCAATCAAAATAGTCGTTTAAAGCATTCTTTGTAGGAATATCAAGCGATTCTGACATGGCAATAATAGAGATAACGTTGGCATTCGACAGATCCATAGGGTGCCGCTGTATATATTTTGCGATACGGTCTAATACGGAAGCATAGCCCAAAATACTTTTTGGAGAGTTGGTTGAACCAACATCTTCGAGAAATTCTTGTATAGATTTATCGTCCAGTTTAAATACGTCTACCGGCACAATATTCTGCCTTTTTTGAACGATTTTGCTTTTTTTGTTTTGATCGGTCCATATTCTTAAGTAGAAAAATCGAGTGCCATAGGCATGCCCGACCGATTCCCAAAAGAATCGTACATCTGCCGTGTGCCGTTTCTTTTTATCGACATTGTGCAGTACCGTAAAAGGCGTTCCTGTAGACCCGCTAGTGCTGGCTTTATAGGTTTTTTCGCCCACATAATCGTCCGACCGAAAAGAGGAGGAAGACGCCTTTATCATATTTTTATTGGTTACCGGGTAGCTCTCCAATTGGGTATCTGTTATTCCAAGATTTCTGTAATAAGGTACAGTTTGCTGACAATGCCGAAGTAGATTACTCAGGTATTTTTTTCTTTTCCTCACGGAATAATCGGAACAGTGATTTTCGTTGATCCTTTTTACCGCATCGTGATGTTTTCGAATTTTGGCACCTTTAAGCCAATCAGATATCCAAAAAAGAGAATTTCGAAAAGTAGAAAGCATATTGTGTAATTTTGAGGCAAATCAAAGATAGTAGACTTTCTAGATTTTTGATAGGGATGAAGTCGATAGTTGACCGATATTTAGTTGTCCAAGTCCAATTTATTATATTTATACGACTGAAACTTATATCTTTCTTAAATATTAATTGGTAGGTGCTACTGCTCTAATCTTTACACATAATGCGTTTTAAAGAACCCGGAAGAATCAAGATTTTTCTCAAAGACCCCAACAAGAAGAACTATTTTAAAATATTTAAGGAGGTCATGGTACTATTGATAACTAAAAGAGAGTTGCCCATGTACTATTTCAAACATATCTATAAAAAGGAGATCACGAATTATAGGGATTACTTAGGTACGGCAGAGATAGCTCGGATTCACACCAGTAAAAAACTACATAAACAGGAATACATCTCTATAATAGATAATAAATTAAATTTTGCGCTCTACTGCGAGAGAAATGAAATAAAGACACCCCGATTGATTAGCTACAATTTTGGTCCGAGCTTTTTTTTTAAGAATGGAGTATGGGAAACTTCTAATTTAGGAGATTTAATAGACTTTTTTAAAGATGTGTTTGACTCCGACAATGTAGAGGCCATTTTTTTTAGGCCTTTGGCACTTGGGGGGGGGAGTGGTTGCTTTAGACTTGATCATGATACGTTTTCAAGGCAGTTAGAAGCGGAATACGAGAATCTGTTGAGTGGAGATTATACCCATACCGAGATAATTAAACAGCATCAGGAAATCAATACTATTTATAGTAAATCGATAAATACACTTAGAATATTGACCCATTTCGAGAAGGGAAATGTTGGTATCATTTCTTCCCTACTGCGTATCGGGGTGGGTGGAAATATCGTTGACAACGCATCTTTGGGTGGTTTGTTTGTCGGAATAGATCAAGAACATGGTACCCTGAAGCGAAAGGCTTACCGTAATTTAAAATTTGGAGGGGGAGAGCTTGAAAAACACCCTGATACCGGCTTTGAGTTTGAAAATTTTCAGATACCATATTTTAAAGAAGCCTGTACCCTAGCTATGGATGCGGCAAAATATATGCCTAACAGCTTTGTGGGTTGGGATATAGCCATTGCCCTTGATGGGCCAACAATCATTGAAGGTAATGTGGGTGCTAGTCTATTCTTGTCAGATGTAGCATACGGAGGTTTTTTGAAAAATCCAGAAATAAAAAAACTAATCCAACGGGTAAACTAACTATTTGCAGCCAAAACTTTTTGGAATAGACTCTTAAAAAGCAGTTAAGTGAACATAGCAATAAATTAGGCGAAATTTTTCCTCTAGACATTTGATTAAATTCACTCGAATGTCAATTTAATCAAACTCAGAAACAAAGTGCAATTTCACCGAAGGATACTTTTGCTGTGTCATTTGTAGCGAAAAATGAGAGTCGGCCAAAAAGACCAATTGCCCCCTTTTATCCTTGGCCAAAAACTTTTGCTTTACCCTTTGAAAATCTTTGAACTCGTCATTTTTAGGGTCTTCGGGTTTGACCCAACATGCTTTGTGTACCGGAAAATTTTCGTACGTACACCTGGCTCCGTATTCATGCTCCAAACGGTATTGGATTACCTCAAATTGAAGTGCTCCGACGGTGCCGATTACCTTTCGCCCGTTCATTTCGAGAGTGAATAATTGGGCTACGCCTTCGTCCATCAGTTGATCGATACCCTTGTACAACTGTTTCGATTTCATGGGATCGGCATTGTTGATATATCGAAAATGTTCGGGAGAGAAACTGGGTATTCCCTTATAATGCAATTCCTCCCCTTCCGTAAGGGTATCACCGATTTTGAAGTTTCCGGTATCGTGCAATCCCACGATATCACCGGGATAGGAGATATCCACTATTTCCTTTTTCTCTGCAAAAAAAGCATTGGGGCTTGAAAATTTTAGTTTTTTATTATGACGGACATGTAAATAGGGTTTGTTTCTTTCAAAAGTACCCGATACTATTTTTACGAATGCCAACCGATCGCGGTGTTTGGGATCCATGTTGGCATGTATTTTAAAGACAAACCCTGTCATCTCCTTTTCATTGGACGCTACCAATCGTTCTTCAGCTTTTTTTGCCCTAGGTGAAGGTGCTATCTCGATAAAACAATCTAACAGTTCGCGTACACCAAAATTGTTCAATGCCGAACCGAAAAATACCGGCTGCTGTGTTCCCTTGAGGTAATTATCTCTATCAAAATCAGGATATACACCCCTAACGAGTTCTAGATTTTCACGTAGTTCTTCAGCTGCCTTATTACCTATTATGTTTTCAAGTTCAGGGCTTTTTAAATCGTCAAAAGCTATAGTTTCTACAATATTCTTTTTACTATCACCGCTGAAAAGGTTGATGTTCTTCTCATAAAGATTATAAATTCCCTTAAAGTCGTAGCCCATACCAATGGGGAAACTAAGGGGAGTTACCGCTAGCCCTAATTTTTGTTCTAGCTCGTCCAAAAGATCGAATGCATCTTTTCCTTCCCTATCCAATTTATTGATAAAAACTATCATAGGAATGTTACGCATACGACAGACTTCGACCAATTTTTCAGTTTGTGCCTCAACACCTTTTGCAACGTCAATTACGACGATTACACTATCGACGGCAGTCAAAGTTCTAAATGTATCTTCCGCAAAATCTTTATGTCCAGGAGTGTCTAAAATATTGATTTTCTTGTCCTTATATAGAAAAGCCAAGACTGAAGTAGCTACTGAAATACCACGTTGGCGCTCAATTTCCATAAAGTCGCTTGTCGCGCTTTTCTTTATTTTATTGTTTTTGACAGCACCAGCTTCTTGAATCGCGCCTCCAAATAGTCAAGGTGGTTTTACCGGCATCGGGGTGGGAAATGATGCCAAAGGTTCTTCTTTTTTGAATCTGGTCGTTGAAACTCATGAAAAAATTTGTGCAAAAATACGCTAATAAACGTTCGTTTATCCTCTAAGAAAGTTTTAGGCGAAAGTATTGTTTTTATTTTCTCATTGAGCCGAGATGGTTCAAAAATCGAGATTAAAAAGGCATCTGCAAAATACAAAAAAATGTCGATTTTAGAATTCGTAAAGAATATTTTTTATCGAACATAACATATCTTGAATCACGCAAAAGAACAGAACATAAACCCTTTGACGAGTAATTACGTTTTTACCAGATATTTGGTAATTTATGCTTTGGAAACAATTTGACGATCAAAATTTTAACTAT
>RCNB010000538.1_pt1 | contig 25713 bp, 25 predicted proteins | sample 2041321 | NCBI WGS metagenome assembly RCNB01 (sample SAMN09708232, study PRJNA481090) | Marine sediment metagenome, whole genome shotgun sequencing project. | reverse complement strand
TTAATCTTAAAATAATAGACAAGACTGGAAAGCGGAACTTGTTTTAGTTGCTTAAAGAAGAGTATTTCTTTTTGCAGGTCTGAAAACCCGTTCTTAATGATCTCTGTTTTTAATTTACAGAGTACAACTCGACATAGAACAATAGCTTTATCTGCTTTTACTAAGATATTGTCTTGCGTTGAATTTAACTCTGCCAACTGTTTTTCAAGTAAACTTACATTTTGTTTGAAATCCATTACTTTTTCCTTTTAGCTGCAAACCGATGGAAGCTAGATGGGCGATTTGAGGAAATACATTTCGAAATTGAAATCTAGATACTACGTCCTGGGTTAACTTTTGAATGGATTGAAATAGATTCTCTTACAAACACACCGATTAATTTCCAAACGGAGGGAGAGTCCACGTCAAAACTTATTATTTACCTCTAAGCTAGGGTATTATGCCAATTCATTCAAATGCTATATATGGCAATTCATGAATAATCACCTGCAAATTCATGAATTGACACTTGTATTTTATGGAGGTGCTAGACTTAATAGAAATCATGTTTTCTGAGACTATCATCTTTAAATTTGATAGCAAATATTGCTATTTAAAGCGTAGGCTCTTAAACTATTGTTAAAATTTGAAAAGTGAGCAGAAAGTGAGCAGTTTCTTGAACAAAAAAAGCCTTCGATCTCTCGAAGGCCCTTGTTTGTTGGCGGTCTGGACGGGACTCGAACCCGCGACCCCCTGCGTGACAGGCAGGTATTCTAACCAACTGAACTACCAGACCAATGATTTTACCCAACTTAAGGAGGACTCCCGCTACAGCGGGATTCAAATCTTGTTCAAATGCTTTTTGCAAAGCGTGTGCAAATATACATTGCTTATTCAATTGCACAAACAATTTTGTTTAAAAATAGGGTGTGCCTACAAAAATTTCTGCCGTTCTACCAAATAGGTATTCAACACCCTTGAGAAATCAGCTTTGATGTCTACATCAACGTATTTGATTCGGTATTGGGCGCACCTCAGTTTTAAGTTCCCGAAATAGCTTTCGACACTTTTCTCATAAGCCTCCTTTATGGTATCGGAATAGAGGTCGATATGTTCACCTGTCTCTACATCTAAAAAACGTTTCGGGGTATTTTCAAAATCGAAGTGGTACTCGGTCGACCTATCCATCAAATGAAACAACACGACTTCATGTTTATTATACTTTAAATGCCGTAATGCGTCGAATAATTTTTCATCATCTGTTGCCGTCTGAAACATATCGGTAAATAAAAAAATGAGGCTGCGTCGTTTTATTTTTTCGGCAATCAAATGCAAATAGGTATAGATTTCAGTATGTTTCGCCGGTTTTTTATCCAGACTGATCTCACTGAGTTTGGCCAACAGCATTTGATGGTGGCGCTCACTACCCTTTTCGGAGGAATAGTAGTTGTACGCATCAGAATAAACACTGAGACCTACCGCATCACGTTGTCGCTTTAATATATTCATTAAAGAAGCTATGGCCAAAACACCGAAACCGATTTTGTTTAGACGCTCTATTGTCAAATTCTGTACTTCAGGGTAGTACATCGAGGCCGAACTGTCCAAAATCATGTGGCACCTCAAATTGGTCTCTTCCTCATATCTTTTGGTGTACAACTTATCGGTCTTGCCAAAAAGTTTCCAATCGATATGTTTGGTACTTTCCCCTGTATTATAAATCTTATGTTCGGCAAATTCGGCTGAAAAGCCATGAAAAGGACTTTTATGAATTCCGCTAATAAAACCTTCGACTACCTGGCCGGCCAAAAGTTCTAGATTTTGAAAGAGAGAAGCTTTATTTAATTCAGATTGTAGGTTCACCTTGCTAAGATAGTTATAATAGATACTAGACGAAAAACCAAACTTGTACACATACAAACCGATATACCTGCCTCACACGCAGGCAGGTATATAAGCTCTCTTTTGAGCTTTTCAATTTTCAAGCAATACTGTTTAGAAATTTTTTAGGCTTTTAGCTCTTCTATAAGGTCCTCGTAGGTATAGGTTTTCTCAGAAGTCTTGTCAGCCGTTTTATAGAGAATATCGGCACGAATGGCTTTGAGGCCAGATACGCCCTGAAGGCCTTCTAATTCTACGATTTCTATTTTTCCTGTAAAATGGCTCTTCGATTTCAAGAACGTTACGTACCGTAGATACTCTAGCTCATCTTTTTTCTGCGAATAGACAATGACCATTTTGCCAGGTTGGGTCAAACGCTCGTTCGTACCTTTGATATACGATTTATCGATACGCTTCTTAATAACCTCATAGCGGGCATTATAGGTGCCATCTACGTCGAAACGCTTCTCGTCCATTCGAAAACGGATCGATAGCGAGGTGTTATACACCAAAATCAGCGAGGCCACATCTAATGGCACAGGTAGCTCAGGTTTCAGCTTATAGTGCGCATTCTCCATCTCGCACATAACCTGTAATTGCCATAAGCGTAGATTGTTCAGATAAATTGGATCAAAATCCCTATCTCCAACAATAGAATCACCGATGTACATATTATGCTCTACCCCGTCAGTCTTGTACCGCTCGAAAAAGTGGGGAAACATGTCTTGCGCCTCTTGCTGTTTTTTGTCGATCAAGGTCGCCATCTTCTTATTGATGAGCATCACGCTTTTATCGTAATTCTTTCGATGGTCGTAGTATGAATCGGTTCCCATATCGATTGACGACTCGTAAGAAACGATAAGGTTTCTTAATTTGTCATCCGACTTTTTAAGATGTGCGAATACCGGGTGTATCTCATCCGTAACAAAATTGAAAATCGATTGCTCACTATTGGTATGTAAACTTTCTTTGATACTATCCATAAGATTGTCGACCCTAAACATCAATTCTTCATTAATCGGGAGTTTATTTTTTTCCAATGATGCTGCCAATACTTTATTTATAGTAGACAATTGAATCATCAGATCGCGTTGAATGGCCGTATTTCGCGCATTTGACGAATTCTTGATATCGACTTGTCCGTATAGGGGGTAAACATCCTTAAAAACAATCTCTTTGAACGTAGGTTGGGCACCTTCGATGTCATCTTTGATAAAGTGCTTGGCTTCTTCTTGAAATCGCCAATAGACAGATTCGTGTACCGAAGTACATTCGTGCTGAATTACGGCGTCAATGAGGTTTTCTTCCTCTATTTTTGAGCGTAATACGGCTGACACGATAAAGGGCATTATGTCTTCGAGCTTGTTGGCATTAACACTATTCAAGGCATTCAGCTCGGTAGAAACCAATTCTAAAACACCCAATAACTTGCCATTATCGGCAATCGGAGCGAAAATGGCACTTTTAATCCCCTGCTCCTTGAGGTTTTTATAGGGAGGAATACCACCTGACATTTTGAAATACCGGTCCACATCAGATATGGTGAAATAGGTGTTTTCCCTAAGCAATTTATGATACGAACCCTCGCAAAGAGCCTCTTTACATGTCTGCACATCGCTATCGCCGAGAATAAAACTATCCATATCCTTACCATAAACGCGCTCGAAACTGTCTACCTTTTCATTGTAGCTAATAAAACCTGCATTTAGGTTTGCCAAGTTAAAAAAAGAACGGAAGGTCACCTGCAGGTCTTCCATAAAGTTATCATTGCCCCTTTTATCGTTGGAGATAAGGCTCGATTTTATTTCGGAGATGGAATGTTCTGCAGTAACGTCGAACATATTCGAAATAACGAAGCCCTTGGATATGAAACTGTTCGGTGGAATTTTTTTCTTCCACAGGTCTAAATTTTCAAAATTATCCAACAACTCGTCAACATCTTCTTGTGTCAATTCTTTCACCTTACCCTTCGGAAGTATTTCCATAAAGTCGGCGTTGTACAGAATTCGATAATGCCGCATCACCCCATTGGCATCGGGAATATCATAAAAGAACGGTCTTTTAAAGTCAAACCGATACCCGTAGTAAACATTAAGAATGACCGTACAGGCCACCACGTACATCTGTTCATCTGGTAAATTGCGCATCTCGGGAACAAAATCTTTACCCCCTGCACTTTCTAATATATTTTGAAAACGCTTCGAAGAATTAAAAATGACATTATCATAGGGCAGTGATGCTGTCTTTATCTCGTTTTTGGTCAATACCTCTGAAAAGATATCGTGCAACAAAATCTGAATCACCTCTTTATACTTATCCAAAAGTGCAGGATCTGTAAAACCAGCACGTAACTCTGGGTAGGAGACCTGTGCATCTAGGATGCGTTGCGCTTTTTTTGCAAAAAAAGCATCATCGCTTTGGGCCATAACATCGTAGTGCTCCAACAATTTGTTGAAACTTATGAGCTGCACTAATGGGGATTCTTTTCCGCTTTTACCTTTCATAGACAAAATTAGTCGTACTAATAGCGGTAAAGTTACAAAAGAAAACCACGCCCTACTGTTAAAGGAAACCCTCCATAGCAGGCGCTCTAGGCTCTTGGTCGAATTTCATGCAATCCGTTCTCATACATTGTTCGCGTTCATCGAACCGATTGGATTAAAAGAAAAGTGGTACTGAATGCGATTTCAATACTGTAAATAACTGAGTAACTTAGTAATCAAAATTCAACCCGTAAAAAAATGTCATCGAACTTTAGGTTATCGCGAGCATATGAAACTGCCAAAAAAGTGACTTTTGATGATGATTCGAAATTTGTTCTTTTCAGTGATTGCCATAGGGGCGATAACAGCTTCGCCGATGATTTTGCCAATAACCGGAACATTTACTTTCACGCCCTGAGCTTCTATTACAAGAAAGGTTTTCAATATTGTGAATTGGGCGATGGGGACGAACTTTGGGAAAATATCAATTTTGAGTCAATTTTCGAGGCCCATAAAAATGTTTTTAAATTATTACGACAGTTTCATTTAGATGGTAAATTACATATGATATGGGGTAACCACGACATGGTCTACAAAGACCAAGAATATGTAAGAGAAAATCTCAGCAGCTATTTTGAACCTATTGACGGACAATCAAAAGAACTGTTCGAAGATATTACATACCATGAGGGGATAGTCTTAAAACACACCGAAACACAACAGGAAATCTTTTTGACCCACGGCCATCAAGGTGATTGGTGGAACTATACCTTTTGGCGCTGGAGCCGTTTTTTAGTCAGGGTGCTCTGGAAACCCCTGCAAATCTGGGGTATTGCCGACCCTACAAGCCCTGCCAAAAATTATAAGGAGCTCATTAAGGTGGAACGCAGAATCAAAAAATGGATTCTGCAGAAAGATCTCTTGATTACCGTTGTGGGCCACACGCATCGGCCGCGCTTTCCTGAACCCGGCGATATCCCGTTTTTTAACGATGGTAGCTGCGTACACCCAAGAAGTATTACGGGCATAGAAATCGAGAAAGGAAAAATATCCCTTATCAAATGGCAGATTGCGACTACCGAAGACGGTACCCTACGGGTGGTACGCATTTTACTAGAGGGGCCACAGAAACTTATCGATTACAAAAAGCCCAACAACTAACCATAATCAATTTATAACTTCATCATTTGACGTAGGCTCAGCCTCATGAAATCTCTCATGTTTTGCTTTAATTGCTGTTCACTATAATAAAGCTTTGCGACCCGTCAACAATTATTCCAACTTGAACGTAATCGGAATACTATAAGGCACCTTTACGGCCCTACCTCTTTGCATTCCCGGCGTCATTTGAGGTATTGCCGCGACAATGCGTCTGGCTTCTTTTTCCAGATTTTTATCGGGGCCCCTTAGCCTAATATTCGTAATATACCCTTTATTGTCTATGGCAAATTGCACGAATACGCGACCCTGTATTCCCATTTCTAGCGCCGCATCCGGATACTTGAATTCATTGGCAACATGCTCCTGTATCTTTTTCTGAAAACAAGTCCTGCGTTCGTCATTGCTTTTTTTATCCTCACAGCCCGGAAAAATTGGCACATTCTCTATGACCGAGAAAGGTACCGAGATTTCTTCCTCTTCTTCAGCGGCAACGACATCGTCGACTTCCATAGGTGCATCGATAACTGTTTCTTGACTCATTTCAGTACTCTCGATTATGGTTTCCTCAATTTCTTCGGTGTCTTCAACAACCTCGATAATTTCAGGTGCAGACGGAGGTGGTGGGGGCGGTGGTGTCTTAATTTGTTCCGTAACAGGCACATCTTCCTTTATTTCTTCCATTACGTTCATTGCTTCTAAAATGAAATCATTATTCTCATAGCTCTTATATTCCAATGCCCTCCATGTGATGAAAAGAACAATAGTGAGGCCGATTACAAAAAAAAGGCCGCTGTTACGATTTAGGTCTGCTTTTGGGTTTTTCTTGACTTGCATGACAATAAAAATTAATTGGTTATTTAAAAATACTCCTGTTTTACTTTTATAAATATGACTTTTATCAGTTTAGCCGATAATTTTCAACTTTTTACAATATATCAGACCCTTAAATTACAGGGCAATCATCCATTTTTACTTACTAAGCTCCTACGACAGCTTTGTCGGTGTCGACACCGATAGTATCCCAACTATTGGAAATCAGTACTTGGTCAAAATCGATACCTTCAATATGTTTGAGCTGTTGGTTGGCTACATCCCAATCGATTCTTCTTCCGAGTTTCCAAGAAAGTCCTGCCATGTGGGCACTGATTGCCTCGTCAAAACCTTCATTGATACCACAGCTTAGTTTTCCGCCATTTCTGATACTGCTCAACCATTCGCGAAGGTGCAAATAGGTAGAATCAACCCTTTTTCCGTCGATGTAGGTCCACATAAGCCCTTTATCGGCGAAGTACTTCGAGGTTGCAGAAGCCACCCCATCGACTGCATTAGCACCAGGATTGTAATGATAAATCGGAGTTATATCGTTCATTTTTTCTGCCTCGATCATATCGGCGTACTTGGTCGAACGCGAATCTGGCCATATAGTCAGTTGATTGCCCAGTTCCATAGTGGCATCGTGTCCCATTAGTAGGGTCGGGCGATTAAAGCCATTGCCCAGGGTCGCACTATACAAAAAGGTCATTCCCTTTTCCTTTCCCTTGGGCTGGCTGCCTCCGGTACTGAAATCGGGGAACTCCATATTTACTTGAAGTACATCGGGTACATTACGCCCATCGTTATGTGTATAAATACCCCCCGAGGCCGTTACGGAGCTAGGTATGCCCATATTCAATACGCAATTCAGGCGGTCATAATCGTGGGTTAACAAGTCTCCAGAAAGGCCAGATCCATAAGCCCACCATTTTCTCCACCTAAAAAAGTGGTGTTTATTAAAGGGTATTTTGGGTGCCGAACCCAGAAACAGATTCCAATCTATGGTCTGCTCATTGGCCATCTCGTGAATATGATAGTTCCAGGCACCGTTATCGTCATTTCTATTGGTATTGGTCTGCACCAATGATACGTGGCCCACTACCCCTTTTTGTATGATATCCTGCGCTGTCTGAAAACTTAAGGTTTGCCTATGCTGGTGACCGACCTGCAACACTGCTTTCGATTTCTGTGCAGCTTCCCTCAATGTATAGGTTTCCGAAACCGTATGGGACATCGGTTTTTCCAGATACACATTTATATTGTTTTCCAAAGCATCGATGGCCATAGGCGCATGCCAGTGATCGGGCGTTGCAATAATAACCGCATCAACCTCGCCGCTACGTATCATTTCTTGATGCGTACCGAACCTTTTTATCTTGTGATCTTCAGTCGAAAAAGAAGCAATGGCTTCTTCGGCCCTGACATCAAAGACATCGCATATGGCTACTAATTTGACGTTAAGTTTTTCTTGGGCCAAAAAGTCTTTTAACGCCGTATGCTGAGGGTCCTTTTCAGCGGCGTCCTTCATATCCTTCAACCATTGTTTGGTAGCAAAACCCAAAGATTTGCACAATTGCTTTCCACGTATGCCAAAACCGATAATACCAACCCTGATGGGTTCCCCTCCTATGGCCTGTACTGCTGAAGGTAGCGTGGGCCGAATGTTCAGTTGCTCCAGTATCTCGGCACGCTTTCTTTTTTGCGCTACAGTGCTCGAAGCCCCGGCCCACCATACAGCACCAAGAATGGGTATTCCTCCTAGACCTTTAAGCGCGTCTCTTCTTGTAAAACTCATAATACTTCGGTTTTAGTTTGTGTTTTGTTTTTATTCAGTAAGCGGGCCAATCCAAAATAATGTCCCGTGGGAAACTGAAAAATTACGATGCAGGCAACCAACTCGATAAGGTTCTTGTTCACGAACCAATAGCTGCCCTCTACATTCACCTGATCCAACCACGGAAAAGAAGGGTGGGCCAAATAGTAAAGAGACAATAGCCCAATACCGACCAAGGCCCCAACTTTTTCAAAAACACCTAATAAAAGTGTAATGCCCACTACAATAAGTGCAATCCAGTTGAGGGCATCTACCCATGGGAGTATGGCAACCCCTGTTAACGAAGTAAAAAGCGGTTGCAATGGCCCCTGTGCCGAAGCCAAATAACCCAACGAAGTCCAATCGGGATTGTAAAGCTTAATGACGCCTTCATATAAAAAGTGCCATCCTATGAAGAGTCGCAAAAGCACGATAGTGTCTTTGAGTTCCCACTTTTTTTTAGATATTTCCATACGAATCGGTTTTAGTCATTTTCGATTTAATTATGCGGAAAGTTCCACTATTTCAAAACCTAGTTTTGAAATACGGTAGCCTACAATTTATTTTAAGGGGAATTTTGCGAACTAAAGTTATTGACTGAAATCCGTTCTTCATATGATAAATATCATGTTGACATCATGTGAAAAGAGAACGGCTCGAAATCTTCATTTCATCCACCAAGTTTAAATGACTTCATTGTATAGTGAATCGCAACCATTAACATTGTAAAACAGTCTGTATGTTTAAAAAATCAGTTTGTATTGCCTTAGTTTCACTCTTTTTTATTTCCTGTGGGAAGGATAAAAGCCCGGAAGACCTTATTCAACTCAAGAATAAATTCAAGTCGACCGGAGCCTCATTTGAAAAGAAGAAGGAAACTGCCAACAAAAATGTTACAAAGGGCGTAGAAACCATAAATGAGCTGAAAAGAGCCTTGTAGGATTCCAAAAATTAGGACAAGGAATTCACCAAGGTCTACGGCGATGTAGAAGAGGGAATCAAAGCCCTCGAAGTAGCCGCTGCATTAAACTCCTTTGACAATATAAACGACCAGATGAAAAGTATTGAAGGCCGTTTCGACGGTATTATTCAAGAACTCAATGTGGCCGTAAGAAACTCGACGAGAAGAAAATTACGGAGTGGGGGGAAGAGTAGATAACATAGTTCTAAAAAGCACTTATTATATTAGTTTTTAGTCGAATAGCAGTATAAAAGGGCCACTATTAACAAGTTCGAAATAACCTTTTCCATTCTACAGAATTCGGCCGAAACAGTAACTATTTCTAAAAATATTTGCGTAACCGAACGATTACATTTATATTCGTAACCGATTAGTTACTTATAATTATGCGAAGAGATGTTTTTCAGGCCATTGCCGACCCGGTCAGACGTGATATTATCCAGCTTTTAGCAGATGAGCAGCTTACAGTAAACGCAATAGCAGAAAAATTTGAAATCAGTCGACCTGCAATTTCCAAACACCTAAAAATCTTAAAGGAGTGCGAAATAATAGATTATAAAAAACTGGGCAGGGAGCGGTTGTGTTTCATTAGACCCAAAAATCTGATTCCCGCGTTTATGTGGATCGAACAATATCGAAAACTATGGGATGACAAGCTAGACGCTTTCGACAACTATTTAACCAAATTACAATCCAAAACCAATTTAGATGAAGAACGCTCACGAGATTGACAATCGTACTATAACCTTAAAACGGACTTTTAACGCCCCCATAAATTTAGTCTGGGAGGCTTGGACACAATCCGGACACATTGCTCAATGGTGGAGCCTCAAGGGAGTAGAAACAAAAGTTATTGAGCATGAATTTAAAGTTGGTGGTAAATGGAAATATAGCATGCCTATGCCCAACGGACAAGAGTTTATTGCCGAGGGCAAATACCTAGAAATCGTCGAATTTGAAAAAATTATTTCTTCGGCAAACTTTAAGCCTATGACGGAAGGTGTTGAAATACAAGCACTGTTCTCTGCAAATGGAAACAAGACCAATTTTACCTTTAATGTCGTTCATCCAACCGAAGAATACAAAATACAACAAGAGAAAATGGGAATAATGAACGGATGGGGTTCTGTATTCGATAGGCTTGGCAAACTTCTTAAACACATGTAACACAATCAATAACAAATAAAACGATTATGAAAACAATGACCTGTAAACAATTGGGCGGAGCATGTGACCAAGAATTCCATGCCGATACCTTTGAAGAAATTGCCGAAATGAGCAAAGCTCACGGCTTGGAAATGTTCCAAAAGGGCAATAAGGCACATTTGGCGGCAATGAACGAAATGCAAGAACTAATGAAATCGCCAGACGGAATGAAAGATTGGTTCGAAAATAAAAAGAAAGCATTTGACACCTTACCATTGCACGACTAACAGGTAAGAGTTTTTGAAATAAATTAGATAAAAGAGGCAATTGATTTCCAAATCGAAATCAGTGGGCTTTTTTATTACAGCCTTATTTTTTGACAGCCGTACAACGTTTTTCAACGAATTTATAATGGACTTTTCAAATTTGGATACTAACTTTGTTTTTGATAAACACTTCGCTGCGAACAGGTGAAAATGGAACTAGTTCCATAGTCAAAAACTAAATATAACAATCATGAAATTCAAAGGTTTATTACTATACTTCTTTTTTTCTTTAACACTCTTGGCATCTTGTGGTGATAAAAACAAGGAAGCTCAAGAAAATACGGCCGAGTCACTGGAAATCGAAAAAGAAAAATTGGCCGAGGTGCTGAAAAAAACCGAAGACAGCCTGCAACAAATTCATTTAGAGGACATTCGAAAAGACAGCATGACGCAAGATAGTCTACGTCAGGTCAAAGAACACGGGCACGCACACTGATTTTTGGGGATGTTAAGAAAAATAAATCCTTTCCTATTATTTTTAATGCTGTTTTGCATTTCTGCAACTGCGCTTGCACATGGGGTCGATGGGGCTACCCAGTCTTTTTTATCCAGCAACAAAGGTATCGCTTTCGGTCCTTTTTTATATATCGGGGCCAAACATATGATCACTGGGTACGATCATTTGCTTTTCTTAGTCGGTGTCATTTTTTTTCTGTATCACCCGAAACAAATATTGATTTATGTCAGTTTTTTTACCCTAGGCCATAGTCTTACCTTGCTATTGGGTGTCATGGCCGACATAAATGTCAACGCTTACCTCATCGACGCCATAATCGCCCTGTCTATTGTTTATAAAGGATTTGATAATTTGGGGGGATTCAAAAAATTCTTTGGTAAGCAGCCCAATACGCAGATTGCGGTATTGGTATTCGGTCTGTTCCATGGTTTTGGGCTGGCCACAAAATTACAGGAATTTGAATTCGACAAAGAAGGACTTTTAATAAACTTATTGGGGTTTAACCTCGGCGTAGAAATCGGTCAATTTTTGGCGCTGGGCCTAGTGTTGCTCATTTTGGTCATCTGGCGACAATACAACAGTTATCTAAAATTTTCGAATGCCACTAACATCGTTTTGATGGCCGCAGGCTTTTTGTTGTTAAGTTTTCAGCTAACTGGATATTTCATCGATAAAAATTAAAATATGGAAGTAGAGGAAAAACCTACGATGACCAAAAAACAATTGGCAAAATCCGTATTGCTAGCGCTTTTTGCAGGTATTCTCGTCTTTGTGGTCGCCGTTTTGCCCGCCGAATTCGACAGAGATCCATTAGGTACGGGAAAACTGTTCGGGTTCGATAAACTTTATGTGGATGAAGCCCCGGAGGAAACCATAGAAGTCAACACCGATAAGGGCAGTACAAAAACGTTCAAAAAATTAAAATTAGAAAAATTGGGTTCTCCACCCAGTGTTTCAAGACCCGAGGAAGCAGACAACCCTGCACCCGCTGAACAGTTTGAAGAACGTAATGACACCATCATGGTTGTAATTCCTGCCGGAAAGGGCATCGAGTATAAGTTCAAGGCGTTAAAATATGCGAGCGTGAAATATGAATGGGCCACAGACGACGACACCATCGTTTATATCGATTTTCATGGAGAAGTATATCAAGAGAATCCACCCAAAAACGTATTTTATGAAAGTTATACGTTAGCGTATTCCAATAATATGGCTGGTACCTTTACAACGCCCTTTGAAGGAAAACACGGTTGGTATTTCCGCAATGAAAGTAAAGAGACGGTGAACGTAACACTAAGGCTTAAGGGGCAATACAGGTTATTTGAACAATAACCCACTAAGAGGCCGAACTAACCTTGTTTTCGGCAAGAATATCCTTTAGCTATTTTACCATGTAAAGCCTTATATTTACTAAGGACTAACAGGTATAATGAACTATGACTTTAAAAACTTCGGTAGCACTTCTTTTTTTGTTTCCCGCTATAGCATTTGCCCAAAAAAAAGTGCTATACAAGCAAGTAGACACCACTAAATTATTTTTGGAAATCCATACCCCTGAGCATTTAGATTCGACGAGAAATTACCCGGCAATGGTTTTCTTTTTTGGAGGAGGCTGGAAAGGTGGTGACCGTTCTCATTTTATCAACCATGCTAAATATTTTGCCAAAAGGGGGCTAATCTGTTTTCTTGCCGACTACCGAACGGAAACCAAACACGGCACGACTCCCTTCGAAGCGCTAAAAGATGCGAAATCGGCCATACGATACCTTCGAAAAAATGCTGGAGAATTTGGTATCGACCCGACCAAAATCATTGCGGCCGGGGGTTCGGCCGGGGGTCATCTTGCCGCCGCTGCTACCTTCACAAAAAAGTACGACGATGCTACAGACGAACTGTCGATAAGTTGCATTCCCAATGCCTTAGTGCTTTTTAATCCCGTAATCGATAATGGCCCTGGTGGTTATGGTTATGAACGGATCGGTGATGCTTACAAAGACTATTCCCCCTTACACAATATTAAAAAAGGAGCTCCCCCCACGATTTTATTCTTGGGTACGAAAGACAAACTCATCCCCATAGCTACTGCCGAATATTACAAAACGGTTATGGAAAAGGTCGGTAGTAGATGCGAATTAAAAATCTATGAGGGCGGACAACATGGTTTTTTCAACTATCCGAACCTAAAAAATTATAAACAAACGGTTGCTGAGGCAGATCTGTTTTTACAGTCCCTTGGGTATCTCACTGAATTACCTCAAATACTCATTGAATAATTTTTTAGAAGGGGCAGTATCATGAAAATAAGACTTCTTATTCTAACATATATAATTGGTCTTCACTTGGGAAGTGCCCAAAGTGGCAACGATATGCGTAACCAAAAAGTCGATGGCTATCGGGGCATTTGGTTCGAGCTGAACCAAAAATTTCCTTACGGCGATAAATATTCAGGGGCTTTGGGCACGTATACGGCTAAGCACATTCCCTTAGCCATCTATTCCCCTGAAGCGAATAAGACATTTTTCGTCTATGGCGGTACGACCCAAAAAGACGAGCGGCACTTGCTCTGCATGGTCGGTTCTTATGACCATGCCACTGGTCTGGTTTCAAAACCCACAGTTGCCTATGACAAACAGCAAGTTAATGATCCGCACGACAATCCTACAATTCTTATAGACGATGAGGGATATCTTTGGATATTCGTCAGCGGAAGGAGCAAAAAGCGAGAGGGAATAAAACTTAAAAGCGATCGGCCATTTTCTACCGATAGTTTTGAGATTATGGAGAAATCTGAATTTACCTACCCACAAATCTGGAATACGGATAAAGGTTTTTTCCATTTCTTTACAAAGTATACGGGAGTACGCGAACTGTATTTTGAATCTAGTCTTGATCAACAAATCTGGCAGCCCGTTCAAAAATTAGCTGGAATACCCTCTGGAAAAGATAACAGGAGTGGTCATTACCAAGTCAGCAACCAATTTGCAAATGGAGAAATATTGGGTACTTTTTTTAACCGGCACACGAATGGGGATGTCGATACAAGAAGTGACCTCTACTATGTACAGACCCGCAATCACGGAACATCATGGACCACCGTTGACGGAAAACAAATTTCTATCCCTATTGATAATATCGAGAGTGCGACCCGGGTCATTGATTACCATAGTCAAAACAAGAACGTCTACATGAAAGATATGGGTTTTGACAGGGAGGGCAAGCCTGTATGCCTTTATATCACCAGTGGAGGACACGAACCAGGGCCTGAAAATGCACCCTATGAATGGCGCGTTACCTTTTGGAATGGCATTGAGTGGACAACCAAAATCGTATGTGCCTCTGATCATAATTACGACATGGGCAGTATTTTTATAGCGGATGACGAATGGAAAATTGTTGGCCCGACTGAAAGCGGTCCCCAGAAATATGGTGTCGGAGGAGAAATTGCCGTTTGGGTTTCTAAGAACTCAGGAAAGGATTGGGAAAAGGAAAAGGTCATTACAAAGAACAGTACCTTAAACAACGCTTACGTTCGCAGGCCTTTGCAGTCAAAAGCGCCGTTTTCATTTTTCTGGGCAAATGGCAATCCTGATAAACTGAGTATTTCCGAACTTTTTTTCGGAGATTTTGATGGCAACGTGTACCGATTACCCTATACTATGACCGAAGAATGGGAAAAGCCAATCAAAGTGTACTGATACCCAATTTCGATGTACTGGAAGTACGATATTTCGGTCAGTTTCCTAAAAAAATACGTTTATTAACGTTCATCGTCAAAGAGGAATACTACTGCAAAAATCGCTACGTTGAATAGACAATAGCATAAGTCCAAACCATAGATAGGTTCAGCCCCTGGCGGCCAGTGTTTTCATGGCATCGATAAAAGTATCCAATTCGGCGGTAGTCGTGTACACATTAGGCGTAATTCGGCAACCTTTCACATTGGCATAATCGACACCTACCGTGAATATATTGAATTCATCCAATAAGGTTTTGGCCAATTCCTTCGGAGGCATGTCACCGATTCCTATATTGGCAATGCCGCAACTGCGGTGTTCATCAATCGGTGTATTGATAACGATTTTGGGTAAATCGCGCAACTTCGTACTCCAGTAACGTTGCAAATACCGCATTCTTTTTTCTTTTCGCCCAAGGCCGATAATATTCAAATAATCGATGGCATCCCCTATGGCCAAATCAGTGGCAACAGGATGCGTTCCGATATGGTTCAACCTTCCAATATCATCTGGTTCCCTATTGTGATCGGCTAAAAGGGGCCAAATCTTGGAAATTTTTTCCTTTTTCACCACCAAGAGACCTGCCCCTAACGGAGCGCTCAACCATTTATGTAGACTAGAACCGTAATAATCACAGTCCATCGCCATGATATCGGTTTTTATATGGCCGACACAATGTGCTCCATCGACCATAACATCTACACCGTAACCATGTGCCATATCGCAAATTTTCCGCACCGGCAGGATATGACCGGTAATATTTATCATTTGGCTGACCATAATCAGTTTGGTCTTATCCGTAATCTTGGACTCGTAAATTGACACGATTTCAGCATCGTCTTTGGGGTAATTCGGTATGGAAACTACATTATTGACAATCGCAAACCGTTTGGCGACCATTTCGAACTGTACTTGCATGGATCCATAGTCTTGCTTGGCGTAAATAGCCTCATCCCCTTTTTTCCAAGGAAAGCCACCAATAACCAAATCTAAAGATTCAGTAGTATTTCGAGTGATAACGGTAGTTTCGGGTGTGGCGTTGACCAATTGTGCCAAACGTGCAGCAACCCGCGCCTTATTATCCCATTGTACCGTACGCATATAATGGCTCGCCTCATAATTGACGGTCTCAATATGCTTTTGATACTTTTTCATGATCGGTTGGGGAATAAGATTGTAGTAGCCGTTTTCAAGATTTATATAATCTGGTTTAAGAAAATAATCTTGACGGATCCTGGCCCAGAACGCTTCATCATCCTCAATCTCATAGCCTTCTGTAGGGATTGAATAGGCGTCATTTAGACCAAAAGATAAAAGCGGAAGACTCATTGCTGCCTGCCCCATTTGTTTTAGAAACTGTCGTTTTTCCATACTAACTGCTTTTGTAAAATACGTAAACAAGATAACACAGATTTTTCTATTTTTATAAGTTTTAGATACGATATTCAGAAGTTCGTATATTTTATCCCTCTAAAGATATAATCCATAAAAAATTCTGCCAAAATTGTATATTTAGCGAATAGCATTTAAAACATACCCATGCCACTAGCCATTGTTATTGCAGGAATTATCCTCCTGTTCATTCTAATTGCCCGTTTCAAGCTTAATGCCTTTATCTCTTTTATAATCGTTTCCCTTTTGGTAGGGGTTGCAGAAGGAATGGATTTCGCCGCGGTCACCAAATCGATTGAAACAGGAATCGGAAATACGTTGGGCTACCTAATTTTGATTCTTGGCCTCGGTGCCATGCTTGGTAAATTGGTGGCCGATAGCGGGGCTGCCCAAAAAATTACCACACAACTCATTGCAAAATTCGGCGTAAAAAATATTCAATGGGCCGTAGTTTTGACCGGATTTATCGTCGGTATTCCGATGTTCTATACCGTGGGCTTTGTGATATTGATTCCTTTGGTCTTTACGGTTGCTGCAGCTACCGGGCTTCCTTTGATCTATGTGGGTTTACCTATGCTCGCATCCTTATCGGTTACACACGGGTACCTACCGCCCCACCCTGCGCCTACGGGAATCGCGGTAATGTTCGATGCCGATATCGGAAAAACCTTATTGTATGGTATCATGGTGGCAATTCCAGCCATTATTGTAGCGGGGCCTCTGTTTTCGCGTACCATAAAGAACATTGAAGCTACTCCTCTCAAAGAATTTTTGAACCCCAGAATCTTGACCGACGACGAAATGCCGAGTACGATGACTAGCATACTTACCGCCTTGCTTCCCGTTATTTTGATTGGACTGGCGTCAGTTATGGCCTTGCTACTTCCCGAAGAAAATATCCTTAGAAAAACCACCGATATTTTGGGTGACCCGGTCATTGCCATGTTGATTTCCGTATTGGTCGCTATCTATACCTTAGGACTTGCCCGTGGTAAAAAAATGAAAGAAGTGATGAATTCCGTGGCGAGTGCCGTTTCGGGAATCACGATGGTACTTTTGATTATCGCCGGCGCAGGTGCCTTAAAACAAGTACTGATCGACAGCGGAGTGAGCGAATACATTGGCGAAATGCTCAAAGACTCCACAATTTCACCTTTGGTTTTGGCTTGGCTCATCGCCACCGTAATTCGTGTATGTGTGGGTTCGGCAACCGTTGCTGGGCTTACAGCGGCTGGTATTGCTTTGCCCTTAGTGGCCGATTCAGGGGTCAGTGCTGAACTGATGGTTTTGGCCATCGGATCGGGCAGTTTGATGCTTTCACATGTAAACGATGGTGGTTTTTGGCTCTACAAAGAATATTTCAACCTTTCGATAAAGGACACCTTACGCACATGGACGGTCATGGAAACGACCGTCGGCATCATGGGCCTGATAGGCGTACTTATTTTAGACACTTTCATTTAATTCAAATATTATGAGCAATTTACCTTCTGAAATTATAAAAACTTTGGGTCTGCAACTACCCCCTGCGCCGCCACCGGCCGGATTATACAAACCCGTCATGGTCATCGATAATTTCCTGTATGTTTCGGGCCAAGGCCCGATGTTATCCGATGGAAGTCTGATGAAAGGCCGAGCAGGCGATGACATAAATCTTGAACAGGCCAAGTTGAGCGCGCGCCAAGTGGGTTTAACAATGCTTTCGACCATACAGACCCATTTTGGGTCCGTCGATAAGATTAAAAGAATCATAAAGACCTTGGGTATGGTGAATTCAGCCCCTGATTTTGGCGACCAACCGTTGGTCATCAATGGGTTTAGTGAACTTATGGCCGAAATTTTCGGGCCTGACAATGGCGTTGGCGTTCGAAGTGCGGTGGGCATGATACTTCCCGGAGGTATCTCGGTCGAAATCGAGGCTATGTTCGAATTACACTGATCGCCGATGGAAAATCAAAACTGGTACGAAATAAAGGATACCGAAACCCTTTTGACACCCTCTTTGTTGGTGTATCCTGATCGTATTCTCGACAATATGAGCACTATGCTTAAAATGGCGGGCGGAACCGATTTTCTCAGACCCCATATCAAAACCCATAAAACAGCAGAAATTATCAAAATGCAGCTAGAACTGGGCATCTATAAATTTAAATGTGCCACTATAGCCGAAGCCGAACTATTGGCTCTTTGTAAAGCTCCCGATATACTTTTGGCTATGCAGCCTGTTGGCGCCAATATTGAACGTTTTTTTAAATTGGAGGAAACCTATCCCGAATCGAAGTTTTCGGCTCTAGTCGATACCCCTCATATTCTAAAAGCCATGGCGGAGATGGCCGAGTCAAAATCGGTAGTTGTTTCCCTTTGGATGGATATCAATAACGGGATGCATCGCACCGGAATACTCCCCAATGAAAAAGCTGTTGACCTTTATCAACAGATGGATGAAAACCCGTACCTCGAAGCGAAAGGCTTACACGCCTACGACGGGCACATTCGAAATACCGATGCTGCAGAACGGGAAAAAGCCTGTGACAAAGCTTTTAAATCGATAACTGGGCTAAAAAACAAGATTGCATCTAAAGGAATTACCATAAAAAGTATTATTGCCGGGGGATCTCCATCCTTTCCGTTTCATGCCAAACGTGATGGTGTTGAAGCAAGCCCCGGAACAACCATACTTTGGGATGCCGGCTATGGTGGGATGTTCCCCGAAATGAATTTTCTACCCGCTGCCGTACTACTGACCCGAATTATCAGTAAACCGGAAAAAAATATACTTTGTTTGGATTTAGGGCACAAATCCATTGCCCCTGAAATGCCCTTTCCAAGGGTAAAATTCTTCGGAATGGAAGACTGTACCCAAAAAGGGCAAAGTGAGGAACATTTGGTTTTGGAATGTGAAAACTCCGAAAAGTACCACGTGGGCGATGTTGTCTATGCTATACCCATTCATATTTGCCCAACCGTCGCGAAATACGAAAATCTTCAAGTAGTATCCGAGGGGAAAATTAGCACTTCGTGGAAAGTTGCCGCGCGTAACCAAAGCATAACGATATAGCGATGTTTATTTTCGATGCCCATCTAGACCTTGCCATGAATGCCTTGGAATGGAACCGTGACCTGACTTGGTCCGTAAACGAAATCCGAAAAAGCGAATCCGGAATGACCGAAAAACCCGACCGTGGGCAAAATACGGTTTCGTTCGACGCCATGCGCAAAGGGGATATCGGTCTTTGCATGGCCACCCAAATTGCACGGTACGTAAAAAAGGAAAATCCCTTACCGGGATGGAACTCACCGCATCAGGCATGGGCACAGACCCAAGGTCAATTGGCATGGTACCGCGCCATGGAGGAAATTGGCGAACTGGTACAGATCCGTAGCAATGAAGAGCTTAAAACCCATTTGAATCTTTGGGAAACAAAAGAAAAAAAGAAACCGATCGGCTATATTCTTAGCCTCGAAGGTGCCGATTCCATCGTTACTTTAGACCACCTTGAAAAATCACATGAACAGGGGCTCCGGGCAATCGGCCCTGCGCATTATGGTCCCGGTACTTATGCCTTTGGCACTGACTCAACCGGCGGTATCGGCAGAAAAGGCAAAGAACTACTGAAAGAAATCGAACGGCTGAATCTCATTCTCGATGCCACCCATTTGTGCGATCAGAGTTTCTGGGAAATGATGAAAGTCTATGAAGGACCTGTTTGGGCAAGCTATAACAATTGCAGGGCCCTAGTAGACCACAACCGTCAATTTTCCGATGAGCAGATCAAAGAACTCCTCAACCGAAATGCCGTGATCGGTATAGCCTTGGATGCTTGGATGCTTGGATGATGGTGCCAAATTGGGTGCGCGGAAAATTAACCCTAAAGGGAATGAACTGTTCATTGGAACAGATGCTAAACAATATCGACCGCATTTGTCAAATCGCCGGAAATTCATTTCATGTCGGTATTGGAACGGATCTCGACGGCGGTTTTGGAACCGAACAATCGCCAATGGATTTGGATACGATTGCCGATTTGCAAAAAATTCCTGTACTACTAGAAAGAAGAGGTTATTCCGAAAAAGAAATTACAAATATTATGCATCGCAATCTTATACGGTTTCTACAAAAGACTTGGGACTAAGAATCGTTTTTCTCAACACGACTATAAATAGGGTATTTTGACTTTAGTTTTTCAGCAGGTACCGATATTTATGTATTTTCGTTTCGCTATAAGTTTTGATTAGCGTTAAGTTAATTACATGAATAGGAGACAATTTATCAACCGTTCGGCAATCGCCTTGGCAGGAAGCAGTTTGGTAGCATGTTTGGATGGAAATAAATCAAAGATTCAAAAGAACAAGGTGGTCGGGTGCTTCGGTGATAGTATCACATTCGCGGGTGGAAACGGTTATGTAGAAATGCTCCAAGCTAAATTCGACCAAGACCGCTCCGACCTGAACCTTAAGTTCTTGAACTACGGGAAAAGTAGCGAGACAGTTTCGGGACTGACCGAAAAAGACCACCCCGGTCCTCGACCTTATCTCTTCGAACGCCTGGACGACCTTCTAGATGAAACTCCCATTGATATGGCCCTCTTCTGTTATGGAATTAATGATGGAATTTATGGCAAACCTTCCGAAAAACTTTTTAATAGCTTCAAAATCGGCGTATATTCTTTTTTGGAAAAAATGCGTCAACGTGATATTGGCGCCATTTTGTTAACCCCACCACCATTGGCTTTGGAGGCGGCACCTTTGTCGAATTTAAGTGGTGATTTAGCGTATGGCTACAAAAATCCTTATCCGAAATACGATACCGAGGTCTTACTGGAATTCAAACGCATTATCTTAGAAATGCAACACCCTTTTGCAAAGGCGGAAATAGATATCCATTCGCCATTGCTAGAGAATCAAGAGGAATGTTATGACAAAGATCCCATTCATCCGAATCAAAAGGGACACCAATTGATTGCCGATACGATTTTCGGAAATTTAACGTTTTAACATAGCGTTAAGTCCGCATGGCAGGGTATTTGCTATCTTTATTCCGATTTTATAGATTCATGTACAAAGACTATTTGATACTATCGTTCGCATTTCTACTGTTTTCCCTTTCGGGGATGGCACAGACCGATATTCCTACTAGGAAGTCTTTAAAAATCGATGCGGCCAACAAAATAGACAACACCAAACAACCTAACCAAGGCACTTCTTTAAGAATACCCTCAGTGGTCAACAACAACCCTGAGGTCGGCATCGATATGACAAAGAGAAATCCAGTCAAAATGATAGATGACCGAGAACTTGTACAAGCGGGCACAGGTATGAAAATTGACCCGAAAGCAGGTCCTAGGGCACCAAAAGAAGGTTCAAAACAACATTTTGCCGATATGTATCTGGGTGATGTTAAGAGCAATGGTACATTTGTGGGTATTGTTTGTCGCGATCATGAATTCGTCGATGGCGACCGTGTTAAAATCTATGTCAACGAAAAACTTGCCGATCCGAATATTCTACTTACAGGCTCTTTTAAAGGCGTCAACGTAGATTTGAAAAAAGGGTTTAATCGTATCGAATTTGAAGCGTTGAACGTGGGTTCTTCGCCACCAAATACTGCCCAAATAAACGTCTATGACGATAAAGGCGAGTTGATTTATGCCAACAAATGGTTATTGTCTACGGGATCGAAGGCTACTTTGATTATTACTAAAGAGTAAACAAGTTCAAAAGCGGGAACGCGCTCCAGAGCCGATTTCTAATCAGTCAATTTTTATATTATGCCATTGCTAAATCAGGGATTCCTTTGTCCTGGTCGATAGGTTTCTTTCGCTCTTTTTAGAACATCCTCTTTATAATAGGGAACATCCTTCCACTCCATATCAGCATACTTTTTTGTCTGGTCATCAAAATGAGAGGATTTTGGGTTTCCGTTTTGACCTCCTGCCAAAATGCTTTTGGCTTTCACCTTCTCCCCGAATTCTACCACAGCTGCGAAACTGTTTCCCCGGGTACCGTATATTTTTTTGGTATTGTTATCATAGCTAGTGCCATAAGCGGCTAAAGCACCCCAACGGCCAGAGGCAAAGCCGATGGGCATACTCGGTTTTGCATCATCAAAATTTTGCCGGATATCGCCGTTCAAACGTTGGTAGCGGTTCACCTCGCCCCACGGTGTTTCCCAAGAACCGAAATCGGTAACCAATTGATCGAAGGTCTCTTCAAAAATTTTAATACGCTCACCAACTGAAGATTCGTTGCCCCAATATGCAACACGTTGCATAGGAGTCATTCCTTCGGGATATTTTCCTTGGGCATAATATCGCGTCCCGTAGAAATGGGCCAAGGTCATGGCAATAGATTCCTTGCTGGTATTAAAATCCCATTCCGCCAAAATATCCATCGCACCTTGCAGTTTCGGATTTCTATCATGATGGGCATAATAGGCCGAAACCAGTCCTGGAATTAATGCTTTAAATGCCGGCAAGTAGGAGTCGTGTGCCAATTGAATCAAACTATCAATGGTATAACCCTCTCGGTCAGTCAATAATTCTATAGCATGAACCCCCCGAAAGTTCTCTCGGTCGATGGACATATAGTTCGGATAATTATCTTTCTTTGGACTAAATTCCAATGCGGCCGTATAAGGTGTAGAATTGCAATTCTGCAACCAACCGTTCTCAGGGTTGCGCAATAGAATATTCTCATCGACGGTATGCAAACCTTGCCAATCGGTCTTGGGGTTACTACCGTCAACAGGCTTCGAATAATTAAAAATCGTATCTCGTTTCGGAATAAAATTTCCATGGAAATAGGCTATGTTTCCCTCGGTATCGGCATAAACCGTATTGTTCGATGAGTTGGTACGTATGTCCATCATCTCACGAAAACCTTTATACCCCTCTTGTTTTGTACGAATAAAAGACTGCTCCAAGGCTTTAACGGGTTCCCACATCATGGCAGAAGCTGTCCATTGGCCTTTTTCCAAATGCGTTATGGGACCATGGTGAGTTCGATAGGCCGGAAAAATTTTCTCCTTGGTGCTGTCGCCTTCTTTATAATTTAAAACAATTTCCGAAGTTTCAATAGACCTTAGTTCTTCCCCATACTGATAAAAAACCTTATCATCTCCTTCAGCAACCATGGTTTTTTCAATGAACTCATCCATGACATCAGTATAGGTGGAAGTATGCATCCAGCCCGTTTTTTCGTTGAAGCCTTGGTAAACGAAAAACTGGCCCCAAGTTACGGCTCCATAGGCATTCAGACCTTCTTCACTTACGACATGTACTTCGCCACGAAAATAAAACGAGGTATGCGGATTGATAAGTAATATCGGACTTCCCGATTTCGTCAGTTTTCCGGAAATAGCAATGCCGTTCGAGCCTTGAGGTTCTTCCAATACTTCTTTATTTTTATGATTTTCCTTTTGCTCTCGCAGAAAATCATGAGTTTTATTAGGCATTCCACTTTCGTACAAAGCTTTTAGCTTTTCAGTAGAAATACGCTCGATATCTCCCCCAATAGAGCCTTCACTAAAATACATCGGCATCCACGGTTCAAAATGGGTCAACAGTTTCGGCTTCACTTCCGGATGGGTGTGCAAATAGAAATTGATACCATCTGCAAAAGCTTCGCAAAGCTTTTTTAGCCATTCGGGACTTTTCTCGTAATTCGCATTTGCCTCATCTTCGGTCATAAAAAGTTTGGCTCGTAAATCACTATACAGTGCATCTTCGCCCTCAACTTCTGCCAAACGCCCTGTAGCCCAAATATAGTTTTGCTCTACGCGATTGAAATCGTCTTCGCATTGGGCATAGAGCAATCCAAATACAGCATCGGCATCAGTTTTGCCATAGATATGAGGCACGCCAAAATCATCACGAATAATGGTCACATTTTCGGCCAGCGTCTGCCAGCGTTCGAAATCGCCCTCAGGTTTTATTTCAGAGGTACAACTTAAAAAACCGAGCACTATCAGTAGGTAGCAATATTTCATTTTTGTTGTTTGTTTAATAATGTGACTACTTCCCTTTTTGCCATGGGGTTTGACCGCCGACTTGAATATGCTCCATCAGAATCGTATTCAATTCCTTATATTTTTCAGGAGCTTCTTTAATCAGATTGTTTTGCTCGAGCGGATCCTTGCTCAAGTTATAAAGTTCGTAGGCCTCATACGGACTGTTTTGCAACAACTTCCAATCGCCCTTTCGAATCGCATAAATGGGTTGGCCACCATAACGGGTACCGCCTTCCCTTCGGACAAAATAAAAAGAACGGTCGTTAGCATTGTAAGGTAGCGTGCTGTCGAAAAGATGGGGATAAAAGCTTTGGCCTTCGATGGTGTTTTTTGGTTTTGACCCTGCAATCTCTAAAAGAGTAGGGTAAATATCCATAGTTAAAAATGACTTCGCAGTACTAGTCTTTTGCTTTATTTTCCCGGGCCAGCTGATACAGGTAGGCACTTTCAATCCGCCTTCATACATGCTTTGTTTACCATCGCGTAATGGGCCATTATTTGCTTTGCTCGGCAGGTGACCACCATTATCACTACTAAACACGATTACCGTATTGTCGTATTGCCCGCTATCTTTTAAGGCTTGTACGACCTTACCGATACCATCATCCATATGTTCTATGAAGGCTACAAGTTTGGCCCGTGAGAGATCTATACCTTCTTCCCTTTCCATGACCTTTTCCAACCAATCTTGGGGCGGTTGCACCGGAAAGTGTGGGGCATTATAAGCCAAATACAGAAAAAAAGGTTTCTCATCATTGGCTTGATCTTTTATGTAGTCGATGGACCAATCGGTAAAAAGGTCAGTGGCGTGGCCCTCTGGATCGATGATTTCTTCATTGCGTCGCATATAGTTGATGTCGTGGCGACGGTGTGTCCAATAGTCATCCATCATATCGCCCAACCATCCGTGAAAAAAGTTGAATCCCCTTTCTGTAGGGGTATTTGGAGACTCAAGGCCCAAATGCCATTTTCCGATTATAGCCGTGTGGTATCCTGCGGTTTTTAGCTCCTCGGGCAACAGTGTTGCCTTTGGGTCTAGATATCCCCAGTTATTATCCGGATAGGTGCGAATAACTCCGGGCACCCCAACACGATCTTGATATCTACCTGTTAAGAGTGCCGCCCGCGTAGGCGAACAGACCGTAGAGTTGGCGTAAAAATTATCGAACCGCATTCCCGAGGAAGCGATGTTGTCAATATTAGGAGTTCGAATATCTTGAGTACCATAATACGAAACATCGTGATAGCCTTGATCATCGGTAAAGATGAACAAGATATTCGGTTTACCTTCCTTTTGTTCCTTTTCAGTAATCTGCATACCCACTACCAAGCCAGGAATTAGGAGGTAAAAAACTAGCTGTAGTAGCTTTATTGTGTTCATATTTCCAAGCATATGGCGATTATTTGTAACTATGAAAGCCCATAATGGGCATTTAATTTAGATAATGGTCTATACCAAACGATATAAAGAAGTTTAGAGGTCAGTAGATAAACACCTAACTTTAATTTCAATAAAAATAGCGATTAAATGGATATTTTCAAGGGGCAAAATCTTCTAG
>RCNB010000520.1_pt1 | contig 25779 bp, 25 predicted proteins | sample 2041321 | NCBI WGS metagenome assembly RCNB01 (sample SAMN09708232, study PRJNA481090) | Marine sediment metagenome, whole genome shotgun sequencing project. | reverse complement strand
CCTAATTCACAGAGCAAAGCAGCTCCTTCGATTATGGATTCTTTTTTTTCACCCAGTCCTGCAATTAAGAAGCTACTAACCTGATTAATACCAAATATATTAATAGATTCCTTCCATGATTTAATGTAATACTTTAAGCCTTTTTCAGCTTTATTCGGTGCTACTCTTTTTAAGACATCTAAGTCAAAACTTTCAATGTGGATTCCTACAGTATCAGCACCGGACTTCTTCAATAGTTCTAAAAGTTTTAAATCAGTAGGAGGCATAAACTGAACATGGATGGGGAGATTTGATCCACTTTTAATATAGGAACAGCAAGAGGAAAGATAATGTATTTCATCAGATGAATGTGTATGGGCACCAGTAGTTAAGGTTATATGTTGTACTCCGTCTAATTCCGATGCAGCCTTAGCTACTTCTAATAGTTGCTGCGGACTTTTTTTTAATATTGTTGCTTTTGACTTTAGGGATAACTCAATGCCGCAGAAGGTACACCTTTTATTTGAGTGCCAGTATATGCATTTTTGAGAAACTGTTGAAGCCAGGCAATTAGATCCGTGAAGGAGTGCAATCTTAGGGTAAGGTATACCATCTTTTGTTTTTAAAGAATAGAAATGTGGAGGATTGGGTATCTTAACTTCACTTAATGGGAAGCCGTTTTTTAACAGGGTGTGGGTTCCGTTCTTAGATTGGATTGTATAAGGAGATTTTGATACAAAATCACAACTGGTTGGAACAGTAGCGGATCTGCCTTTAATTATAAGAGTGATACCTTCAGCAGGACCTGCACCACCCTTTCTATGCTCAACAATTTGGTTTATCCTTACGCCACAACTTTGCAAATATGCTTTAAGATAATTTCCATTTTTAATATTTTCAGCAGCTATATTCTGTGATCTAAGTGTCAAGTTGCATCCTTTCCTGTGACAGATAGTCCAAAATCTTTTTTCTAAAAAAGTTAAAATCCTGGCTGGTTCTTTCCCTGGGGTAGGGCAGGTCAATGTCCAAGTCCAGCTTTATACTTCCAGGCCTTGCAGACAGGCCGAATACTTTCTGGCTCAAAAATACTGTTTCATCTATGTTGTGACTGACGAAAAGAATTGTCTTTCTGGTTTCTTGCCATATTTTCAAAAAGAATTCCTGCATGGAGTTTCGCGTTTGAGAATCAAGTGATCCAAAAGGTTCATCCATGAGAAGGAGTTCTGGGTCATTAATTAATGTGCGGGCAATAGCGACCCTTTGTTTCATTCCACCCGAGAGTTCGTTTGGATATTTATTCCCAAAACCTTTCAAGCCGAATTTATCCAAATAAAACTGTGCCATTTCTTTCCTTGTAGCCTTAGGAATGTTTTTTATTTCTAAACCAAAGCTAATGTTATCCATTACTGTTCTCCAGGGGAAAAGAGCGTATTCCTGAAAGATCAGTCCTATCTGACCGTAGGGTTTTTCTAATTCTTTTCCTTTCAAGATAATTTTGCCAGTAGAAGGATGTTCCAACCCGGATATAATTCTCAAAAGTGTGGTTTTGCCACAACCACTTGGTCCAATGATGGAAACAAACTTACCCTCTTCAACGCTGAAGCTGATGTCTGTTAAAGCTTCGATCTTTTCGTTAGTGTTGGTATTGGAAAATATTTTGTTTATATTAACCAGTTCTAAAATCAATTGTTCATTATTCATTGATTTATTGTAAATGTATTTTTATCTTTGAAGTATTTGCGAAGAACGCAGCGAGGAAGCAATATTCTTTACGACTAAAAATGAGATTGCTTCACTACGTTCGCAATGACATTATAAAGACAATAAATTTATGTTATAATTTAGCTCACTCTAGGCACTTTAGATCATTTTTCACTTGCTTTTAATCCATTATCCAGTATCTAGAATCAAGTATCCAGCATCAAGCTTCTTCACCTCCATCTAAGCATTTTGTGTTCCATAGTTCTAAGACAAGCGTCTAATGAGTATCCAATAATACCTATTATGGCCATTCCTGCAACAATAAGATCTGGTCTTTGGATATCCCTGGCAACCATAATCATATATCCTAAGCCATAGCCACTCTTTACACCGGTGAATTCGGCAGCAACAAGTGTCATCCAGGCTATGCCCATTCCTATTCTTAAACCTGTATAAATAGAAGGTGTAGCCCCCGGTATGAGGATTTTTGTATAGATGTCTCTGCGCTTTGCACCAAGGGTGAGGGAAGCATCGACTAAAACAGAATCGACAGAGAGAACACCTGATACTGTGCTCAGCAGAATGGGGAAAAACGCACCTAAAAAGATAATAAAAGCAGCAGATTTGACACCAATTCCAAACCAGAATATGGCAATGGGAATCCAGGCAAGCGGTGGGATTGGCCTTAGGATTTCTATCATAGGGTTTAGAATATTCCTCAGTGTTTTGGACCAACCCATAAGGATGCCTGTAGGAACAGCAAAAAAGATTGCAATAAAAAAACCCCAGAGTACGCGATGTAAGCTTGCTAATACATGTGGTATTAGTTTATAGCCTGGAGGCAACCCTGTTAGCAGTAAGGTTTTTATGCTTAATGTTACTTCTAAAGGAGATGGAATTTTATGTTGAGGAATAATGTTAAGTAAAGATAATAATTGCCATAGGAGTAATACAATAATTGGGACAAGCACCTTTAATATTTTAATCTGCACAGCTTAACTCTCATTAACCGTCTATTATAGTCTGAAAACTTAACAAATGAGTAAAGTTTTTTAAGGATACACTTACGCAAAGTGATGCTGGATGATGGTTTATGGATACTGGATAAGAACTTATAAAAAACTCCTATATTGTATCTATAGTGAACGACTTAAATAAGTTGACATTCAATAACCTGTCATTGCGAGCGATAGCGAAGCAATCTCATGGGATTGCTTCATCGCTGACGCTACTCGCAATGACATTTTGTTTTTGTCGTTCACTATAGTATCGCGAAACCTCGTCGGTTTGAGGCGAAGCTTCGTTAAAACTTAAAAGGATTCTACAACATATTGATATTCTTTCCAAGCATCAACGCTCAACATATAGATAAGAACACCTAAAGTTGTCTTAATTTATAGCCGATATGATATTTGTCTGCTGTACTCGTGAATTAAGCTTAGGAGTGTTGCCATTATATTTAAAACGCAGTCATTCTCCAAACTTAACACGGTAACAGCGGACTTTTTGATTTGTGGATGAAGAATGGCGAATATTGTTCAGAAGATAAATACTGCAGCGGCAAGAACAGTGGAATATCCCTTTTTTACGATAGCGGACTGAGTTACATTGGTGGTTCTAACAATTTTATCACTTATGCGATAAACTTCCTTTTTTTCATCCCAGCTTTTCTCCTCATCAAATTCAATTCCCAGAGTAGATGCCAGCATAGCTGCTGCCAGGTCTTCAGCATACTCACCGGAGACTTTCTCGGTTTTACCAAAGGCATGGTGTTCGCTTAAGTACCCGTAAAGATTTTTATCATTTGGAATAGCACAACCTATGGATGATGCGATCAAACGACTAAACTCGTTACTGCTGCATTTTGCTAATACACAAAATGTAATCTGGCCGGGGACCAATGTTGGCAGGCCCTGTTTTCTGGAAATTATTTTGCAAGCAGGTGGAATGATACTGGATACCTGAACCAGATTGCATTTTTCAATGCCTGCATTTCTCAAGGCTAGTTCAAAGGAGCGTAGTTCTTCTTTGTGTCTTCCAACTCCTTTGGTGAGAAAAACCTTTTTAGGAACCATTTTCAGCATAGCAAATCTCCATTATATTTAAGCAAATAAATAGAACCGTAGAAACAATATGCTTAACGGTAATACACCTTATACATTTAAATCAGACAATAAAATAAATCAATTCTTTTTTAACATAAGGCTAATTTTTTTTATACTGCCTTTAAAATCCCTCATTCCCCCACCTTCGCTTACAATTTGTAACATCCTGTTTTTATCTGTAACTTCAATTCCTGAAAGCATTGTGACACCTCTTGTAGAAAAAATATTAGGAAGGAAAGGTGTGGTAGCACCAAGAATAATTGTTTCCCGAGCATCTTTTGATGTGCTAATTAGAGAATCTATTGTTTTGTTAATCAAGGTTGTAGCCGATATTATGATAACATCACATCCAGGCAGCATTTCAAAGGCCTTCTCTGCTGGATAGAGATCAGGGAAATTGGTTATATCTTTTTTCTCAAATATGTAGATTTTTTTTGCTGACTTTTTCAGGGGTTCAATGAGCGGGCCAAAAAATCCGACCATTCCCACTGTATCACTGCTTTTAAGAGTAATGACATCTAAAATATCTCCTTCAATGGTATTCTCAATCTGTTTATTGACTATAGCATTAATGGCAGCAAGACCTACAGAGGATTCGAGCAAGTTATCTGATGAGGCATATCGGGCAACTTCCATGGCGTTTTTACCCTTGATTTTGCCAGATTCAAATGGTTTGAGACATGGAGATACATTGTGAGAGTGAAACGTATAGGCTAAACCTAATTGCCCATCATCCAAAAGCACCGCAGTATAACAAAGGCCAATTCTAATATCCTTGACTATTTTAATGCTTGCTTGATCTTCGATTACCTCTAGAATTTCCTGTATTATGTTTCTCTTGACTACCATCTGCCCCTTTCCTGAAATGTTTTCACAAATCTTTCAATACTCCTATCGTAAGTTTTTTCTACATCTTTTGGAAAAAGGCAGCCAGGCAATTCACCTGATGATCGGTGATAAGCGATGCATTCACAACAGATGCCTTTCTTGCTGCATGGTTCATAGGTGCACGTACAGTGTTTAAGATTTTCCTCTTGATCACATTGACGCATATGCATTCTCCTTTTTTATTTTGTTATAATAGTATCAAAAATACATAAAAGAAAGGAAGAATGCAATCAGTTTTAAATAATATTATCTGCTTATTTGGAAAACTCCAGTTAGATTACCCTGATGAAATTTTTAATAATACTGGATTCCCGCTGGAGTTTATCCCGTACTTGATACGGGGCGGGAATGACATGTTTTTTCAATCGCTTACATCCTTGTCTGTCATCCCTGCGAAAGCAGGGATCCAGGAACTAATAGACAACTGGAGTATTCCAAATAAGCGAATAAAATTATAATGAAACCATAATGTGTTAACTTATTAGTTGCTTGACAAGAATGAAATTTTCTATTATATTATATTTATATAAATCAAAGATGACTAAACGACAGATAACAATGTATAGATATAAAAATATAATAAAAACAAAAAGTTGCATAGTGTGGCTCAGTATGATTTTGTATCTCATTGCACCTCTGGGAGCTACAGAAGGACTCGTATTGTGTTTCGGAGCTGACGGCCATATAATGGTAGAACCTGCTCCCATTGGCTATCATCAATGTGGGCACTCTTCACGTGAAGCTCAGAAAGTGACTTCATGTATACACTCAGCAAGTGGGAGTGATTTTAGCACTGGCAAATGCACTTCATGTATTGACATACCACTTTTTATTAATATTTTCGGCCAATGCAGGCGTCCTGACCAGAATACAGTTATGTTCATCAAGACACCTGCAATATTAACTTATCCATTTTTTCTATCTGCTTTTGCAAATATTTTGGTTGGGAATTCCTCTCTCAAACCATTGATCCATGAGCATTCAATGCTTGATTCCATCCGAAGTAGCATCCTCCTGATTTAATACCATACAAGTTCTTCTCTTATTACACCTGGTTTACTTTATAATTTACTTTCTGCATTAAAAATGCATAATGTGAAGTATCTTTATGTGATGGCCTGAAAGCCGATTTTTAGGAGGGTTTTTTATGAATAAAAAATACTTGATGTTTTTCATAATCCTGTTGGCAGCTGCTTCTATTGGTTGTTCTGCTCATAATGCGGATAGAGACTGGCCTGAGACTAGCTCTTTGGGCAAAGATATTTCAACCTACCACCCACCTTATAAGCCATCAAAAGATGCTGTGGTTTCCCCTCCTCAATTAGAAGAGCCGTCAGGGGTCATCTCCCTGAGGCAAGCATTATCTCTTGCTCTTATGCATAATCCAGAGCTGGCAGCATTCTCATTGGAGGTTCGCACAGGAGATGCAAAAGCACTTCAAGCCAGTCTTTTCCCAAACCCTGAATTAGAAGCTGAAGTAGAAAATTTTGGTGGAACGCGAGAACGGAGTAGATTTGATGGGGCAGAAACCAAGGTTGTACTAAGACAGCTGATTGAAATAGGCGGTAAGCGTTCCAAAAGGACGAAGGTTGCTTCACTCGAGCGAGATTTAGCCGGTTGGGATTATGAGAGCAAACGCTTAGATGTACTAACTGAAGTTACTATAGCTTTTGTTGGCCTGCTGGCTACTCAAGAGAATCTAATCTTAACGGACGATTTGGTAAAACTCTCTGAAAATGTTTTTAATACTGTTTCAGCAAGAGTCGAAGCTGGGAAAGACTCTCCTGTTGAAGAAACAAAGTCTAAGGTAGCCCTGTCTATAATCAGAATAGAACAAGAACGAGCCAGAAGGGATCTTAAAACAGCTCAAAAACGTCTTGCTGCTGCCTGGGGAAGTACAACGCCACTGTTTAAAAAAGTTAGCGGTGAACTTGAAGCTATTTCTCCAATTCCCCCCTTTGCCGATCTGGTAGATCACATCTCTAAAAATCCAGACTTAGCACGCTGGTCTTCAGAATTAGACCAACGTCAGGCAGCTTTGGATATGGCAAAGGCTGATAGATTGCCGGACCTTACTTTTGGAGGTGGTGTCAAGTATCTCGGCGAAGTAGACGACACAACCTTTATAATGAATCTTTCGATACCACTTCCTTTATTGAACAGAAATCAAGGAGGAGTACTTGAGGCATCACATCTTTTTACCAAGGCTCAGGAAGAGCGCAGTGCCGCAGAAGTAAGTATCGCAACTGACATGCATGAGGCATATCAAAGACTTGCAACTGACTTTGTTGAAGCAACAACCTTGAGGGATGATATATTGCCAGGAGCTCAAAGTGCATTTGATGCTGTGCGTGAAGGCTATCGGGAGGGTAAATTTGGCTATTTAGATCTCTTGGATGCTCAACGAAGCTTATTTGATGCTAAGGGGCAATATATTGACGCATTGGCTGGATACCATAAATCAGTCGCTGCTATAGAACGTCTCATTGGTGAAAGCCTTAGTTCTATTAAAAATAATGTAAAACAAAATGAAAAGGAGTTGGTAAACGATGAAAAATAAAAACATCATCATACTTTTTCTTGCATCCGTAGCAGTTCTATTCATTGTTGTTGCGGGTATCAGATATTTCAGATTAGCGGACAATGATGAACATATCCAGGATAAGCCTCAGGAAGAACATGTTCACTATGAACCAGAAGTACACGATGACCACTTACATGACGAAAATGAGATACATGATGAACACGATCATGATGAATTAATACATGATGAGCATGAAGGTGGTGATGATGACGCTGGCGACGAGCATGAAGAATACATTGATGAAAACATTGTTCACCTGACTGATGCGGAAATGAAAGGATTGGGCATCGAAATAGCTACTGCAGGACCTGGGAATTTACAAATTCAATTGGACTTCCCTGGTGAAATTCGTATTAATGCAGACCAAATGGCGAACGTTGTTCCACGTATGGAAGGCGTTGTTCGAGAAGTAAAGAAAAATTTAGGTGATGCTGTTCGAAAAGGAGAAGTCATGGCGGTAATCGAAAGCAGAGAGCTGGCCGACGTGCGTGCATCATTTCATGCTGCTATGGAACGTGTTGAACTGGCAGAGGCTAACTACAAACGAGAGAAAAGGCTTTGGGAAAAGAAGATTACCGCAGAACAGGAATACCTGGATGCAAGAATAGCTCTTGCTGAAGCCCGTATTGAGTTAACATCAGCTGAACAAAAACTTCTTGCGCTTGGTTTTTCTACTAAATATCTTAAAAATCTTCCACACGATCCCAACGAAACATTAACAGAATATGAAATCGTTGCACCTTTCGATGGGAAAGTTATTGAGAAGGACATTACACTTGGTGAAGTGCTTAGAGAGGATAAAGTCGCATTTGTTGTTGCTGATTTGATCACGGTGTGGGTGGATCTAAGCATTTATCAAAAAGATCTTCCTTTTGTAAAGCATGGTCAGCGTGTTCTGATATCTGCTGGCCTGGGCATTCCAGATGCTGAGGGGGTAATATCTTATCTGGGACCTATTGTCTCAGATGAAACTCGTACTGCCCTTGCGCGTGTAACTCTTCCTAACAAGGAAGGTCAATGGCGTCCCGGTCTGTTTATTACTGCTCGCCTTGTTAAAGAGGAAACACCAGTAACACTGCTCATTCCCAAAGCGGCACTTCAAAATCTTGAGGGTGAAGCCTGTGTCTTCCTGTATCATCGAGAAGGTTTTGAGCCCCAAAACGTTAGAGTAGGGCGAACCAACAAAACTCACGCTGAAATAGTTGCAGGTTTGAAGGTCGGGCAGAGTTACGTAACAAAAGGTGCTTTTGAGCTTAAGGCAAAAATAGTTACAAGCACTTTGGATAGCCACGCAGGTCATGGGCACTAGGAGAATTGACAGTCATGCATAAAAAAATAGTTGATGTTTCACTAAGGTACCGCTTTTTAGTTCTTATAGTGACAATTGCCATAGCTATTTTGGGAATCTATAATTACTCAGAGTTGCCGGTTGATGCTTTTCCGGATATATCGCCGATTATGGTTCCTGTTTTTGTAGAAGCTGATGGAATGGCGCCTGAGGAGATTGAGCGTTTAATAACATTCCCTATTGAATCAACCATGAATGGTCTGCCTGGAGTTACTCAAATAAAATCAACATCTGCTTTTGGTATGGCGGTTATTTATGTTTACTTCAAAGATGATATTGATATTTATTTTGCCAGGCAGGTAGTTTCTGAAAGACTTTCTGATGCCATGGCTTCCTTACCTGAAATGGAAGAACCACCAAAGCTGGGTCCCATATCAACCGGTCTGGGACAGATCTTTATTTATTACCTTACCATTGAAAAGGGAACAAATACGGAAGGGAAAGAACCAAATACTTACCTGCGTGAGATTAATGACTGGATAGTGAAGTATCAATTACAGACCGTACCGGGTGTGACTGATATACTTTCTATTGGTGGTCATGTTTTGCAGTATCAGATACGCATCAACCCTAACGCTTTAAATAAGTATAAGGTAACACTGGAGGAAGTAGTAGTTGCTGTACAAGAGAATAATCGTAACGCAGGAGGGCAATTTTTGGTCTTGACCTCTGAGGAGTATCTTGTCCGCGGCATTGGTTTACTCCAAAATCTGGATGATATTCGAAATATTCACATAAAAGTTTTAGACGGTATTCCCGTCATGATAAAAGATATTGCTGAAGTTGCTTACGGTGAAGAAATTCGCAGGGGAGTGGTAAGCCGCAATGGTAAAAAGGAAGTAGTTTCAGGGATAGTATTAAAGCTTTTTGGTGAGAATACCTCAGATGTTATAGAACGACTGTACAAAAAAATTCCTGAGGTTCAGGCATCACTACCTGATGGTGTACAGCTGCTTCCCTATTACGAACAGGCAGAGCTTGTACAAAACGCCACCTGGACTGTCAAGAAAGCTCTTCTCTTAGGAGCTTTCCTGGTAATCATAACCCTTACTCTATTTCTTGGCAATATTCGCAGTGCTTTTATTGTTGCCCTCGCTTTACCACTTTCTGCTTTAATATCTATTATCTGTATGAAGTATGCCGGTATTTCTGCAAATCTTATGTCGTTGGGTGGCATTGCCATCGGCATTGGTATGCTGGGTGATGGTGCAATTGTGATGGTGGAGAATATTTTCAGGCATCTAAACGAAGAAGGCAGCAAGAGCGAGCGGAGCAATACCGATATCATTCTAATTGCAGCGAAAGAGGTGAGTCGTCCGATTATATTTTCTATCGCCATTATTATAATTGTATTTTTACCGATTTTTACCCTTCAGGGGGTTGAAGGGAAAATGTTTTCTCCAATGGCGTTTACTATATCTTTTGCACTGCTTGGATCCATGCTCTTTGCCATTATTTCAGCTCCTGTACTTTCTACTTATCTGCTAAAGGGAGGAGAACACAGGGAATTTATCCTCACAAAAAGAATAAAGGAGGTCTATCGCCCTCTTCTTATATGGGCAATGAACAAAAGAAAGACTGTTGTTATCATTGCAACATTTGCTTTTTTGGTCAGTATGGCTCTGCTTCCTTTTCTGGGAACAGAATTTATGCCTACGCTGGAGGAAGGTTCGATAATGATTGGTGTTACCATGGCTCCATCGATTTCTTTACAAAAGGCTACTGAAACTATTATGAAGATGGAGCGTAAAATTATTGAATTTTCGGAGGTTGAGGAAGTAATTTCAAGAATCGGACGTCCTGAGGCCGGCAGTCATCCTCACCCTGTGAACTATGCAGAAATTCACATAGAACTCATGCCGATGAGTAGCTGGAAATCACACAGTAAAAAAGGAGAATTTATTGAAGATTTAAACCATGAGCTTTCACTTTATTCGGGTGTGCAGTTAAATTTTACTCAACCAATTCAAAATGCGTTTGATGAACTATTGACAGGTGTAAGAGCACAGCTGGCTATAAAAATCTTTGGTGAAGATCTAACTATCCTTAGGGAGAAGGCAGAAGAAATACATAATGCTATTGACATAGTACCGGGGCTTGTTGATCTTTCAGTTGAGCAGAGTTTTGGCCAGCCTCAGATTCAGGTGATTGCTGACCGCGCCGCATGTTCACGCTATGGGGTAAACGTAAATAAAATACTGGAACTGGTTGAGTTGGCGATAGGTGGGAAAAACATAGATTATATCTATCTTAATATTCGTAGATTTGGGATACACATACGATATCAGGAAGCGTTTAGATCTGATCCAGAAACCATAAGACATCTGTTAATTCAAACTCAAAACGGTACGCTTATACCACTTGAGCAATTAGCTGAAGTAAAACTGTTTACGGGACCTATTCAAATAAACCGTGAGAACAACCATCGCCGGTGGGTAATTCAGGGGAATATTCGTGGCAGGGATATGGGAAGTGTTGTAGCTGATATTGAAAGGATAATTGATGAAAGAATCACTCTCCCGCCAGGCTACTATATAGAGTATGGAGGTCAATTTGAAAATCAGCAGAGGGCGATGGCCAGGCTTGCTATTATTGTACCAGTAGTTATTATCTTGGTATTTTTCATGCTTGGTTTAACTTTTGGATCCATACACCATGCACTTTTGATCATCATAAACATTCCTCTTGCCCTGATAGGTGGCATTTTTGGTTTGTTTGTCGCGGGGGAGTATCTATCTGTTCCCGCAGCAGTAGGTTTCATAGCTCTCTTCGGTATTGCGGTGCAAAATGGTGTTGTTCTGCTTAGCTACATCAATGAGCTTTACCTCAAGGGAAAATCATTGCAGGACTCTGTGATTGAGGGTGCACTGTTACGTTTACGCCCTGTTTTGATGACAGCTCTTACAACTGTTTTAGGGTTGTTGCCACTTCTACTTTCACGGGGGATAGGAGCAGAAGTACAAAGGCCTCTGGCAATAGTAGTGATTTTCGGTTTATTAACCTCTACACTTCTTACTCTAATTGTAATCCCCGCTCTCTATGGATGGTTTGAAGGGAAGCGTAAAATAGTAAGCTGAGAGAACAAGTATTATTTTTAAATGTTTATGAAATGCTTTAGATTTAAATAATATTTTACAATATAACTAGAAGGATAGAGATATTAACAATTTTAAACGAGGATTAATATGAATGGAGTAAAAGCGTTTTTTACGGTTCTTTTGATTATGCCACTTGGTCATGCTATAACAGTTTTGGCCTTGAAGCTTCCTCACAGTGTGCATTTTCCGATTGCAGTCGCTGGTATAATTTTGGCAACTATTATTATTTATTGGACAAAACATATAGAGTCACCTGCATGGGAAACATTTACAGGGATGCTTGCAGGCGTTCTTCTCTGGGCATGTTTGGTGGAGATTGGCGTGCATGAAGGTGCTGAAGCGCTTGAAATTACAGAGAGGAAGGCGATGGAATTTAGTCTCGCAATACTCATCCCTCTTTTCATCTATCTTGTTTTTAATGAAAATCTAAAATGTAACCTTTTTATTTCATTGAGGAAGGGTTTGCGTATTACGAGAGGAAAACTGCCTGAAATATCTATAGATCACTGGGGTCCAAGAGTTGCAATTAAGATGTTTCTCATGATCTGGGTTGGACACATGATTTTGTTCTTCGGGTACGATGAAGACTTTTTCGGTCCGCAAAGCCTTTATTGCAAAACAGTTTTTGTTCTGTGCCTGTTAGGTGGTAGTTATCTCTTTTACCGATTGACCAAAGCAAAAGAGATGGACTACGCCTTTCGTTATGCGATGCCAACCGTAATCGTGTTATGGAGCTGTGTGGAACTCCTGGTTAAATGGAAAATTACTGCTGAACCTTGGATAACTTTAAACCCGGTTTTCATGTTCTTTGTTGCGATAGCATTTATAGCTATTATCTTTCTAATAGTGCGTGCTGAGAAGAGGAAGAAAAAGGCTTAAAGTCTTAGGTATTCTAGGAGGGGTATAATGAGATTTAATTCTTAGGATGTTCTTTCTTGAGGATCTTTTCGAAGAGTCCATGCTTTTTACCGAGTGTTTGGAGATCATGGTTCTCTTTAAGATCTTCTTCAAGGCACTGTATAACCTTTTTATCTACGAAATCATAAGCAGCCTTAATAGCATTTTTAATGGCTTTAGCGGATGATCTTCCGTGGCTTATAATCACTCCTCCATTCACTCCCAAAAGAGGTGATCCCCCATACTGGGAATAGTCAAACCATTTCTTGAAATCGTTAAAAGATTTTTTTGCTAGCATAAAACCCACTTGTGAAGAGATGCTTTTTTGAATTTCATTCTTCAGAGCAGATATTACAGTCTCTGCCATCCCTTCGCTCACTTTGAGTAATATATTACCTACAAAACCGTCACAAACGACAACATCAACATCCCCCGTAAAAACCTCCTTGCCCTCTACATAGCCAATATAGTTAAGTGTGCTTTCTTTAAGTAATTTATTTGCTTCACGTGTGAGTTTCGTACCTTTTGAATCTTCCTCGCCGTTGCTTAATACACCTATACGAGGTCCTGTAGTGCCTAAGAGACATTTGCCATAAACTGATGCCATGAGTGCAAATTGCACGAGATTGAATGGTTTACAGATAGTATTTGCACCAGCATCAATTACGATAACTGATTTCTTAAGAGTAGGCATGATATTAGCAATTGCTGGGCGGTCAATACCTTTAAGTCTGTCCAGGACGAAGAGAGATGCAGTTAAAGCCGCTCCTGAGTTTCCAGCGCTGACAACTGCTTGAGATTCCCCGCTTTTAACTAAATCAAAAGCTATGCGAAGTGAGCAATCCCTCTTTTTCCTTATAATGTCGAGAGGGGGTTCATTCATAGCAAAAACTTCAGAAGCGTGTTTGATCTCAATAGGAAGGTCGGCACAACCATGCTTTGATAGTTCCTCAAGTATTTGAGGTTCATTCCCAACAAGTACAGAAGGAATATTGAACTCCTTCGCTGCAAGAATAGCACCTTCAACGGTGGTTTGAGGGGCATAATCGCCACCCATTGCATCGACTGAAATTTTTATGTTATTGTCTTTATGATTCGTTCTGGACATAATGCAATTTATTTAAAATTTATTGGGATTTAAACCAGTTACAATTTAATGTTGAAAGGCTATAAATAATATCAAAAAATATTTCTTTGTCAAATACTATCGACAAGTATAAATCTGAATAAAAACTTATCGGTAATTTTGCAAAACAATAAAGTTAAATATTATTGTGGAGTCGTTTGGAGTAATTACTCTATAGGATTTTATATAAAAAACATTTGAGATTACAATACATTTAATGCTATATTTTAGGAAGGTAAGATATTTCAATTAAAGAAGGAAAAAGTAAATGAGAAAAGGCGAGAAAGATTTAATTCTGCCAATAGATGTGATACTGGACAGCATCGCTGATGGGGTGTTTACCATTGATAATGAAAAAAATGTAACATCCTTTAACAAAGCAGCGGAAAAGATTACCGGCATTTCAAAGGAGCATGCTATGGGCCAAAAGTGCTTTGATGTCTTGCAAGCCAGTATCTGTCAAACGTCATGTATTCTGGAAAAGACTTTAAAAACAGGCAAAGAAATCATTGATTTTCCCATCAATATCTTAAACAGTGATGGGAAGACTGTCCCTGTCAGTATCAGCACTGCTGTATTAAAGGGTAAGTACGGGAAGATTATGGGAGGAGTAGAAACCTTTCGTGATCTTTCAGCTCTGGAAGAATTAAAAAAGGAAATATCCAAGCAATATACATTTCATGATATTATTAGTAAAGATCATGAGATGCAAAAGATTTTTGATGTACTACCTGACATTGCTGAGAGTGAGAGCACCGTATTGATACAGGGGGCAAGCGGTTCAGGTAAAGAGCTTTTTGCACGGGCTATCCATAGCCTTAGCAACAGAGAAAAGTCTCCTTATGTTGTAGTAAACTGTGGTGCTTTACCTGACACTCTATTAGAATCTGAACTTTTTGGATATGTTAAAGGAGCATTTACGGATGCCAAAAAGAATAAACCGGGGAGGTTTGCATTAGCTGAAGGAGGAACACTTTTTTTAGATGAAGTTGCTGAATTGTCGACCACACTGCAAGTAAAGTTGTTAAGAGTTCTTCAACAAAAAGAATATGAACCTTTAGGTGCAAATCGTCCTTTAAAAGCAGATGTCCGTATCATTGCGGCAACAAATAAAGATTTATCAAAAATGCTCGCACGAGGGACATTTCGTGAAGACCTTTACTACAGGCTAAATGTAATTAAGATAGAACTCCCCCCGTTATCAAAACGCAGGGAAGATATTCCTCTTTTAGTAGACCATTTTATCCATCAATTCAATCTGAAGAAAGGAAAAAAAATATCTGCAGTTAAAGATAATGTCCTTAGCATGCTTATGGAATATGAATTTCCTGGTAATGTTCGAGAATTAGAAAACATTATTGAATACGCCTTTGTATTATGCCACTCTTCCAGAATAGAGGTAGGTCATTTACCTAAAGAATTTCTCGAGAAGTTTAAAGAGGAAAAGAAAGATGTTTCTAAATCAAAGGACAGACTTAAAACAGCTGAAGTACAAATAATTATTGATGCATTAAAAAAATATGCTGGTAATCGTTCAAAAGCTGCAGAGGAGCTTGGCATAGACAAAAGCACGCTTTGGAGAAAGATGAAGAAGTTTAATATTAAAAATCTATAAATATTTAGCAATAACCAGGATTTAGTCTGACAAAATTATTATTGCGGTTTGTAATTCATCTTAAAGACGTTATATTCCAAAATATCATTAATCAGTCCAAACTTTCATTAATCTAAAGTCCTTGACATGTAATAATAGTCTACTATAATTGCTTGGATTCGGCAATCCCCGTCCACAGGGTGGGGTGTTCTGGTTTAAGTTTCACAAATAATAAGGAGGAGGTATTCTATGAAGAAACTTGAAAGAAGAGATTTTGCCAAACAGACATTGAAATGGGGAGGAGTACTGAGCCTCCTCACTGTTCTGAACCCCCCAAGAGCGGCTTTGGGAGCAGGCCCAGGCAGTGGGAATCCCCTGAAAGCCATGCAAAAGAATCCCTTCTTGCAAAGGGATGATCTGCAAGATGCCCTCAACTCACTTTATATGACCTACGATTCTACTTTCCCCTATCCCCACAAATTCAACGACGTTATCTCCAAGGGCCAATTAGAGTGTCTGGAATTTATCGTTTCGAAGGGGCTGGAGAAAGAGTATGTAGAGCACTATGTTACCACCATGAAGCCGATCCTCATGAGGGTCAAGCAGATGGTGCAAAAAGAGGGACCCGATAAAGCCCTCCAGGGTATGTTTGAGGGTACCACCTGTTCTTACCAGTTAATGGAGCGGATCGACGTGAAGCAGGGAGAACGTACCTTCCCCTGTCCCTATAAGCCAGCGCTTGAGAGATGTAAAAAATGGCTGCCCAACCGGTTTGTTATGGAATGGGAAGATGTCTGCAATAAGTGGTGTATCCCTGCCTGGCAAGGATTTGCCAACGTGATAGGGGTCAAAATCGCTATTCAACCCGGCGAAACATGCATCGTCAAATTAGCTTAACTGAATGCCAGAGGAGGAATATTCATGAATAGGAATAATAAACCATTATTGAAAGATGTCAGAGACTCATTGAAGGCCTGTGATGATATATCACGCAGGAATTTTGCCAAGAAGATCCTGGGGATCGGTGCCCTTTCTTCTCTTACTTTATCCATCGTGCCTGAAGCAGCCATGGCTTGGCTGGATGGTGGATTCTCACAGCGGGAAGATCTCTCAGATGCCATAAAGGTATTGGTCAAAACATACAGCGACACAAAACCCTACCCTCACAAATTCAACGATGCACTGGTGAAAATGCACCTGAGAAACCTCGATTTTGCTGTGAGACAAGGGATTTGGAAGGAACGAGCAGAACATTATGTGTGGACCCTGGGGGTGGTTGTAGACAGGCACATCAAAAAGGGTATAGAGAAGTTTGGAAAGGACGCGTTTCTCTGGGGCAACTTCGAACGAACAAGCTGTTCATATCAGCTCTACGAGCACATTGAGATCAAGGATTGTGAGCGTTCTATCCCTTGCCCGTTCAAACCAATCCTTGACCAGATACAAAAAGGTATGGGCACCTACCAGATTACCTGGGACGATGTGCACAATAAGTGGTGTATTCCGGTCTGGTCGAGCTTTGCAAAGAATGTGGGCGTTAAGATAAAGGTTGAACCAGGGGAAACCTGTAGAGTAAAAGTTTTGTAAAAGCATCTGGTCATACCTAAAGACAAGGGACAGCACCTTTTTTTCTGCTCTGCCACAAAGGTTTCTGTCCCTTGCCTTTTTCTGATATGCCCAGCATCTATCCTTTTTGCATTCCCATACGTATTTTCTTTCTTCCCTCCTTTGCATCAATTATACCTACAAACTATCTCTTAGTCTATGCACTAAATCTTTCCACTTTCCTTTGAAACGGAACACTTATAACACCGTGGCGCAGCTATGTCTTGTGGTCACAATTTATTACAAAAACTTTAGAATACTACTACCAATTAAATACGTAAATTGAGGGTGATAGTTTGCAAACCTTACCGCAAATAATAAACACTCCATTCCTGACAAGCCGAGTTTAACTTTGAGTTCCTAATATTTACTTTTTCTGGTTGGTATGTTTCAAACAATAACCCCCCAGCATTGCAACTGAGGGGTTATTGAAGATAATATTGTCCACGTACTTTATGTGGTTAGGTTAAAAAGATTAAGTACGCAGACCTGAACAAGGATATTTGAGAATCATTATTAACCTCCTTTCAAATGGAAGGGTTAATATATTCAGAGGTCGTCTTGACCCTCGTATATTAATATTAAGAGTTTTTCTTTAATTTGTCAAGAGCAGATAAAAGGGAGGAAATTATGTTCGAACTCTTACCTGTTGGAAAGATCCATATTTATGCCTTCTTGGATTAAATATTGCAATAAAAAAATTGACAATTACATTTAGAAGGTTAAGTATTCCGAGAACACCGACTGAATGTTACTTAAAATAATGCAAGAATATTAAGAGTCTGTTTTATTTCAATCATTTTGGAATTGGTGCAATTTTTCCTTGTCAGTGGAGCCACCAGTTGGTTCGATCCCCTCATTGCAATTGCAGGTTCAATTGCAGGAATTATTTTACACATTATTGGATCCAAACTGCTCATGAAAAGAGTGGAGTTTGAACTTGAACGATGGGAAGATAACGTATTATAAGAAAATAAAATAGGTTTGGGTTGATCTACGGTTAACCTTTACAAAAATTACCTTTTTAATTTCATGGATTGATCAATAACTTCAACGATACGATCTCAAAAGGATTAACATTCATATATCATATATGCTTTAAAGGAAATTAAAGTATATGACACCCGTTCATTGTAAGGAGGAAACAATGCCAGAACAAAACAATCCTGGATCCGAAATCTTCAGAAAAAGGTTCGAAACATTTAATAAATTGAAAAAGGAAATGGGCGAAGAAAAAGCCTGGGAGAAGATGTTCGAAGGCTATCCGGAAAGACACAAGAAGATGATGGGTCAATTCATAAACAACGACACGTTGGCGGGAGGTTTCACAAAAGCAATCCCTCAGTTTAAAAAAGCTGGTTGGGACATGCAGGTTATTGATATTTCCGATAAAGGAATGGATGCTGTCATCGAAATCCAAAGCGTTTGTCCGGCTCTTAACATATGCAAAGAATATGGTCATGATAAACCATGTTTTTTAGTCTGTGAAATGGATGGCAAAGCAGCCAAAATATCTTTTCCGGATATGAAAGGTGATATTCTATGCCGACAATCAGATGGAGCATGCGTTTGCGTTTTCAAATATGAAAGGAAGGCAAAATAAACGTATACGGTGCAATATGGGTTAAAAGTTGTCAAAATAACTGCCAGCAGGTGTTTTTATGAAATCACTACTATAACCCCACCTTTCTTTGTTTGGTGAGAAGGTGGGGATTTTTATTTGCGAAAGGAGGTTAGCATGGTGGTAAAATTTTCCAAAACGACATTAACAGCTTTTGGTTTTTTTGAAATTCTCGCAATACCATTACTCTGTTTACAGTGTGGGCAATACAAGCATATCCCTGAAGCACTTGAAACCATTACAGCAAAAGATGGCACGGTTTGGGAAAGGGTGAGTGAACCAGGCTTTGGCAATGATGAAAATATGGCGGTTGTAGCCATGGAAGAATGCAAGCTTAACAGATTATTATTGGGCCAACCGAAAGATCTTTGCCCCACCCAGACCTCCAATAACCGAATTGGCTCCTTTACTTCCTGATACATATAGCTTATCATTGAATCGTGTAAATGTTTCAAAACTTATGATATGATTATCACCAAAACCATTATCGGTAACCTGCTGCCATGTTTCGCCATCCCTGGTTTTCCAAATCTGAGAGCCTTTAAGGTACTCCATTGTTCCACCCAAAGGAGGTATATATGAAGATACCAATCCACACCATAAGTAATCCTCCGTTGCATAGAGATTAGCAACAATATTTCTATAAAAGTCTATCTTGGTTTTGGCAGACGCACCTTCATTTAATTTTCCATCAAATCCATTGGGGATTCCAGAATTTCCTCCAACACTATAAAACCAACTACCATCTTCAGAACTTCCATTGGGTGTATACAATACTCGTGCTCCCCCAATTGAATTAATTCCTACATACAATCTATCCTTAAAGCATGCAAGGGTCCAGGGCATAAAATTACCCTTAAACATGGTGCATCCCATGCCGTCACCGAACCCGTTTTCATTGGTACCGGTATCATTCTTATCCACATTCGCATCGACAATGAGAGACCATCCGTTTTCTGTAAGCTTTGCCATTCTGGCACAGCGGCCTGCGCTACCCGTGGAACCGGTTCCACCCGAATATAGAACGTCATCACCCGATACCGACGATGAGCATAAGCTCAGTGCGGTAACGATAACAGGCTTTCGGGATTTGGGGAAGGTGGAATCGTTGTGGAAAACATTGAAACTGTTTCTCGGTTGTGTTACAGACCAGTTTTCGCCATCCTCGGTATACCATACCTCCGACCCGTGCTCATAATTGAGCCCTGTTCCGACATACAGTTTATTTTTAAAGATGATCATGCAGTGAAGTGCTCTGTTCCAGTAATCGCCGAATCCATTTTCGTCATGGCCGGTGCCGATCTCATAATTGTCACCAACATGTACGGCTCCGCTGTCATACTCGTATGGCGGAAAAGGATTCTTGTAATGGACACTGCCGCAGATGGTAAACTCCTTCCCAGTTTCACCTGAAAGCTCGTTTTTTTGAATGGTCAGTGTGTCTGCAGTATTGTCAATGATGTCAAAACGCCTGAACATCCCTTCCCCCGAGGTGATCTGCAAGACCCCTCCGGCCCACTGGTTCTTCTGCCATTGTTTAGTTGAATCGGTGATTTGTGCGGTAATGTCGCCGTCATTTGCTTTGCATGATGTAATCGCGGTGATGGTTCCCGATTCTTCGGTATCCTTTTTGTCGGAGATAACCGGTTCCCAAGTATTGCCATCATACCTCCATATCTCACAGCCTGTCGATTTCCGCGTGCCACCCTGAAATCCGGAAGAAAACCCGACGTAGAGTTTCCCCTGAAATACAATCATATCCGAGAAGAGATTATTGATAAAGATATTGCCATAGATCCCGTTGGTCACTCCGTTTGGGAACAAAACCTGTTCCCAGGAATATCCCGCAGTCCTCCACATCTCAGCACCCTGGTTGTCATTTCTAGTCAGCGCATAAAGACGACCTTTGTATTCTTCCATTGCCACCACAGAAAAATTGTCATCGTTTCCGAAACCAGGTTTGCTCACCCTTTCCCATACTGATCCATCTTTAGCTGGTATTTTTTCAAGTGAATCGGGTATATGTAAATATTTGGACTGTCCACACCCCAATAAGACGAATGGCATTGCTGATAAAGCATAGAAACAACAAATCAATACTTTGGTATATAATCTTTTATTCCTCATATTGCCCTCCTTCTTAATTTGTAAAACCCATCATCTCAAAACCGCCAGGTAAGAAAATAAAACCATGTGCAATATTAATTTAACTAAAATCCTCCGGTTTTGACATTTTATTAATATGCATCATTTAATGCACAAACAACATATCCAGTCAATACATTCCCTCACACCCGTTTATCAGTTGCCTTACATTATAACATCACTATCCCCGTTGTATTAATCTCCTACCGAAATGTTGTTATTGACTCACATAATATTATCACCTATACTTTTACCATCAAACAGGGAATTAATAACAAGAATAAGGGAGAGTTGAAATTATGAACAGAAAACAAACATTGGCAACATTATTAGTTGTTTTTTTTGTGTTAGCGGTGGGTTGTTCTCGTGAAACGCATAAAGAACATTATCCAAACGGGAAGTTAAAGTCAGTGCTAAACTACAAAAAAGGTCAGCCTGAAGGTATAGCTTTATACTACTATGAAAACGGAACGTTAAAAGAGCGAGTCAATTATAGAAAAGGTAAGAGGGAACGCACAGGCACTACTTACTATGAAAGTGGCAAGTTAAAGGAAGAAATAAGCTATGTGAATGGGAAGCGGGAAGTCGTTAAGCTCTATAGTGAAAATGGCGAGCTGGTTTCAGAATCTATTTATAAGGGCGGTAAACTAGTTGGCAAAAAGAAGCAAAACGTTGATAACGGCGTCACCCATTAAAAGTTTGTTGTCAAGGAAAAACAAAGGGGTTGTGTCTTCATTCTTGAGATGCGCCGATTAAAATCGGCAAGGTGGTGGGAATGCAAAAGTCCTGCAATGAAAGCTTAGCCAGCTACATTGGCCCCGAGTCATGCGGTAACAGTAGTGACACTGATGCCGAAGCGTTGACAGGAGATCGGGTGTCTACTGGAACTTATGTAACAGCTTTCATAATATTAAGCTTTTACCAACTTTAGGCACTTATCTCATTACCTCACTGCCACTCTCTTGCGGTTCTTAAGACCATTCGTCCCAATAACCACTACTTGTTCTCCGCCGGTCAGACCTTCACTCCCAGTTAGGTATTTAACAAGACAAGAATGACGTCGTAAGATTAATACAAGATGAAACCGATTATTACTGGATTTAAGACAAGATCAGGCATCTGAACTGGGAATTGATTACTGTTTGTCTGGTCTATCGAAACGGTTCCAATCACATCCCGTTGGACATGTTTGCCATGCAAGACACCTGTGATGACAAGAGTGAATAAAAGGCTGATAATAATTAATAGCTTCTTCATTTTTCCGTCCTCCTTATAACCATATTAGTTTTCTTATTTCGTATTATAGATAGGGAATGTGAAGTAATTATGGAAGAGTGGTAAAAAAGTTTAATAAAATGTAAAAAAAGTGTAAATTTTGCAGAAAAAAAGTTGAATTAATGGTAAAAAGAAACCGTGACCCTGCATCCTAACCCCTGATCTCTATAGTAGCCATGAACAAAATACTAATCATAGATGATGACGTAAGGCTGGTGAAAAACGTCGAAACCTACCTGAAAGACTTTGGGTACCATACCGAGGGAGTATTTAATGGTGTAGAGGGGTTAAAAAAGGTAAAATCTTTTCATCCGGATCTGGTGATTCTTGATTTGATGATGCCCGAACTTGATGGAATAGAAGTATGCAGGGAAATCAGAAAAGATAATTCTGTTCCCGTAATCATATTGACTGCCCGTGGAGAGGAATCTGATATCGTGGTCGGACTTGAAGTAGGAGCCGATGACTACCTCACCAAGCCTTTCAGTCTCCGTGAGCTTGCCGCACGAATTAAGGCTAATATCAGACGGACTAGTGAAAGTAAGAGTGTTCCCACATCTAAAGAAAAAACACTCGTCTATGGCAATCTTACCATAGATCCCTTAAAAAGGGAGGTTTATAAAAAAAAGAAGAAGATATATCTGACGAGTACAGAATTTAACCTTCTATGGATACTGGCTTCTCAACCAGGCGTTGTTTTCAGCCGAGACAAACTTCTGGAAGAGGTGAGAAATCGCGAACTTGAGCTTTTTGACCGCTCCATTGATGCACATATCAGCCACCTGCGCAAAAAAATCGAGTATTCTCCCAAAAATCCCCAGCACATAGTGACGGTTTGGGGAACAGGGTACAAGTTTCAGGAGAAGTGAGATGATAGGTTTTCGACGAAGCATCTACTGGAAACTGCTCTTTACCATCCTTATTTGTTTTACCGTATCCTCCTTAGTGGTTGGCAGTATGTTTTTAATCTTTATCCCTCGAATTGAGATGAATCCCCAAATTAAAAAAGGCCTAATTGGAGAAACACACAAGATTGCAGACCGGATCAACCTTCACCTCCAAAACTCTTCTGCTACACTTGATAGTATCATAAAAGAAGTTCACGAAAAGGATAATGTAAGTATCAGGGTATTTGATGCTCAGGGCAGCGAGCTTGCTAGTTACATGATAGATAAGCTTAAAAAGACAAATTTGATTTCCCCATCAATTATTGTGGACACCTTTCGCAATGGGGATGATTTCCAGGTCTCCGTATCACTAGGGTATATGTGGACTTACGTGGTATCAGTACCTTTGGCCAAAGCAGGAGAACCTACCGGGATATTGCAAATTTACTATCCCCACACCAAAGGAGCAAAAGGAATAATGCACTTTGCGCACTTCCAAATATACGTCCCTATTCTCATTATTGCCGTGCTTACGGCTCTCCTCTCCAGGCTTTTGACCCGTCCCATTCGGGAACTCACAAAAGCAACAAAGAAAATGTCTAAGGGGAATTTGGGGGTCAGAGTCAAGGTAAGATCCAAAGATGAGATAGGTCAGCTTGGAAAAACCTTTAATAAGATGTCACAACGCTTAGCCGATTTTCAGAAATCAAGGAGGGAACTTCTGGCTGATATATCCCATGAAATCCGCTCTCCCCTGGCCAGAATCCAATCCGATGCAGAAATCCTCATCGACAGGAAGGTGGGAAAGGAAGAAAGGGAGCAGCACCTGAAAGCAATTTGCGAAGAAGTGAAAGACATCGACAAGCTGGTTGAAGACCTCTCCACACTATCCCGTCTCGAACATCATCAGCTTGAACTGGAAGTCTCACCCTCATCAATACAAGACGCCCTATCACAGGAGATTTCCAAGTTTCGTCTACAGTTAGAGAAAAAGGACATCAACCTGAAACAAACCATTCCAGAAAACATCCCTTTGGTAATGATGGACACACTGAGGATCGGTCAAATTATATCCAACCTGCTCACCAATGCCCTCCGTTATACTCCAAAGGGAGGAACGGTTGATATCGGTCTTAAAAGGAAGGACTCTATGGTAGAGGTATGGGTCAAGGATACAGGTCCTGGAATTCCACAGGAAGAACTCCCCTATATCTTTGAACGATTTTATCGGGTGGACAAGTCCCGATCACGCATATCAGGGGGAACAGGTCTTGGTCTGGCGATTGCCAAATATTTTGTAAATGCCCAAGGAGGGTACATTCGTGCAGAAAGTGAGGTAGGTAAGGGAACCTGTATAACGTTTTCTATTCCTATCGTTTGTTGATCCTTCTTGCCTCAGTTTTCCAACCAAACTTCTTTAAAAAAACTTCTCCATGGGGAATGTGAACGTTTAAATTCGCCCTGATAGTATTAGAGCTATAACCTGATATTACAATGTAACATTACTTAAGAGACTGTCGAAAAACCCAGAAACCATCTTTTTATGCTTTGTAACAATTTGATTTTATTGCATATGAATTTGAAAAATGGCAAATTTGAACTTTTTCGACAGTATCAAATAGATGTTACACTAATAACTAGTGCTTGACCGAAAACCCCATTTTTCGGTCAAATATTCGAAATCCGAAGCACGAAATCCGAAACAATAACCGAAATAAGAATGTTCCAATGAATGAAACATTCGTATTCCCAAGGTTTTAGTTTAGGCCATTTTGTCATTTGATATTCGAATTTGATTCGAATTTCGAATTTCGATATTCGGATTTGTCCTGAACATAACTTTTCGTTCAGGCACTAATTAGGTAACAATAAAAACTGACTGCCACCAAACTGTTAATAATAATTTCAAATTATTGCAGAGTTCACAAGACGTTTATCTTCACTCACTGCAGTTTCTCGAAAAACTCCACTAAATCCTCTTCTGATATAAACCATCTGCCCATTACCTTCTGCCCTTTAAGTTTCCCCTGCCTTAGATAATTCCTAATGGTAACTGTGGTAACGTTTAGCTTGTGAGATACTTCCGAAACAGAATAAAGGGTCATATCTTTTATCTTAATTGGCATCTTTTCCTCACCTCGCTTTTATGATAATAATTTACTAACGATAATATTTAATTTATACAACATTTCCCGTTTATTTTCAATAGCTAATAATTTTTCTCCAGTACAGTTCGTTGAAATGTGGTTAAATAATACCTTCTTGCTTGACCAAACAGTTCCTTTCTGCAATACTTTGAAATAAAAATATGTTATAAAAAAACTGCTTTCCTGTTTAGCGGCTGACAGAAAAGACTCGTTCAAGTAAAAGCCGAATATCGAAACAAGCAATCATAATTTTAGGGATTTAGGAATTGAGGGATTCAGGAATTTCCTCAATTCGCAATTCCTAAATTCTTAAATTCCTAAATTTTTTATTTAGTACTCCGAATTTCTAAAAGGTAAAAACAGGTTTTCGGTCAAGCACTAATTATAATTCATATGCCAGTTTTTATAAGTCTTGACAAAGGGAGGCATTCCATTTAACTCGCGGAGGCAATCTGTGATACGTTTCCAGTCGGTGGCTTCCTCCTCGCTGATCCTGCCGCTCAGTTCTCCTTCTGTTTCTTCCAGAACCAGAGTGAGATAAAAATATTCTCCATCGGCATTGATCTCCAGATCCCATGTTCCCACGAGTTCTTGTGGAGCGGCAATGGCTGATGAGAGAATAAAAAAGCCCAATATGGCTGTTAACAGTATCTTGAGTTTCATGTCAATCTCTTTTTAAAACAGGCCGGCAAATACGATGTCAGCGTTAAAAAGCTCGCGGGTTCTCCGTCTTGTTCTCCACTCAACGGTTTCTTTAATATTCAGGTAGAACCAAAACT
>RCNB010000519.1_pt1 | contig 25784 bp, 25 predicted proteins | sample 2041321 | NCBI WGS metagenome assembly RCNB01 (sample SAMN09708232, study PRJNA481090) | Marine sediment metagenome, whole genome shotgun sequencing project. | reverse complement strand
TTTCATAAAACGCAGCGATTCCTTCATGATCTATAGATTCAAATCTTTTTATAGGGTAGAACGTTTCGTATGTTTCAGATATAGAATTACGTAAATTTAACTGGATGCTCAGGCTGCAAAATAATTACTGGTATTGGGTTTTGATATACCAAGAAATAGATCTGCTTATGAAACCTTTGAAAAACCATCCGGAGTTTGAGGCGATTATGCAAATAATTGAAGACCGGTTTTGGGAACACCAAAGGCAAGTAAAAAAAGCTTTGGAGGATAAGAGGCTAATCTAATCAAGTAAGTGCTCTATCTACTTATAAAGAGAATATATGCTGGTACTTCCTACTGTTTCATACTCAAATTTGAATGTTAATGCATTATTTTAACTCTAGTAATGCCCAAACTGGCTTATGATCAGAAAGATTTTTTTCCATTTCAAGGATATTACCATCTATGGCTCTGATTCTTGTGGGATTGAACATAATGTGATCAATGACTTTTCCACTTCCATTTTCTTCAGGTTTTAGCGCATTGTGTGTATTACGTTTTGTGTAATCAATTCCCAGTTCCTTCCAGCTCACATCTAATCCAATATCCATAAACATTTTATGGTACTGATTTACAGCGTTAGCATTTGTTGGAATAAAATTAAAATCGCCCGCAACAACCGTAAGTTCCTTGTTTTGTCTTTCTTTCAGATAGTTTACAAAGGTCTGAATTTTGTTATTTGTTTCATCAAAATGGGCCTGACCTCTTGTCGCAAAAGGAAAATGAACCGAATAAATTACAAACTCTGTATCATTAACCTTCATTTTTGCACGGGTTGCCGAATGAAGAGTATCAGCCATTAAAACCTCCTCGTAATCATATAAAGGTACGCGGCTGGCAATCGTTTTATATTTGTCCTGGTGACCGGCAGTGGAATATTTCCCAATCACAATATGATTCAGGCCCATAACTGAACCAACCTCTTTTGTCCAGTCACCACCTGGTGCCTCCGAAAAACAAATAACATCAAAATTATAGCCCTTCAATGCCTCACCAATCTTCATGGCCGATGCATTTTTACCAAATTCCACATTATAGGCAGCCACTTTTAATTGGATCGCATTTTCTTTCTTATTCTGTTTTTGGGATCCCTTATTTCTGCAAGAGCAGGCAAAAAAAGCTACAAGTACTAAAAACAGTATTCTCATATTTTTAAGTTTGGTTTTAATCTTCTTTAAATATCTAATTTAAAATATTGTGTACCCAATAATGGGGTTTAAGCTTACATTCCGCAATTGATGATATAGTTCCTACCATAAAAAACAATGCAATGGTTGTTATTCTAGTATTTCGCTTGTTCCTGTCAACTTTATCGTTTGGCTGTGCAAAGAACAGAATTGATTAGTATCCTGATTCAGTTTACTCAGGAGCAAGCACTTTTAATTTGATCTATATCTCCATCGCTGGATTCAGGAATATCAAATCCTAATATCTTACACATTAATGGATAGATATGAATGTTTTTTATAGAAGGTATATTGTAGCCATCTTTAAAGGCTGGACCATTCGCTTAAAATATTCCATGTATTTCTTTGTGTTTGCTATCATAACGATGAATACCGATGGTTGTGACCCCTTTTTTAACAAGTGAGGCTAACGGTTTAGATATATGGCGTAGGCGAGTTAAGAGCCCATTCAGTCGTATCTGTTGTTGTTTGACATTTTCAGTTCATCGTGGTCTTATATTCTTTCAATTGTATGAATCTTAACTTCTTTTTGTTTTCCTTTTAGTAGAACGTTTCCTAACGATTTTGAAGTCGAGTGTTCATCAATCTTTAAATCTTGTAATAGTTTTTCTGAAAGTAATAGGGTCACATTGTACTTATTACATTCTGCTTGGATTCTGGCAGAGGTATTAATAACATCACCATGGTATGCTAACTCCTTTTTTACAAAACCAACCTCTGCAACCATAAGCGCTCCTCCATGCAGCCCTGCTTTAAATTCTGGAAACATGTTATATTTTTCTTGATAATAATTTTTTCTAGATTGTCGCTGGTCTTGAAACGCAAAGAATAAACCCAAACAATTATTATTGTTTAAGCCTCTTTTGTAGGGCCAACTTAAGACAGCTTCATCCCCTACATATTGGTATATTTCTGCATCATATTCCAACACTACTTCATTTAGATCTAAAAAACAATCTTGAATAAACCGACTGTATTTATGGTGCCCTAATTTCTCTGCGATTGTAGTGGAATCCTTCAAGTCTAAAAACATGAAAATACGCTCTTCCTCTTTTGGGTTTGCATACTTACCTAATAATATTTTTAAAAACACGCCGCTACCAAACCGTTCAATAGCAATTTTAATAAATGAAAATACTACGGAAGAAACTACAATGTAAAAAATAAGTGACCAGAATCGCTTGCTACTAAGCAACCACCCAGGTTTAACTTCAAAATCTATATTCATAATATTAGAAGAGAAATACCGGACGACCGTAACTAGAAAAATGGTTACAATTAAATGCAACATTGATTTTATGATTAAATCTAAGCCTAAGGCTATTTTATTAGACTTTATTTTTTCAAAACCAAAATCAACCAGTGCAAATAGCAATCCTAACCCTATGCCCAAAAGACTAAAAATAAGAAGTAGTTTAATAAAATTATCATCTCCATCAAAACCTTTCTTAATGGTTATTCCTTCCTCAACATCAAGACCATAATATCTAAAAACACCATAGCAGAATATCGCAATCATCCAGAATACGACAGATTGTAAAAGTGGTTTTAAAAAAGTTTTAGTGTTTCGATGCATAACTCTGTGATCTGTTTTGAAATGATATACAACGATTAGTATATGTTTAGTTGCAAGAAACTAAAGGTAGCAAAAAGGCAGGGGCCCGTTCTTCCGCAGAGCGAAAATATCATAGGGGATTTTAGAAGCAATGAATTATACACGGTGTTTTACTTTCGTTATTTTATTATAATGAATTTGCCAACTCTTAAGGAATCACTTTGGGTCATATCCAGAGCTTTAAGTGTTTATGATGCTTTAAGGTCATTTCCAATTAGCACTTTTGTGATTTTTAACGACATTGACTGTAACAACACCATGTTAAAAGATGAAGTCTATGAATATACTTTTACAAAAATCAGGAGTATTCACCATCTGTATTTAAACAAGATTAGGGGTAAGTTTCTTAATTGATATTTAAAATGTCTACATTAACAATTCTCATTAAAATGACTGCGATAGCAATATAATAGTGATTATTCTAAAATTAGAACCTTTTATGCAACTGTATATACAACCGAATAAATAGATGTTTTCTTCTAGGATTTTGGTTTAAAGAAGGGAGAGAGACTTATGAAAAAGAAAGGCAAAATTCCAAAAATTGACAAATCCAAAGCAGGACTGATTTCCAAATACTCAGATTTTGCTTCTGCTATTATCAACAATATTGGTGACCCTATCTTTGTTAAAGATGAAAATAGTAGGCTAATTTTTGTGAATGACGCATGCTGTAAACTCTTTGATCTGACGAGAGATAATATTATAGGCAAAACACTTGCTGAAGACATTTCTTCGGAAGAGATGGAGGGTTTTTTAAGGGTTGATAAGCAAGTTCTCAAAACTGGTCAGGAAAATATAATTGAAGAGTCGCTTACAATGCGAGGTGGGCAAACAAAAACAATTGCTACAAGAAAGACACGATATATTGATGAAAATGACCAAAAGTATGTTATTGGTGTCATTCGCGATCTAACTGAGCGTAAAATGGCTGAAGAACAGCTTAAAGAAACCTTATCTCAAAATAAATTGGCCGTTGAAATTTCCAAATTAGGTGTATGGCAACTCAATGTTGATTCAGGGGAACTTTTATGGAATGATAGGCATTTGGAATTTTATGGTATAACCCGCGAAGAATTTACAAATAATATAGAAGGATGGCGTAGCCAGTTACATCCTGATGACAAAAGTTATGCTGAGAGTCGTTTTCAAGAGGTTTTTGAAAAAAAATCAGTTCACGATTTGAACTTCAGAATTATAAGGCCAAATGGCGATATACGCTATTTAAACGCAGCTGGAACTCCCGTTGTTATTGATGGTAAATTAGTTAAAGTCATTGGCGTCAATCGAGACATTACTGAAAGTAAAGAATATGAAAAAATCATAAAAGAAAGCGAAGAAAGAATTAGGGTATTTACTCAAAACGTTCCAGATTTTTTATTGCAAATCGATAGAACTGGCACTATTACGTATATAAATAAAACCTTGGAAGGATTAACCCAAAACGATGTTATTGGGTCTCCAGTATATGCTTGGATTCCAGAGGAATTTTCTAAACAGTTTAAAGATAAATTAGAAAAAGTTTTTAAATCTGGAGGTAATGAAATTATTGAATATCCTGGGAATGGATTAAAAGGGGAACCTACATGGTTTGAATCTCAAATGGGGCCACTTGAAAAATCTGGTGAAATAACTCAGGTAATCATTGTCTCAAGGGATATCACTGAGCGTAAAATAGCAGAATTAGATTTAAAAACAGCTTTAGAAGAAATTATAGGATTAAAACAACAATTAGAAGCCGAGAATATTTATTTAAAAGAAGAGTTAAAACTGGAAGGTAGTTTTAACGAAATTGTTGGTTCCAGCAAACCCCTAAGAAAAGTACTAAAGCAGGTAGAACAGGTGGCCAAAACAGATTCGACGGTTCTTATCCTAGGTGAGACTGGAACAGGAAAAGAGCTCATTGCTAAAGCCATACATAATGCAAGTGACAGAAAAGACAAACCCATAGTTAAAGTTAATTGCTCATCACTTCCAGCAGATTTGATAGAAAGTGAGTTATTCGGACACGAAAAAGGCGCTTTTACGGGTGCCTTAAATCGAAAAATTGGCCGCTTTGAACTCGCGAATGAAGGCACTATCTTCCTTGATGAGATTGGCGATTTGCCAATTGGTTTGCAAACCCGTTTGTTACGCGTACTTCAAGAAAGTGAGTTTGAAAGAGTAGGCGGCGAAAAGACCATAAAAGTTGACGTTCGCGTTATTACTGCAACTAACAGAGATTTGACTAAACTGGTATTGAAAAATAAATTTAGACAAGACCTCTACTATCGTTTAAATGTTTTTCCAATTACCTGTCCACCATTAAGAGATAGGACTGATGATATTCCGAGTCTGGTTCATCATTTTGTAAATAAACACAATCCTAAAGTAAATAGTAAAATAAAAACAGTAAATCAACAAACCATAGAACGATTAATCCAATACAAATGGCCGGGAAACATAAGGGAACTGGAGCATGTCATCGAACGTGCTGTTATCGTTAATCAAGGAGGGCAGTTGCGATTGGGCAAATGGTTTATGGATAGTACTATGGATGCTATAGTCTCCGATGACTTAAGACCATTGGAAACAGTAGAACGTGATTACATAATTACTGTATTAGAAAAAACCAATTGGAAAATACGTGGTAAGAATGGAGCTGCTGAAATATTAGGAATGCAACCTACGACTTTAGAATCCCGAATGAAAAAAAGAGGTATTAGTAGGCGAAAATAGGGTAAAAACAAATGATTTAACTCCGATATATCGTACATGTACGATATATCGGAGTTTTTTTAATACTAATTGCTGTTAAATTTCTTCCAAAACATCTTTAAGTAATTGATTTTCAATTATATATAATCTAATATTATCCTTCATGAAGCTTTGGCATTCTAATTGCCTATTAAGGGGAGGCTGTCTAAAGACATTTTTATTGGAAATTGATTCATAACAAATCTAAAAATTTCCCCCAAGGGAATGCCCTCCTTGAAGTTTTAGCTAGTGATTGGTTTAACTTTATTCGAGGGCTTACCTTTTTCCTATTCTTTATATAATTCAAATAATCACTTTTGGGTTATTGTGGAATTAGTAGAATGATATATAGTCTATGGAAAAAATAATTAAATAGAAAATAGCACTAATGAAGCTCATCAAATATTCGCTAGTATGAATACTTTATCGAAACATGATGATGAGCAACGGGAAAAATTTATGAGTTTTTATCATTCTAAGAATGGATTAGACATTAAAGAACAGGATAATCCTTTCTATAAAGCTTTTAAGGCCAATAATGTTAAAGATATTGTTTGATTTTTAAAGGCTAAAAAGCAATAAAATGGAAATAGATAAGGGATACATAAAAGACCACTTGCAAGATATGCAGAATCAAGCTGACGGAATAGCGTTCGCAGGGACTAACGAAAATGACCTATGGCCACCTGAGTTTATAGCAGATTACATAGTTGAAAAAATAACCAATGTTAGCGAGAGTCTTATTTGCTACATAACTGGTTGTGTAAACATCAGAGATAATGACGAATGTTTATGTGACGAACATCTAATTGACTAGCCTTATCGCTAACGTATGCTTATGAATTAAATATTTTATACGGATAAGGTTTTGGTAAAGAGCATACTCACATTTGTAACGCTATGGTTTTTTCAAGGTTGATTTCGTTTTTTAGAAAATCCTCTTTAAGCTATTTGAGAGCCTTTATTTCTTCGTTTTATTCTAAAAATTTTTATCATGGGTAGTGGTTGGTCATATAGAGATACTCGTTTTTAGTAAGCTGCGTTTTAATGTAGTTTATGTTTTGTTTTCCTCCGTATTACTATCCTTTAATTTATCGCAAATTATTTCATTTTGTATCAGTCGGATTTTTTTTCGACAGCAAATTCTGGAGCATAATAAATTCCTTTTTGATCCCAATGCTTTTGTAATTTATTTAAAGCTACTTTAAATCTATCAAAATTTTTATTCTTCTTTTCTGTCCACCCAACCTCTGCATAGGCAGCTATCCTTGGAAATACCAGAAAATGCATTTGCCCGTTAGTAGGAATCCATTCCCCCCACATTTGACAGCCTGTACCTAACACTTTATCGTGATATTTAGGGTCCAGTTTTTCTGGAATAGGATCGAAAGAATAAGCCTTCGACAATGGGATACTCTTATAATTATAATCGAGATAGGTATTGGAATGCAATGAGTTCACAAATTCATAGCCATTACTAGCTGCTTGGTTAGCCAGTGTCACATCTCCTTTCCAAAAATGTATAATGGTTCCTTTTGCTAACTGCTGCTTGGATTTAGTGTCTGCTGTATCCTGATATTCATGAAGATTATGCCCCATTATTTCATTCCAACCCATCATTTTTCTGCCTTTACTTTGTAAATATTGAGAAATACTATTTGTAAAAAACACTTGTAAATCAGCAGGAGTATCCAAACCTTTCTCTTTCATATAGTCTTGTATAGTTTCTGAAGATTTCCAATGATTGTACTTCACTTCGTCACCACCAATGTGGATTACTTTAGAGGGAAACAGATCCATAACTTCATTGAGTACATCTGTTAAAAACTGAATTACTTTTGGGTCACTGACATCATATACGTCTTTACCAACCCCAAATTTAATAGGTACCTCAATTTCTTTTTTTGCCGTTCCCAACCATGAGTAAGATGCAATGGCTGCACTGGAGTGTCCAGGCATTTCAATTTCTGGAACAATTGTTATATGCCTATCGTCTGCATATTTTATTATCTCTTTAATTTGCTCTTGAGTATAGAACCCCTCATGTGGCTCTGCTGATTGAATTGGGCTTTCCCACTTTAAAGGTCCAACTTGGGTGCTTTTTCTTTTAGAGCCAATTTGAGTGAGAAGTGGGTATTTCTTAATTTCAATTCTCCATCCCTGATCATCGACTAAATGCCAATGAAAAACATTCATCTTTAAAAATGCCATTTCATCCAATAGCATTTTCACTTGATCTATCCCTTTAAAAAAGCGTGCCTCATCTAGCATGAACGCCCTCCATGAAAATCGAGGAGCATCCTTAATTGTTACCGCAGGTATTTGGAAATCGGAAACATTCTTCGTAGCATCTGGAAGTTCGGGAAACAACTGTATTAAACTCTGCACCCCATAAAACCAACCTGTATTATCCGATGCAAAAATCTGTATTCCTTTAGGTGTAACAATCAATTTGTACGCTTCTTTTGATAGTTTTTTATTCAATTTAAATTGAATAACTTCAATATTAGATTTCTCGGTTTCAATAATTTCAATTTGATATCCCGTTATCTTATTAATATGAGTTTGTAGGATATTTGCCGTTCTACTACTTTCTGTAGAAGACACAATCCTGAGTTGTTGGTTAACAGTAAAACTTCCTTGACCAATTAACACCTCTTGTGGATTAGGTATAATATTGATGATCTGTGCTTGAAGCCTCGAGTTGCATAATAAGGCTAGGGTAACTACGAAAATTATTTTTTTCATATGTCTGATTCGTTTTTTATTCTTTCAATATTAGCACCCATTATTTCAAATAAATATGCTGCATTAGTTACTATTTAATTCGGCTACATGCAGCATATATATAGTTATCGCATTCAATTCTTCATCAGTTACTTTTTTCAAAAAGCCATCAATGTTATCTTGCATAATAGCTATTTGGCTAGAGGTAGTGTCTACGATAGGTTTAGAGTTTCCTTTTAAAAAAGCCTCAATAGAGGCATTTTTTTCTTTATAGACAGCCATAATAGCAACAACGGATGGGCCAATTTTTATTTCGTTATTTGAGTGGCATGTAATACAGGTTTTCTCTGAAAACAACCTATTCCCAAGAAATATTTTTGAATCTTTACTTAATTCACCACGTTCAGGAACTTCTTTTTCTAAAACTTTATCTGTTTTTTTTTCCGTATTACAGCTATTAAGTGCCAGAACTACAATAAGAAAAATGAAGAAGCGCATAATGATATTTTTTTGTTCAATTAATCTTTAATGAAGCACAACGCTTCTTGTATGGTGCGTTTGTATCCGGAAGGGTGCAAATACATTCTATAAATTGTTAGCCACAGTTTTCTATTTTTTTGTGAATTTTTGCTCTAAGATGAGCCAAGAATACCTAAGAAATACAGACCATGGATTTAAATTAGTCTTTGGTGCTTTTCCTTTTCCTAAACGTCTTATCTGTGATTCATACCATATTATATTCATTGCTCCATCAATCCCTTTAATTCCTGTTTTTTTAATTTCGGTATTGAAGCTTGTTCGGCTTTCATTACATATTTCATTCCCAATATTAGGATACACTGCAAAAGGTCGCGCAATCCCAATAATATCTAATTGATTAGAAGCTATAGCATCTTTCATCACTGAGGTGGTACGAAATCCGCCAGTTAGCATTAATGGCGTGGTTGTTATTTTTCGAGCTTTTTCAATGTAGTCCATGAAATAAACTTCTCTTTTTATGGTACTTGCTTTTCGTTTACCCATCATGGCTGGCGCCTCATATGTTCCTCCTGATATTTCGATTAAATCAATTCCTTCTTTTGAAAGAATTTTAACGACTTCCATTGATTCCTCTTCTGAAAACCCTCCTTTTTGAAAGTCCGCCGAATTTAATTTAATTCCAATCGGAAAACTACTTCCTACCCGCGCTCTAATTTTTCTATACACTTCAACAACAAACCGGGCCCTGTTCTCCAAACTCCCTCCCCATTTATCTGTTCTTATATTCGAATATGGAGATAAAAATTGACTCACCAAATAACCGTGTGCCCCGTGAATTTGAACTCCTGAAAACCCGGCATCTTTTAGGATGATAGCAGTATTTCCGAACGCTTCAATAATCGCTAAAATCTCACTATCATTTAATGCTATAGGTATTTTATTTACTGCATTTTTTCTTCCTCCAGCTTTTAGAGGGACAGCAGAAGGAGCTTTCAAATCACTATTAATTTGTTCCATTGCTTGTCTTCCGGGATGATTTATTTGAGCCCATAAATGTGTATTAGTACCTTTTATACTTTCTGCCCACTCTTTAAGCATTTCAAAATTTTTACGATTTTCAACAACTACATTTCTTGGCTCCCCAATAGCTTTTGAATCAATCATAATATTCCCCGTAATCAACAATCCTGCACCACTTTGAGCCCATTTTTTATATGCATTTATCAGAACAGGTGTTGGCTCATGATATTTGTTTGATGCATTTTCACTCATTGCTGATTTCGCAATCCTATTACTTAGTATTGCGCCATTTGGCAAAATCATTTCTTCTTTTAATACATTCATAACATTAACTAGTTGCTAACTATTTGTTTTAAAATTAAACATGTATACTCTTATTTTCAATTTTGGTATTTGCTTTTGCCTAACGCCTAAGCTATACGCAGTGCGGGTGCAGAGAAGCGATTTCCATTGCGCCACAGCCCGAAGCAAACGCTAATTGTTTTGATTTATTTTTTCTTGTCTTAAGCAACATTCTAAATATACACAAACCTTAGCCTTCATTACTTATATGTTCTGCTGTACAAACTATTGCTCTTATTTAATCCCTTTTTATGTTCTTGTTCGGTATGATTTTGATTTCCATTAATCATTTTGCCTTCTTCATAAATTGCGTTAGACATTCCAAGCATAGCCGCGGTAATGATTAAAATAATTTTTCTTTTTATTCTTTAGGTACTGTGTCAAAAAACAAGTTTTTTGACACAGTACCTATGAATAGTGCGGGGCAGAAATCCGACGGATTTCCAGTTACGTGCTAAGCAAAATCTTTTGGTTTTGTTTTTTCTTTTTTTGTTAGAAAGTAAAAACCCAAAGATTTTGCAACTTCATAAATATACACAGACCTTGGCGTAAACGCCAAAGTCCGTATTAATTATAGGTGTTGTTGGCAGTAGGCTTTACTACTCATTGTATTTTTTCCCAGTTGCATATTCATATGATTTAATCACAATAGTTTTTGCTATTTCAATTTCCTCTTCATTTCTTGGGGCATATACTAAAACCTCTTTTACACCTTGGTCATAATACATATGTCTAACTCCCCATTTTTTTGTAATAATTTCATTTTCTACTTCAGAACCTACAACAGTATGGAAACTTCCATCCAAATGAATATGTGTAAATTCTCTACCACCAGAAGGAGGCATAAACGCATCAATATGTCCAATATCTTCATTTTCATCCAACCACATTGCTATTGATGACGGCACAGAAATTCGTGTAGGTTCTTTTCGGACTTTTGGAAAAGTGGTAAACATCCAATCGTGAAATTTTTGATAGATATTTCTTGGACTTTTATCTGAAAACTGTAATTGCGGTGGAGTTTTCCCAATTTGTGGAGTTTCTCCAATTCTTTCTGGTAAGTTGAATTTTTGCTTACTCATAATTGTTTCTTTTTTGTAACTATCAATTAGATTAGCTGTCAATACTGTTAGTAATACTAAGAGCATAGTTGATTTCATAAATTCCTTTACACAAAGTTCAGTTATCTATGATTAGAAAAAATTAAGGTATCTTAAGAAAATTATTTGTTCTTGATAAAACTGAAAAATTCAGGAGTAATCCCAAGATAACTTGCAATATGTTTTTGGGAAATTCTTTGAGAAAGAGTAGGGGATTTTGAAATAAAATATTGATATCTTTCATTGGCTGTAAGCGATAAATTCTGGAAAAGTCTATTTTGTTGAGCAATAACTGCGCTTTGAAATAAATCTCGAGTATAATTTGAAAACACCTCTGATTTGTTCAAAAGTGTTTCCCAATCTATTCTGTTTATTGATAAAACTTCTGCGTTTTCAAGAGCTTGTATTGAAAATGAAGAATTTGTCCGATTAATAAAACTTTGCAAATCTCCGCACCACCAATTTTCAACGGAAAACATAATATTATGCTCAATTCCATTCAAGTCCGTTATAAAAGTTCTAACACAACCATTGATTACAAAAAATTCATATTCAGATGTAATTCCATTTTGAAGTAGAAATTCTTTTTTCTTAAAGCTTTTAAGCACAAAACAATCTTTGATTTCAGCTTCTTGTTCCGAAGTTAGATTATTCTTTTTCTTTATATGTGTGATTAATTTATTCAATTCGAGATGTTTTTTCGGAGCTTACTGCCAACAATTGTATAACGAACATATGCTCGTTATACCTCTAATATAGGACATATGTTATTTATATATATATTCTTTATACGAAGTAAGGCAACTAATATAATTAGTGAAGAAACAGGAACGGATGTTATGCGAATAAAAGGCGACTACAAACCACTACTTATAATAATCGCAATCCAACTTGACCCGTGTTCTATATAAACAAAAAAGTGGCCTTGTTACAGGCCACTTTTTCATACTATTATACACTTGATTTTACTTAAGCCAAATCAAAACGGTCTAAGTTCATTACTTTGGTCCATGTAGCAATAAAGTCGGTTACGAATTTTTTCTCGGAATCGGAAGATCCGTATACCTCAGCATACGCACGAAGTTCCGTATTAGATCCAAAAATAAGATCGGCACGCGTACCCGTCCATTTTACACTTCCTGTTTTACGGTCACGACCAGAGAATACTGTTTCATTATCCGAAGCATCTTCCCATTTTACACCAAGGTCTAAAAGATTCACAAAGAAATCATTGGTCAATACTCCACGACGGTCTGTAAGCACCCCATGCCTAGAACCATCAAAATTGGTATCCAAAACACGCAGTCCACCAATTAATACCGTCATTTCAGGAGCAGTTAGTTTCATCAATTGGGCACGGTCTACCAATAAGGCTTCAGCAGACGCTTTATAATCTGAGTTTTTGTAATTTCTAAATCCATCAGCTGAAGGCTCTAGTGCTTCAAAGGAATATACATCTGTATGTTCCTGTGTTGCATCTGTACGGCCAGCGGTAAACGGCACTTCTACCTCATGCCCTGCATTTCTTGCGGCCTCCTCAATCCCGACGCTTCCACCAAGAATAATTAAATCTGCAAGTGAGATTTTCTTATTTCCAGATACTGCATTGTTGAATTCTTTTTGAACACCTTCCAATACATCCAATACTTTTGCTAACTCAGAAGGGGAATTCACTTCCCAACTGCGTTGAGGCTCTAAACAGATGCGTGCTCCATTAGCACCTCCTCTTTTATCAGAATCCCTATAGGTAGAAGCAGACGCCCAAGCTGTAGATACCAATTGTGATACTGTTAGTCCTGAAGCTAATAATCGTTTTTTAAGTTCCGTAACATCGGCATCAGAAACCAAATCATGGTCTACCGCTGGCACTGGATCTTGCCAAATTAATTCTTCTTTAGGAACCTCTGTACCTAAATAGCGATCCACTGGTCCCATATCTCTATGCGTTAACTTAAACCAAGCACGTGCAAAAGCATCTTCAAATTCTGCTGGGTTCTCATAGAAACGTTGTGATATCTTAAGATAATCGGGGTCTAATTTCAACGCCATATCAGCATCGGTCATCATTAAATCCTGTGCTTGCGAAGCATCGCCAGCACGTGGCGCTCTCTTAGCAGCAGACGCTGCTGTTGGTTTCCATTGGCTAGCTCCTGCTGGACTCTTGGTAGGTTCCCAATCGTATTCTAAAAGTACTTTAAAGTAATCTTGGTCCCATGTTGTAGGATTCGGTGTCCATGCACCTTCAATACCACTGGTAATCGTATCATCTCCAACACCTGTTCCAAAAGAATTCTTCCATCCCATGCTCTGCTCAACGATACTTGCACCTGCTGGCTCTGCTCCTACATATTCATCTGGGTTTGCAGCACCGTGGGCTTTTCCAAAAGTATGTCCTCCAGCGGTCAAAGCTACAGTTTCCTCATCGTTCATGGCCATACGACCAAACGTCTCTTTCATTAATTTTGCAGTCCCTAAGGGGTTAGATTCTCCATTTGGTCCTTCAGGATTCACATAGATAAGTCCCATGTGTGATGCACCCAAATTAGCTTCCAATACGTATTCGCCATCAGAGAAACGATCATCATTACCCATCCATTCGGTTTCAGAACCCCAATAGATATCTTCTTCTGGTTGCCAGATATCTTCACGGCCACCACCAAAACCAAAAGTTTTAAAACCCATAGACTCCATTGCACAGTTTCCTGTCAAAATCATTAAATCTGCCCAAGAAAGTTTGTTACCATATTTCTGCTTTATAGGCCATAACAACAAACGAGCTTTGTCCAAATTACCATTATCTGGCCAGCTGTTTAATGGAGCAAAACGTTGTGATCCAGAACTGGCACCACCACGGCCATCACCTATACGGTAGGTTCCTGCACTATGCCAAGCCATACGAATCATAAAAGGACCATAATGACCATAATCCGCAGGCCACCAATCTTGAGAAGTGGTCAATGCCGCTATGATATCTTTTTTTACTCCAGCTAAGTCTAAAGAATTGAATTCAGCTTTATAGTCAAAATCAGCATCCATAGGATTGGTCAAGGATGAGTTTTGACGTAGTACGTTTAAACGTAATTGGTTGGGCCACCAGTCTAAATTGTTGGTGCCGCCACCTGCCGTTTCTTTTAGCGCTCCACCCAAATATGGGCATTTACTAGAATCATTGATATCCATGGCGTTACCGTGGGAATTTTTTTCATTAGTATCCATTGTTCTGATATTTTTTAGGCTTGAATCTCTAAAGTTATAAAATAGTTACTGTTCTACGATAGTTAAACTCTTGTTTTGTCCTATATAAATATCAGTATTTTCTATGCAGAAGGATTATTCTAGGCAATTAAAATGTATGTAAAAAAGAAAACCTGCTACGATTTTAAGGCAACAGGTCTTTTTCACAGGGGAATAGGCACGCTCCCGGGGAAACATATATATTGTGTATTATTGTTTTAAGAATTTAGCACTTCTTTTTCCGTTTAAACCCTGAACCTGAATCACATATAGTCCGTTAGTCAAATCGGCTACATTAATTTTTCCGTTTTCGGCGGCACCATTCTTTACCGCTTTTCCAGAGGAAGTTATGATAGTGTATTGTGCAGTATCGTTGGTTTCATTATTTAGGTTAATATATTCCGCCGCAGGATTAGGATACACAGAAAAGTCAATCTCATCTGCAAGACTTAAGGTTTCTGGCGTGTCTAACGGGCCTATTTCAGTTTCTGCTCCAAAAAAGGTGAATTGATACTCCATACTGTACTCTGATGCTATATTTTGAGAGCAGAACGTACGTACCCGAACAATGTATTCGGCATCAGTTTCTAATGCCTTTAAGGTCATGCTAGGTTCGGAAACGTAATCCGTTTTCCATATTTCCGCAGTTGTTTTTTTAAACTGCACCTCATAAAGTGCATCTAAGGCCGTATTCCAGTTAAGACTGATTTCGGTGGCTGTGGCATTATCCAAAGCCAAGCCTTCCGGTGCTACAAGGCTACAATTTGTAAGCGCTACTCCAGAAACTAAAAAAGAAAAATCCTGAACACGATGTTCTAGGTTGCCCTTATGTGTTACGGTAATGATATACGTACCCTGGGCATTAGGTATCTCAATACGTTCGAAAGGATCTACACGGTTATCTCCTTTTTTAGAGGCGCTGCTTGGATGGGTAGGATCCAGTATCCAAGGAAAAAATTCGGTTCCATTCTGGGTAATACGGATATCCAAATCATTTACCAAAGCCGGAGTTGGGTCGTTCAAGGTTCCTCTATTTACATATTCGGAAGCGGAATCTGTCCAAGATATTGAAGCCATGAGCTGTTCTGAGGCATCTGCTGTTACGGTAAAAGAAAATGTTTGGCCCTGCTCTAGGCTCGTTTCTTCCATATGGGAATTATACGCCTTGTTTCGTAATACTTCTGCAGCATTTTTAGAGTTCATAATACCCCAGCCCATTTTATAGTCGGGCCCTAGCTCGGCAACATCGTCTGCAGTATGGAGCACAAGTCCCTTTAACGTGGCAGCTTTCATATAGGTACCATAAAGCTGTTCGTTGTACTGCTGTAAAAGCAGTAGCGCACCCGTTACTCCTGGAGTTGCCATAGAAGTGCCCGAGGACACGCTATAACTTTTATCTGTAGTAGAGGAGGTAGAAAAAATTGAAGAACCGTCACCAGCGATATCTGGTTTTATTCTACCATCGTCTACAGGACCAAAACTGCTATACGGCGAAACCGCTGCTTGTTTAAGATTTCCGTTACGGTCAATTTTAGTATTTGCAGCGGCAATGGTAAGGCTGTTTTTTGATAGTGTAAACCCGAGCAATAAATCAAAGCCGTCTGCTGATGTTCCTGCGATTGGATCTTGATTATCATTTGTTTTTTGGGCATTTCCTGCTGCATTTACCATTAAATAATAGGGCGCGTTGAACATGATCCTATCCCAATCCTGAGTTACTTTTATGTAAGAACCAAAATACCAATTGGGAACACGGTCTGTCTTTATGCCGTAGGAGTGATTGGAAAGTAACAATCCGTTAGTAGCCGCCTCCGCAACTTCAATTTTATCCCTAGACCAGTCGTTGGTAATCACCTCTGCGGCAAACGCTACCCCCTGAGCTTCTTTTTTGACCCCAGAAGATATTAAGCTTCCCGTGACCATGGTCGCATGGCTGTCTACCTCATTGCTCCTATCTCCAACTATGGCTCGGATTCCGTATTCTTGATGTGTGGTAAGCGCTATGCCTGCATCCCAAACACCCACCTGCATTCCGTAACCATCCAAATCTAAATCCAACATTCCGTTCTTTTGCAAGGTGTAGGCCCGAGAGGTTCGATTGGCCTTGTCGGAATAGGTTTCGTAAAAAATAGGGCTGCCATCCGTTCCTACTTCTTGCAAGGCTACTTTTACACCGCTGGGTAGAATTTCTTTTAACTTCCAATTATTGGTCTTAGCTAGCGCTAAGGTTTTTTTCCGATTCTCCTCAAAATCGAATTCGAGAGCTACATGCATAGCCCCAAGTTTAGAAAAATCATAGTCTTCTTTAATCAATTCCTTTAGGGCATCTGATTGTGCCGAAACGATCCACGGGGTACATAATAGTAGAACAAAAAGGTGCAAAAAGAAACCAAGAGGCTTCCTTAGTTTTTGATAGTCCATAGGTAAGTTGATTAACAATTGTAAGATTTGGACTACAATTATATTGAACTATAAAGATCTTTACCTCTAGATTATCTAGTTATTCGATGAATAGCATACTTACGGTGGCATTACTGTTGTGAAAGTACTGATTTCTGATGTTTGTAGGATTTTTCTTATTTAAAATTCTTTTGAGTTTGTCTTTATCAGGGATTGAATTTTAAGATTGCATACACTGGAAAGTGATCGCTGTATCCTCCTAAGTATTTACTGCCAGCGTATGTACGGTGTGGATTCCCTTTATATTTTCCGGTTTTTTCTCTCAGAAAGGAGTCATCAAAAATATCAGCTTTAGAAAAACTATGGGTGCCCTTTTGGTAATTTAGGAAACTATGTGAAATAATAATCTGATCAAACAAACTCCAACTATTTTTATAATTGGCACTACCCCTTTGTTTGGGAAAATGAAGTTTTTCCATGGGGTTGTACAAAGACGTATCTTCTAACATGGTCTGAATACTTTTAGAAGACGGATCGTCATTAAAATCGCCCATAACAATATAATTAGGACTTAGCTCCTCTTCCGCTATGTGTTGCATTTTTTCCTTAATTACCTTTGCTGCACTTATCCTTTTATACTCCGTAACGTCACCACCATCCCTTCTGGAAGGCCAGTGATTAACAAACACATGAACAGTTTCATTATTTAGAGTGCCCTTTACGTACAGGATATCTCTTGTGGTATCTCTTTGCCCATTCAAATTATCGACCAGTAAGGGTAGTGGCTCAGAAAATAGCACTTTAAAATAGTTGGGGTTATACAGCAATGCGGTGTCAATTCCTCGTTCATCGGGTGATTCATAATGCACATACCCATAATTTAATCCATCTAGCGGGGCCGTTTGTATCAAATCCTGTATAACTCTTTCGTTTTCTGCTTCCGAGATTCCTAGTAAAACGGGAGGATATTTGTTGTCCTCTTTTCCTATTTCAAAAATAGTCCGCGCCAACTTGGCAAGTTTATGGGCGTATCTTTTTGGCGTCCATTGCTTAAAACCTTTTGGTGTGAAATCTTCATCTAGCGTGCGCTCGTCATCTTCGGCATCAAACAGATTTTCTAGATTATAGAAGGCTATCGTATATAAATATTTCTTAGATTTTATTTTAAAAAAGGGAAAACGCATTGCTGATTTTATTGAGTCAATAAAAATACTAAAATAGGACGGGCACTTTTGCTTAATTTTGTACTTTACTTATATATGTTAGAAAAGAAAACAACATCGTACGAAAAAACTGTTCTTATTGGTATTATCAATAGAGAACAGAGCGAAGACAAAGTAACCGAATATCTGGATGAACTAGAATTCCTTACCTACACTGCCGGAGGAGAGGTAGCAAAACGGTTTGTGCAACGAATGGACTTACCTAATCCAAAGACGCTAATAGGTAGCGGCAAACTGTTGGAAGTGGAAGCCTTTGTTAAGGAAAATGACATAGGTTCTGTTATTTTTGATGACGAGCTAAGCCCTACCCAACAACGGAACATAGAGAAACAACTGAAGTGTAAAATTATAGACCGTACCAGTCTAATCCTGGATATTTTTGCACAGCGCGCGCAAACGAGCTACGCACGTACACAAGTAGAACTTGCACAATATCAATATCTTTTGCCAAGACTAACCGGACTTTGGACCCACTTAGAACGACAAAAAGGGGGTATTGGAATGCGTGGACCCGGTGAAACGGAGATAGAAACGGATAGGCGTATTGTACGGGACAGGATTACCTTATTGAAGAAGAAACTCCTAAAAATAGACCGTCAAATGGGAACACAACGAGGCAACCGTGGTGCTTTGGTACGTGTTGCGCTTGTAGGATACACTAATGTAGGTAAGTCTACCTTGATGAACGTAATAAGCAAAAGCGATGTCTTTGCAGAGAACAAACTCTTTGCTACTTTGGACACCACAGTACGTAAAGTGGTCATAGGCAATCTACCCTTTCTTTTAAGCGATACCGTGGGATTCATTAGAAAATTGCCCACACAACTGGTAGAGAGCTTTAAAAGCACCTTGGACGAAGTTAGGGAAGCCGACCTCTTATTACATGTAGTAGATATTTCTCATCCACAATTTGAGGAACATATAGCGGCTGTGCATAAGATATTGGACGAGATTAAAAGCTCAGAAAAGAAAACCATTATGGTCTTTAATAAAATAGACCAATACAAGCACGATACCATAGAAGCCGATGATTTAATAACAGAACGTACCTCGCGCCACTTTACCATAGCAGAATGGAAACAGACCTGGATGGAGAAAGTTGGCGATCGCGCTTTGTTCATTTCTGCATTGAACAAGGAAAATCTAGATGAATTCAGAAAAAGGGTCTATGATGAAGTTAGGGATATACATGTTACCCGATTTCCGTATAATAATTTCCTCTATCCAGAACACTTGGACGAATATTGATAGCATACATTGCACTAAATAGTGTAGTTCATCGATCAATTTGAACAACTGATATTTTTCACCACAAATTAGCATGTCTTCACAACATAAATTGTGCAAAAAAAGATATGAAGGCATACATTTGACCTGTGCTAAAGTAATAATGTTGACCCCCAAACAACAAAAACTTATAGCTAAAGTAAAACCCAAATTTTACGATAACTACTTAACCGAAAAAACCCTGCTCTTACGAGCAGGGTTTTTTAATTCTATGAACTAAAAATTTAGAATGCGTAGTTAATACCGAATAAGAAGAAAGACTGTAAATCGTTATCCACACTTTCAAACGTAGCGGTAGGATCAGTGTTAAGCGCGAAGTTCAACGCCTCTTGTTTGTTATTCCTTAAACCAAATTCCATTCCAAGACCTATTCCGTTCCACAACGTGTACCCTAAAGAATTGGTCCATGTGTAGTTGGATAAATCACCACTCTTATAGCTCTGGAACATAGAGAAGTTTGTCTTAAAATTTATATCTCCTACCTTTTTAGTGTAATCCGCCACAATTTTAGCACCAAAAGAGGATTCAAAAACTGAATCGTTATTACTGAATACAAAGTTGTAGTTTAAAGGATGTATAACAACTACCAAATCGGTAATTGGAGTCCAAGTAGCACCTACACCAAGATCAAGATATCCAGGGTCATTGAAGTTAGACAAAATAGTAGTTCTATACTCTCCTAATGTCGAGATAGCAAACTTTTCACTTAGTTTACGGCCGTAAAGGGAAGTAATCGTAAATATATCAGCAGCTTGTCTAAAACCCTCTTCATCCGTATCCAAGTCCTTGTCATCAAACTTTACCCAACCTAGATTTACGTTTCCAGAATTTCTCCAGAAAAATTTAGGTTCGTCCAAATTAGCAAAACCGTTTACCGTAATACCAATATTACCAGATGAGTTGTTTGGAGAGCCCTGTGCGTACCAGTTATTAAAGGAGCTAAGATTAACACCAATTGTGCCAAAAGCACCTGTCTTCCATCCTGGAAATGCATCAATTTTGCCCTGTATGGCATCTAACCTGCCTTGAATAGCGGCAATCGAATCTTTCTTTGGACCTAGTTGAGATTTAAACTCCTCAGCGGTTTGAGAGAAACCAAAAGCGCAAGAAAATACCAGCGCAATAGTTAAAAAAGTGTTCTTCATGATCATGTGTTTATTTTTTAAGAAACACAAATGTAATAATAGTCACATTTCAATGGCTAATAAATACAATTTATTTTCTTTTGTATAGCGGCACAGAAGAACAAGCTTCGCCATACATGACAGACTTAGCCACAGATACTAACTTTTCCGTTAAAAACAAATAGGCATTTGGCGGCACAGGTTTATTACTACAACCTTTTATAATGACTGACTTATCCTGAAATACCGAAACGTCCAAATCATCAATTATCTTTTGGAATACTAAAGTTTCTAAATCCACCAAACTGCCCTGCACTATCTTTTTTGCATATGGCTGTAATCTTGTAGCTATGAGCATGTAGGCCCAACCCGGCACAATAGCCTCGGTTGAGCAGTTTACGGCAACAAAAGCATTTGTATATTGCTCCCAATCGTGTTCAGCTACAAAGGATCTAAATTCCTTCTCTCTCAAAATAAACCCTTCGTACAACCAGTCTTTTAAATCCAAGACCTGTCTTTCCCCTTTTGGATAGTAATCTTCCAAATCAAAGGTGACCAGTTTACTTTGGGCTATTTTATTTATAATTTCTTCTGGCATACTATAAAATAAGATGGCAGTTAATACCTAAATTTTGACATGCTTGTTTTACAACATTCCAAGCTCCAACTTGGCTTCTTCGCTCATTAAATCCTGCGTCCAAGGTGGGTCAAAAGTGATTTCTACTTCTGCATCTTTGATCGCATTCAAGGATTTTACCTTCTCCTCTACTTCTACCGGTAAAGTTTCAGCAACAGGACAATTTGGGGAGGTAAGAGTCATCAAAATCTTTACCTCATTATCCTCGTTTACCAACACATCGTAAATCAAACCCAACTCGTATATATCTACTGGTATTTCTGGGTCGTAGATCGTTTTTAAAATCTTTACTATTTTTTCTCCTAGCTCTTCGCTATCGGCTGCTGTATTTATATCGCTCATCTCTTAACTTAATTGTGTTTGGTAAGCTACCGCATAAAGCTTAATCTGCTTTATCATGCTTACTAAACCGTTAGCCCGTGTTGCGGACAAATGTTCCTTTAATCCAATTTCATCTATAAACTGGGTATCTGCGTCTATAATATCCATTGGCTTTTGATTACTAAATGCACGGATTAGTATAGCGATAATCCCCTTTGTAATTATAGCATCGCTATCCGCAGTAAAAACCAATTTATCTGCTTCCAAATCGGCATGTACCCATACCTTACTCTGGCAACCTTTAATAATATTATCGTCTATTTTATACTCTTCAGCAATCAACGGTAAGGATTTTCCAAGGTCTATCATATATTCATAGCGCTGCATCCAATCCTCAAATATGGCAAATTCGTCTACAATCTCTTGCTGTATCTCTTTAATATCCATCCAAATAAAATTACGCTAACCTTTTGATTTAAATATATGTATATCGGTTAGTATTGACCCAATCTTAATATAAAACCCATTATGGGTTTTATGGCCTTCTTTGTTACAAAAATACGATAAGAAATGATGGGTTTCAAGACTTTAAGAGAATGATAACGAGCATGTTTATAACAGCATGCCAGCTGCACGTTTTACACCTGCTACCAGCACATCCACTTCCTGTTTTGTATTGTAAAAACTAAAACTTGCTCTGACCGTCCCTGGAATCTTATAGAAATCCATGATGGGCTGCGCGCAATGGTGTCCGGTGCGTACGGCAATACCTAATTTGTCTAGAATGGTTCCGATATCGTAAGGATGCACCCCATTAATGTTAAAAGAAATTACTGAAGTCTTCTGTTGGGCAGTACCGTAAATTTTTAGGCCGTCTATTTTTAGAAGTTCCTCCGTAGCATAGAATAATAGCTCGTGTTCGTATGCAGCAATGTGTTTAAAACCTATAGCATTCATATAATCCAAGGCTGCACCAAAAGCAATACCTCCACAAATATTGGGGGTACCCGCTTCAAATTTATGAGGCAAGCCTGCATAGGTGGTCTTTTCAAAAGTAACTTCCGCAATCATTTCACCGCCACCCTGGTATGGAGGCAACTTAGTTAACCATTCTTCTTTACCATACAACATACCAACTCCTGTTGGGCCACATATTTTATGAGCAGATACGGTGTAAAAATCCACATCTAATTCTTGCATGTCAGCAACCAAATGTGGGGCAGCCTGCGCGCCATCTATCAGAACAGCGGCTCCTACTTTATGTGCCTTTTCAATAATCTCCGTGATCGGATTAATGGTACCCAAAGCGTTGGAAATATGATTACAAAAAACCAATTTTGTTTTATTGGAAAGCAGGGTATCATAAACGTCCATCAATAGCTCTCCTTCTTGGTTCATGGGAATGACTTTCATAACAGCACCTGTGCGCTCGCAAAGCATTTGCCAAGGCACAATATTGGAATGATGCTCCATAGCCGATACTAAGATCTCATCCCCTTTTTTAATAAAGGCAGAAAAACCATTGGCCACAATATTTATACTGTGGGTAGTACCTGATGTATATATAATCTCATGCGCATATTTGGCATTGAAATGTTTCTGGATTTTTTGCCTAGCCTGTTCATATTTGTCCGTCGCTTCCTGGGAAAGTGCATGTACCCCTCTATGGATGTTCGCATTGTAATTAGAATAATAATCTACGATGACATCTATCACCTGTTGCGGTGTCTGCGAGGTAGCGGCATTGTCTAAATAGACCAATGGTTTCCCATTGACTTCACGGGTTAAAATGGGGAAATCTTCTCTTATTTTAGTTACATCAAACATAGCCATATCTTTATGCCACAAAGATACTTACTGTGCTCCAAAATATGATCTGTTTAGTAGTATTCCTTTACTAGACGAAACCATACTAACGACCACATACCAAAACAGGAATTAAAAACGGAAGCCTAGTCCAAGTCTTACATTATTAAAACTATCATCAATCAAGTCTAAATCGATTACGTCGTATTGAACCTGTACAAAAAAACGTTTGCTGATATCGTAGAAAAGGCCAAAATTCACAAACCAAAATTTTAGTCCAACATCTACAAAATCATCATCCCCAAAAAAACCGTCCCCCGATAGTATGATATAATTGGCCTCCACACTCCATTTTTTTTCTTGAGCGAAAATTGAAATTTATGTTAGGAACATGAGTCCTAAAAGCAATTTTACATATAAATTATATGTGCCTATATGTAAACCATAACCCTTGTGAGAAAATCCAACAAAAAGTTGAAGCGTAGCCAAAAAAATCCTAAGAAATATTCCTTAAATTGATACGGGAAAAGTCCAATACTTAAAGAATTATCGAAACATATAATTTAAGGATAATTGAATTGAAGTGTTGTAATTCTGTACGCCTTGTAGTTCATTAAGTCGGTTTCGAAGTCCTAAGTAGAATCGTGGAGACACCGATAATTCATCACTTAATTGAAACCCTAAACCTACCGCAGCGCCATAATCTAGCTGAAAACCACCAGAAACAGAAGATTTTCTATCGGCATCTGTATTAGTAGATTGGTCTAAATTTTTAATTTTTGTGACTTGGTTCAGCAAGAATCCAAACTGAGGGCCGAATTCAACATCTAACTTATCGTTAAGGGCAAACTTGCCTAAAATGGGAATGGTAAGATAATTCAACTGTACATTTGTCCTAAAATCATTTCCTTCTCCCGAGGAACCACCAGTCTCAATCGATGCCAAGTCCGTACTGAACTGAAATCCTTGCGAAGAATACAATAATTCTGGTTGGAGTTTAAATTTTTCAGAAAAATCAATTTCCAAGAATAGTCCACCATGACCCGAAAATCTAAATTTAAGCCCTTCGGTTAAATCGCCCACTATAGAGGAATAATTAAGACCGCCCTTGACTCCAAAACGAGTTTCTTGGGCTGTTCCCGTATGGACTAAAAACAATAAAAGAGCCGTAAAAAATACGACTCTTTTATATGTATTGGTGTTGCGCATCATCCTCTTACAGATCAAACCCTAAATTAACACCCAATTTATTGGCAATCAACTTATTGATTCTGGCTTTTAGTTCTGGAATCCGAACACTCTCTAAAACATTATTTGCAAAGGCGTACATTAATAAAGCACGGGCCTCTTTTTTTGGAATTCCCCTAGTCTGCATATAGAACAGTGCATCCTCATCTAACTGACCAATGGTACAACCGTGGGAACATTTTACATCATCCGCAAAAATCTCCAATTGAGGTTTCGTATTAATGGTAGCCTTGTCGCTTATCAAAATATTATTGTTCTTCTGGAATGCGTTTGTTTTTTGAGCGATTTTATCCACGATAATCTTCCCGTTAAAAACACCTGTAGAGCTATCCCCATAAATTCCTTTATAGTCTTGATGACTCTCACAGTTAGGCTCAATATGATGCACTAAAGTGTGGTGATCCACATGCTGCTTTTCCCCTAAAATGGTAACGCCTTTCATTGTAGAGTCCATATACTCTCCATTTTGGTAAAAATTAAGGTTGTTACGGGTTAGTTTACCACCAAAAGAAAACGTGTGCACTTTTACATGACTCTTTCCTTTTTGATCAACATAGGTATTGTCTATAAGTGATGCGTTAGCTTTATCGTTCTGTATCTTGTAATAGTCAACAATAGCACTTTCAGCAGCAAATATTTCCGTTACAGCATTGGTAAGCACATCGTTGGCCGTAAGGCTCTGGTGGCGTTCAATTATCTGTACTTCTGCATTTTCCTCTACAATAATCAAGTTTCGAGGTTGAAGCATTATAGATGCCTCGTTTCCTGTAGCAAAATGTAAGATTTCAATAGGTTTTTTAGGCATTTTATTCTTTGGAATATAGATGTAAGCACCCTCCCTGCAAAAAGCCGTGTTCAAGGTAGTCAAGGACTCATCCTTGGAAGCTACTTTGTTAAAATATACATCTACAATTTGTTTGTACATGGGCTTGGTTAAGGCTGAACTCATCAAACAGATATCTACCCCATCGTGTGTAGTTTCTGAAAGATGTGAGCTGTAGACGCCATCTATAAAAACGATTTTATACGTGTCTATTTCGTGAATAAAGTACTTTTTAACGTCCTTGTATTCAATCGCATTATCCTGTTTTGGAAAAATACTGAAATCTATCTTTTGAAGACTATTTAAAGAGGTGTATTTCCAAGCCTCCTCTTTTTTCGAAGGGAATCCCTTATTCTCAAAATTCTTTATGGCTTCCGTACGCACATCGTGAACGGGATGTTCAACATCCACATTGTTCTCAAAGGCCATAAAGGAAGA